>Ga0307406_10001217_pt1 | contig 14403 bp, 11 predicted proteins | sample 322Cmetagenome_3_FD_203706 | JGI IMG/M metagenome (GOLD analysis project Ga0307406, IMG submission 203706) | Maize rhizosphere microbial communities from greenhouse at UC Davis, California, United States - 322HYB-C-2 | ecosystem: Host-associated > Plants > Roots > Rhizosphere > Soil | place... | reverse complement strand
ACGGTGGCGGTCTGGATCAGGTCGTCGGTGGGTTCGCCGCGGCCGGAGTAGCGGTGCGCGAGGTGGCGGGCCAGTGGCAGCCACGCCTCGATCGCCTGGTCCCGCAGGGCGCGGCGGCGGGGGTTTCCGGTGGGGGTGGCGGCCAGGGCGGCGAGAACATCGCCCGCCGACTCGGCCAGGGTTTCACGCTCGGTAGTGACGGTCATCGAGTTGGTCCTCCATAGAACGGGCAGAGAGCCGTGCCCGCACGCGGCGACCGTTCGTCCCCCTCAGGCTAGTCGGTCGGACTACTCTTGACTAGCCGAAAGTATGAGTGACGCTGAGTGACCGACCACCCAGTCGAGGAACTCGTCCGGCGGCAGCGGCCGGGACAGGTGATAGCCCTGGACCGAGTCGCAGCCCTCCCGCGCCAGGTACGCGTACGTCGCCGCGTCCTCCACGCCCTCGGCCACCACCTCCAGGTCCAGGGCGTGCCCGAGCTGCACCGCCGAGCGCACCACCGCCCGGTCCCGGTGGTCGTCGCCGATCCGCTGCACGAACGACTTGTCGATCTTCACCTCGTGGATGGGCAGCTCGCGCAGCCGGCCCAGCGACGAGTACCCGGTGCCGAAGTCGTCGATGGACAGCTTGACGCCGAGCGCGTGCAGCCGCTCCAGGGTGGCCATGCTGCCCGCCGGGTCGGTCAGGATGGTGCTCTCGGTGATCTCCAGGGTGAGCCGGTGCGCCGGGTTGCCGGTCTGGGCCAGCAGCCGGGCGACGGTCTCCGGTAGTTCCGCGTCGAGCAGGCTGTTCGGCGACAGGTTGACGGCCACGTGCAGGTCGTGGCCGGCCCGCGCCCAGGCCGCCCGCCGCCGCAGGGCCAGTTCCAGCACGTGCAGGGTCAGCGGCCGGACCAGGCCGCTGTGCTCGGCGAGCGGGATGAACTCATCCGGCGGGACCGCACCGCGGGTCGGGTGGTGCCAGCGGGCCAGCGCCTCGGCGCCGGTCACCCGGCCGGTGCGCGGCTCGACCTTCGGCTGGAAGGCGACCAGCAGGTCCCGGCGGTCCACCGCGGTCCGCAGGTCGGCGATCAGGGCCAGCCGCTCCGGGCTGTTGACGTCCAGCGCCGGGTCGTAGAGGCGCAGGCCGGAGTGGTTCTCCTTGCCGGCGTACATGGCCACGTCGGCGTGCCGGATCAGCACCTCCGGGTCGTCGCCGTGCAGCGGCGCCGCGGCCACGCCGATGCTGGCCCGCGCCGTCAGGGTCAGCGGGCCCATCCGGATCGAGCGTTCCAGGACGCCGCCGAGTCCGGTCGCCGCCGTCACCGCGGCGGCCGGGGAACCGTCGGTGGGCACCAGCACGGCGAACTCGTCGCCGCCCAGCCGGGCCACCACGCCGCGGCCGTCCAGATGCGCCCGCAGTCGCTCGCCCACCTCGCGCAGCAGCGCATCGCCGGTGTCGTGGCCGAGCGCGTCGTTGATCTCCTTGAACCGGTCCAGGTCGAGCAGCACCACCGCGACGCCGCTGCCGGCCGTCCGGGCCGCGGCCAGCTCGGCGTCCAGCAGCTGGTGGAAGTACCGGCGGTTGGGCAGGCCGGTGAGCGGGTCGTGCAGCGACAGGTGCTGCTTCTCGGCGGCCTCGCGGCGCAGCCGGTCCACCAGCACGGCCCGGCCCAGCGCGGCCGCGGCGTGGTTGGCCAGCGCCTGGAACAGCCGCATCCGGGCCTCGGTGAAGGTGCCGCCGTCCACCAGGCTGCCGCCGACCACCAGGGCGGCGCGGTCCTCGCCGAGCCCGACCGGGACGGCCATGCCGTCGCCGTGCGGCACCGCCGGCAGCGAGGCCGGCGTGCCGGGCGGCGTGGCGGGCCGCAGCACCGGGGCGCCGTCCAGCGCCGGCAGCAACCACGCGTCGGCAGCCGGATCGCCGGCCTCGGTCACCGTGGCGGCGGCCGGGCCGGTCAGCCGGATGTGCGTCAGCCGGCCGTCCTCGGCCAGGACCAGTTCGGCGGTGCCCGCCCGCAGCACGTCCCGGAGCAGGTCCAGCACCACCGGGACCAGGTCGTCCACCGCCCGGTGGCCGTCCAGCGCGCGGGTGAAGCCGTACAGCTGCTCCACCTCGGCGTTGCCGTTGCCCAGCTGGACGTACGCCCGGTAGGCCAGGAACAGCACCACCGCGACCACCGCGACCAGCGCCAGCGCCCACCGGGCCTGCACCGCGGCGGAGAAGCTGACCAGCGCGACGGTGGTGGTGACGACGACCATCCAGCCGCTGCGCAGCGCGGCCGGCAGCCGGCGCCACTCCCCCGGGTCGTCGTGCACGGCGATCACCGCGGTGAGCAGCACCACGGCGACCACGTCGGCGACCGCCGTCGCGGCGTACGTGGCCAGCCAGTCGCGCAGATCCAGGCCGTCGGCGGTGGCGCCCAGGGCGTGCGGCGCGATCAGGTGGAAGACCAGCACCGCCACGCTCGCCTGCACGGCCAGCAGCGCCATGTTGAAGGCCAGCTTGCCGCCGCGCTGGCGGCGCAGCAGCATCAGGCCGGCGCCACCGGCGAGCGCCCGGGTGACGATCACCGCAGCCGGGTGGAACACCAGCAGCCCGAGCACCATCGGAAACTCGCTGAGGCCGATCGCGTGCGCGCCGCGGCGGACCCGTACATGGACGGCGAATCCCTCGGTGAGGGCGCAGAGCACGCCGAGCGCGGCGACCCACCAGGCGCCGCCGGGCAGCAGCGAGACCGGCAGGTCGTCCCGCGCGTACGACGCCACCACCCCCGCCGCGGCCAGGGTCATCAGCGCCGTGAGCAGCCCCACCCGGCTCGCTGGGCGGGACCACCACGGGCCGGGCGACGCCGCGGCGGGGTCGCCCGGTCCGGCCGGTTCGATCAGTGCCACGGGTCCCCGGTCCAGCCGGCGGAGGCCCGGCTCCGCCCGCTCCACGAGCCGGTCTGCCAGGTGCCGGTGGCCCAGCCATCGCCGGCCCAGGTCGACCCGGGGACCCGCAGCGAAACCACGCACCGGCCGGCCGCGGCGGTCATGCGGGTCCTGCTCGCCGGCATCGCGTCTCCTTCGATGGCGCGACAGCGGCGGCCGGGGGAGGCCGCGAGTGTCGTCGCCGGTTCTCCATCCCCATCGGCCGGCGCGGCAGCTACTTGATCAGAATGCGATGAGAATGACCTTCTCCGGACGGTGACATGGACGGTTCGATTCCGCCCGGAGTGGTAAACAGCAGCAGAGCATCGAAACGGCAGACGGGAAGAACAGATGTCCATCCTCGGCATCGACATCGGCGGTTCCGGCGTCAAGGGCGCCCCGGTCGACACCGTGGCGGCCGAACTCCTCGAGGAGCGGCACCGGGTGCCCACACCGCAGCCGGCCGACGTGACCAGCGTCGTGGAAGCGGTCGCGGAGGTGGCCGGCAAGTTCGACGGCTGGGACGCCGTCGGCATCACCTTCCCCGGCGTGGTGGTCGACGGTGTGGTGCGCACCGCCGCCAACGTCGACAAGTCGTGGCTCGACGCCCCGGCCGCCCAGTTGTTCAGCGAGCGGCTCGGCAAGCCGGTGTCGGTGCTCAACGACGCCGACGCGGCCGGCGTGGCCGAGGTGGCGTTCGGCGCCGGCAAGGACCAACGCGGCCTGGTCATGATGGTCACCCTGGGCACCGGGATCGGCACGGCGCTGTTCCTGGACGGCACGCTGGTTCCGAACACCGAGCTCGGCCACCTGGAACTGGACGGCAAGGACGCCGAGCTGCTGGCGTCCGACCGGGTCCGCGAGCAGGACGACCTGAGCTGGGACCAGTGGGCGCCGCGGGTGCAGCGGTACCTGCGGCATGTGGAGATGCTCCTGTCGCCCCGGCTGTTCATCATCGGCGGCGGGGTCAGCAAGAAGTCGGACAAGTTCTTCCCGCTGATCGACATCCGCACCCCGATGGTCCCGGCCACCCTGCTGAACAACGCCGGCATCATCGGCGCCGCGGTCACCGCGGAACAGGCCGGCGGCCACCCCGGCCCGATCCAGGTCGAGGCCGCCGCGGCCGGCGACCGCTGACATGGCCCGGACCATCGCCACGAACACCCGCGCGGACCGGGACCAGCTGCTGGAGTTCCTTCGCCCCCGGCACCACGCGGTCCTGCTCACCACCCGCCGCGACGGCCGGCCGCAGAGCTCGCCGAGCACCTGCGGGCTGGACGCCGAGGGCCGGATCGTCATCTCCACCTATCCGGAACGCGCCAAGGTGCACAACATCAGGCGCGACCCGCGGGTGTCGGTGTGCGTGCTGTCCGACGAGTGGAACGGGCCGTGGGTGCAGGTGGACGGCACCGCCGAGGTGATCGACCTGCCGGACGCGCTGGAACCGCTGGTCGGGTACTTCCGGTCGATCTCCGGCGAGCACCCGGACTGGGACGAGTACCGCAAGGCGATGCAGGACCAGGGCAAATCCCTGATCCGGATCACCATCGACCGCTGGGGACCGATCGCCACGGGCGGCTTCCCGGCCCGCCTCGCCGACTAGCCGCCTCGCCAATCAGCCGCCTCGCCCCGCTCGGGTCCTGCCGGGGAAACGGCCGGTCCGCCCAGAATGCTGCAGACCGGCCAGAATGCTGCAGACGGGAAGGTATCGCCCCGGCGGGTGCGGTCAGGCGGCCAGCGGGCGGTCCCAGACCTCGACGTCGAGCAGGTAGTAGAGGTCGTCGCGGTGCAGGGACGCGATCGGCTCCAGCAGGTCGGGGTGACGCAGCAGGACGCTCGCCGCCCGGTCTCGCTCGTCGGGGACGGTCAGCCGGCGGAACTCGCTCGGCAGGCCGCCGCCGCGGCGGTGCGGGCGGGGCCGCGGGTCGGCGTCCGCGCCGGGCGGCAGCGCGGCTGCCACCGAGTCCACGGCGCGCCGGGCCAGCGCCGGGTCGGCGAGCAGGCAGGCGGCCCAGCTGACCACCACCTCGTCCACCCAGGTGCGCCAGCCCTCCTCGTCGGCCAGGTCGTCGTCCGGTTCCGAGCCGGCCCGCCAGTCCAGCACCGCCGAGCCGCCGGGGCCGGCGATGGCGACCAGGGCGGCGTCCATCTCGGTCGGGTAGCGCAGCCGGGCGGCCACCGTGACGGCCTGCCGGGCCTGCAGCTCGGCCAGGGTGTGCGTGACCGTGTCGGCGGCGGGCGGCGGGTACGCCCGGGCCAGCCAGTGGGTGCTCGCGGCGATCACCGGCGACAGCTCGGCGGACGGTCCGGCCACGTGGCACTCCCCTGGGTCGGCGCGCCGGTCGGCCCGCGTACTCCTGCATTGCTCGGCCGCCCGGCCGCCGGGATGAGTAGGGTCACCGCGATGGCACCGCACCGCAACCGACGCGCAACGGTGGTGACCCCGGTCGGCTTCGGGGTGGCCGAGCTGCGCCCGGATCCGGGGCGCCCGCGGGCCTGGACGCTGCTGCTGGACGGGGTGCCGCAGTCCTACGTCGATCTGGCCGATCCGACCCGGGTGGGGTTCGGTTACCTGGACCGGCTGGGCTCGCTGCTGCGGTTGTGGCCCCCGGTACGCGTACCGCTGCGGGTCCTGCACCTGGGTGGCGGTGGCCTGACGCTGGCCCGCCTGATCGACCACCTGCGGCCGGGGTCCGCCCAGCGGGTGATCGAGCACGACCGCCCGCTGCTCGATCTGGTCCGCCGGGTGCTGCCGCCGCCGGCGGCGGCCGAGCTGGTGGCCGGCGATGCGCGGGCCGAGCTGGCGGCGGCCGAACCGGGCGCCTGGGACGTGGTGGTGGCCGACGTGTTCGAGGGCGGGTGGATGCCCGACCGGCTGGCCACCACCGGCTTCGCCGCCGAGGCCCGCCGCGCGCTGCGACCCGGCGGGCTGTTCCTGATGAACCTCACCGACCTTCCGCCGCAGTCCCGCACCCGGGTGCAGGCGGCCACCCTGCGCGCCGTCTTCGCCGACGTCTGCCTGCTCGGCGAGCCCGACTTCGTGCGTGGCCGCACGGCGGGCAACGCGGTGTTCGCCGCGGCGGACGACCTCGGTCATCTACCCCGGCGGACCGGCGCCGTGCACGGGCCGGCGCTGGATGCGTTCAGCATGGGAGCAACCGCGCGCCTCGAGGAGCCCGGATGACCCGCCTCCGGTAGGTTGGCCGTATCGGCTCGGCACCGCTTGCGAACGCTCCACTACGGAGAAGTTCTGATTGACGGCGGGTTCTTTCGCCCGGTCGCCGACCCTGCTCATCCTCAGCTGACTACGGTGGAGATCATGACCGGTCGCTTTCCCATCGAGGACATCACGCCATCGGTGTCGTGCGGTCGCTACCCCGCGAAGGCGGTGGTCGGTGAACTCGTCCCGGTCTCGGCGGTGTCCTATCGCGAAGGACACCACACGCTCGGCGTGAACGTGGTATGGCAGGGCCCGGACGGGCAGGCCCGGCCGTTCACCCGGATGCGGCCCGGCGCCCCGGGCCTGGACCAGTGGCACGCGATGATCCGGCCGGACACGGTGGGCCGCTGGACGTTCACCGTCGAGGCGTTCGACGACCCGTACCTCACCTGGCGGGACGCCGTGGTCAAGAAGATCGGCGCCGGGCAGGGCCTGGAGGACCTGGCCAACGACATCGCCGAGGGCGCCGAGGTGCTGGACCTGGCGGCCAAGATCGTGCCGGAGGCCGACCAGGACCGGGTCCGGGACGCGGCCGCCGCGCTGCGCGACGACCAGCGGCCCCTGTTCAACCGCGTCTCCCCCGCGCTGGAGCTGCAGGAACTGCTGTGGGACAACCCGGTCCGGCAGTACGTGACCACCACCCGCTCGTACGCGCTGTGGGTGGACCGCAAGCGCGCCCTGTTCTCCGCCTGGTACGAGTTCTTCCCCCGCTCGGAGGGCGCCGAGGTGGGCCCGGAGGCGGTCCCGATCAAGCACGGCACGTTCCGGACCGCCGCCGGGCGCCTGCCGGCCATCGCCGCGATGAACTTCGACGTGGTGTACCTGCCGCCGATCCACCCGATCGGCAAGGTCAACCGCAAGGGCCGCAACAACACCCTGGTGGCCCGGCCCGTCGACGTCGGCTCGCCCTGGGCGATCGGCTCCGACGAGGGCGGCCACGACGCGATCCACCCCCAGCTGGGCACGCTGGAGGACTTCCGGGACTTCATCCGGGCCGCCCAGGACAACGGCCTGGAGGTAGCGATGGACCTGGCGCTGCAGTGCGCGCCGGACCACCCGTGGGTCGCCGAGCACCCGGAGTGGTTCACCACGCGGCCCGACGGCACCATCGCCTATGCCGAGAACCCGCCCAAGAAGTACCAGGACATCTACCCGCTGAACTGGGACAACGACATGCGGGGCCTGCGCGAGGAGGTCCTCCGCGTGGTCCTGCACTGGGTCGAGCAGGGCGTCAAGATCTTCCGCGTCGACAACCCGCACACCAAGGCGCTGAACTTCTGGCAGTGGCTGATCGCCAAGGTCAAGGAGGTCGAGCCGGATGTGCTGTTCCTGGCCGAGGCGTTCACCCGGCCGGCCATGATGAACGGGCTCGGCAAGATCGGCTTCACCCAGTCGTACACCTACTTCACCTGGCGCACCACGGCGTACGAGATGCGCCAGTACATGGGCGACCTGCTCGCCTCGATCGACTGGATGCGGCCGAACTTCTGGCCGAACACCCCGGACATCCTGCCGCCCCACCTGACCCACGGCGGCCCGCCGATGTTCAAGATCCGCACCGTGCTGGCCAGCATGCTGTCGCCGTCCTGGGGCATGTACTCGGGACTGGAACTCTTCGAGCACGTGCCCCGGCCGGGCGCGGAGGAGTACATCGACAACGAGAAATTCGAGCTGAGGCCGCGCGACTGGGCGGGGGCGGAACGGGCCGGCCGCACGCTGGCGCCGTACATCACCCGGCTGAACGCCATCCGGCGCGCCAATCCGGCCCTGCACTGGCTGCGCAATCTGGTGTTCCACCCGATCGACAACGACTCGCTGCTGTGCTTCTCCAAGCGCGATCCGGACAGCGGCAACACCGTCCTGGTGATCTGCTCGTTCGACTCAGCGAACGTGCAGTGGGGGAACACCATGATCGAGATGCCGGCCCTGGGCCTGGACTGGCACGACCGGTTCACGGTCGTCGACCAGATCACCGGCGCGACGTACGACTGGGGCCAGCACAACGCGGTCCGCATCGACCCGTTCGTCGAGCCGGCGCACATCTTCGTGGTGCAGCCGCGCGGCTAAGCGATTCAGTTCCTGCGGGGTGGGGTAGGTGGAGCAACGATGGACCTGACGAGCGATCTCGAACATGATCCTGCCGGGGGCAGTCACGTCGAGGCGGGAGTGGTCGAGCATCCGACGGCCGGCGACTTCGTGCACGCACGGACGCTGCCCGCGGACCGCACCTGGTTTCAGCGCGCGGTCTTCTACGAGGTGCTGGTCCGGGCGTTCTACGACTCCAGCTCGGACGGCTCCGGCGACCTGCGCGGCCTGATCGAGCGGCTCGACTATCTGCAGTGGCTCGGCGTCGACTGCCTCTGGCTGCCGCCGTTCTACGACTCCCCGCTGCGCGACGGCGGGTACGACATCCGCGACTTCTACAAGGTGCTGCCCGAGTTCGGCACGGTGGAGGACTTCGTGGCGCTGCTCGACGCGGCGCACAAGCGCGGCATCCGGGTGATCACCGACCTGGTCATGAACCACACGTCCGACCAGCACCCCTGGTTCCAGGAGTCGCGGCGCGACCCGGACGGGCCGTACGGCGACTTCTACGTGTGGAGCGACACCAGCGACAAGTACCAGGACGCCCGGGTGATCTTCGTGGACACCGAGGAGTCCAACTGGACCTTCGACCCGGTGCGCCGGCAGTTCTTCTGGCACCGCTTCTTCTCCCACCAGCCCGACCTCAACTACGACAACCCGGCCGTGCAGAACGCCATGCTCGACGTGCTGCGGTTCTGGCTGGACCTGGGCATCGACGGGTTCCGGCTGGACGCCGTGCCGTACCTGTACGAGCGGGAGGGAACCAACGGCGAGAACCTGCCGGAGACGCACGCCTTCCTCCGGCACTGCCGCAAGGTGATCGACGACGAGTTCCCCGGCCGGGTGCTGCTGGCCGAGGCGAACCAGTGGCCGGCCGATGTGGTCGAGTACTTCGGCGACTCGGACACCGGCGGCGACGAGTGCCACATGGCGTTCCACTTCCCGCTGATGCCGCGCATCTTCATGGCGGTCCGCCGCGAGTCCCGCTTTCCGGTATCGGAGATCCTGGCGCAGACGCCGCCGATCCCGGACAACTGCCAATGGGGCATCTTCCTGCGCAACCACGACGAGCTGACGCTCGAGATGGTCACGGACGAAGAGCGCGACTACATGTACTCCGAGTACGCCAAGGATCCGCGGATGAAGGCCAACGTCGGCATCCGCCGCCGGCTGGCCCCGCTGCTGGAGAACGACCGCAACCAGATCGAGCTGTTCACCGCGCTGCTGCTGTCGCTGCCCGGCTCGCCGGTGCTGTACTACGGCGACGAGATCGGCATGGGCGACAACATCTGGCTCGGTGACCGCGACGGCGTACGCACCCCGATGCAGTGGACGCCGGACCGCAACGCCGGCTTCTCCACCGCCCACCCGGGCCGGCTCTACCTGCCGGTCAACCAGGACCCGGTGTACGGCTTCCAGTCGGTCAACGTGGAGGCCCAGCGGGACAGTCACACGTCGCTGCTGAACTGGACCCGGACCATGCTCGCGGTGCGCCGGCGGCACGAGGCGTTCGCCGTCGGCACGTTCCGCGAACTGGGCGGCTCGAACCCGTCGGTGCTGGCGTTCCTGCGCGAGGCCGGCGACGACGTGGTGCTCTGCGTCAACAACCTGTCCCGTTTCCCGCAACCGATCGAACTGAACCTGCAGCACTGGGCCGGGTACACCCCGGTGGAGCTGACCGGGCACGTGAACTTCCCGCGGATCGGCCAGCTGCCCTATCTGCTCACCCTGCCCGGCCACGGCTTCTACTGGTTCCAGCTCTGCGGGTCGGAGGAGAAGCAATGACGCTGCCCTACGCGGAATGGCTGCCTCAGCAGCGCTGGTACGCGGGCCGCAGCCGCACACTCGCCGAGTGCAAGCCGGCGTCGGTCACGGCGCTGCGCGACGACCTCGACCTGGTCCTGCTGGACGTGTCGTACACCGACGGCAGCTCGGAGCGCTACCAGATCCTGGTCGCCTGGGACTCCGGGCCGATCTTCGAGTACAGCGCGGTCGCCACCATCGGCACCGACGGCGACCGCACCGGGTACGACGCGATGTACGACCCGGGCGCGACCCGGTACCTGCTCTCCCTGATCGCCGAATCGCGGACCGTCGGCGACGTGGTCTTCCTCGGCGAGCCGGAGGCGGACCTGCCGGTGGACGCGGCGCCGCGGGTGTCCGAGGCGGAGCAGACCAACACCAGCGTGATCTTCGAGGACCTCGCCATCCTCAAGATCTTCCGGCGGGTGGAGCCGGGCATCAACCCGGACATCGAGCTGAACCGGGTGCTCGGCCGGGCCGGCAACCCGCACGTGGCCAGGCTGCTCGGCTCGTTCGAGTCCATCGGGGGCGGCGACCCGACCCCGCTGGGCATGGTGACACAGTACGCGGGGAACTCCGCGGAGGGCTGGGCGATGGCCACCGCCAGCGCCCGGGACCTGTTCGCCGAGGACGCCGAGCTGCGGGCCGACGAGGTGGGCGGCGACTTCCAGGGCGAGTCGTACCGGCTGGGCGAGGCGGTCGCGGCGGTGCACACCACGCTCGCCGAGGAGCTGGGCTCCGGTCCGGCGCCGTTCCCGGTGGACGCGGTGGTCGCCCGGCTGACCCGCTCGGCGGCCGCGGTGCCGGAGCTGCAGGCCGTGGCGCCGGCCATCGAGGAGCGCTACCGCAAGCTGGCCGGAGAGTCGGTGACGGTCCAGCGGGTGCACGGCGACCTGCACCTGGGTCAGGTGCTGCGGACCCCGGCGGCCTGGCTGCTGATCGACTTCGAGGGCGAGCCCGGGCAGCCGCTGGATGAACGCCGGGTCCCCGATTCGCCGCTGCGCGACGTGGCCGGCATGCTGCGCTCGTACGAGTACGCGGCGTACCAGCTGCTGGTGGACTCCGACGACGAGGAGCAGCACCTGGCGGTCCGCGCCCGCGAGTGGGTGGACCGCAACCGCGAGGCGTTCTGCGCGGGCTACGCGGCGGTGGCCGGCGTCGACCCGCGCCAGCAGGGCGCCCTGCTGGCGGCGTACGAGCTGGACAAGGCGGTCTACGAGGCCGCATACGAAGCCCGGCACCGGCCCGGATGGCTGCGGATTCCGCTGCGGTCCATCGCCCGGCTGGTCGGCTGACAACCCCGGAGGATCCGATGACCGCTTCTCTTGCCGCCGACGCGCGCGCCATGAATGACGTGATCGCCGGGGAGACGCACGACCCGCACAGCATCCTGGGCGCGCACCCGAGCGGCGGAAACACCGTCGTGCGGACGATGCGCAAGGGCGCCAAGGAGGTCGCGCTCGTCCACGCGGGCGAGAAGGCGCCGATGGTCAAGGTGCACCCGGACGGCATCTTCGCCGCCGAGGTGCCCGGCACGGTGGTGGACTACCGGCTGGAGGTCGACGGCGTCGAATGCGACGACCCGTACCGCCACCTGCCCTCGCTGGGCGAGCTGGACCTGCACCTGATCGGCGAGGGCCGGCACGAGAAGCTGTGGAAGGTGCTCGGCGCGCAGCCGCGCGACACCGGCGTGGCGTTCGCCGTGTGGGCGCCGAGCGCGCGCGGCGTGCAGGTGATCGGTGACTTCGCCGGCTGGGGGCCGTACGACGGCTGGCCGATGCGCTCGCTGGGGTCCAGCGGCGTTTGGGAGCTGTTCGTGCCCACCGCGCGCCCCGGCACCAAGTACAAGTTCAAGGTCCTCGGGCAGGACCGGGTGTGGCGTGAGCACGCCGACCCGCTGGCCCAGCACACCGAGGTGCCGCCGGCCACCGCGTCGGTGGTGTACGAGTCCTCGTACGAGTGGCAGGACGCCGAGTGGATGACGGCCCGCGCCAAGAAGCAGGCGTACCAGGAGCCGATGAGCGCGTACGAGGTGCACCTCGGGTCGTGGCGGCCCGGGCTGTCGTACACCGAGCTGGCCGATCAGCTGACCGAGTACGTGGTGGACACCGGCTTCACCCACGTGGAGCTGATGCCGGTGATGGAGCACCCGTACGGCGGCTCGTGGGGCTACCAGGTAACCGGCTACTTCGCGCCCACCGCGCGGTTCGGCACCCCGGACGAGTTCCGGTACCTGGTGGACAAGCTGCACCAGGCCGGCATCGGCGTGATCCTGGACTGGGTGCCGGCGCACTTCCCCAAGGACGCGTGGGCGCTGGCCCGGTTCGACGGCACCCCGCTGTACGAGCACGGCGACTGGCGGCGCGGCGAACACCCGGACTGGGGCACGTACGTCTTCGACTACGGCCGCAAGGAGGTCCGTAACTTCCTGGTGGCCAACGCGGTGTACTGGTGCGAGGAGTTCCACGCCGACGGCCTGCGGGTGGACGCGGTCGCGTCGATGCTGTACCTGGACTACTCCCGCAACGACGGCGAGTGGACGCCGAACCAGTACGGCGGCCGGGAGAACCTGGACGCGATCAGCTTCCTGCAGGAGATGAACGCGACCGTCTACAAGACCAACCCCGGCGTGATCACCGTGGCCGAGGAGTCCACCGCCTGGCCGGGCGTCACCCGGCAGACCCATCTGGGCGGCCTGGGCTTCGGCTTCAAGTGGAACATGGGCTGGATGAACGACACCTTGTCGTACATGGAGAAGCCGCCGATCTACCGGCAGTGGCACCACCACCAGATGACCTTCGCCACCGTGTACGCCTGGAGCGAGAACTACATCCTGCCGATCAGCCACGACGAGGTGGTGCACGGCAAGGGCTCGCTGACCGGCAAGATGCCCGGCGACCGGTGGCAGAAGCTGGCCAACACCCGCGCGTTGCTCGGCTTCATGTGGGCGTTCACCGGCAAGCAGCTGATCTTCATGGGCGCCGAGATGGGCGACGAGCGGGAGTGGAGCGAGGAACGCGGGCTGGACTGGGACCTGATCACCGACGAGCAGCACGGCGGCGGGATCCACCGGCTGGTGCGCGACCTGAACCGGGCCTACCGGGACACCCCGGCGCTGTGGACCCAGGACACCACGGAGACCGGATTCCGCTGGATCAGCTCCGAGGACTCGCAGAACAACACGTTCGCGTTCCTGCGGTTCGCCCCGGACGGCGACACCGTCGCCTGCGTGGTCAACTTCGCCGCGGTGCCGCACGAGGGCTACCGGATCGGCCTGCCGCGCACCGGCCGGTGGCGCGAGGTGATCAACACCGACAGCGAGCTGTACGGCGGCTCGGGCGTCGGCAACCTGGGCGAGGTGCACGCGGAGGCGGAGCCGTCGCACGGGCTGAACGCGTCGGCGTCGCTGCGGGTGCCGCCGCTGGGTGCGGTCTGGCTGCGTCATGAGGCTGACCGGTAACCGCCATGAACGTCGAACGGCTGCGCGCGATCTGCCTCGCCCTCCCGGAGGTGACCGAGCGGCTCAGCCACGGCGCGCCGACCTGGTTCGTGCGTGACAAGAAGACGTTCGTGACGCTGTGGGAGAACGGGCACCACGACGCCGACTTCCCGCACCTGTGGTGCGCGGCGCCGCCGGGTGCGCAGCAGGAGCTGGTGGCCGGCGACCCGGACCGGTTCTTCCGGCCGCCGTACGTCGGCCACCGCGGCTGGCTCGGCGTGCGGCTGGACCGGGAGCCGGACTGGACCGAGATCGCCGAGCTGTGCCAGGACGCGTACCGGGTCATCGCCCCGCGGACGCTGGTCGCCCGCCTCGACGCCCGGCCCTAACTCCCGGCGAACGGCGGGCCTACTCGGTGACGTCGGCGACGACCACGGTGACGTTGTCCGGCGCGCCCGCCTCCAGGGTGCGGGCGATCAGCTCGGCGGCGCACGCCTTACGGTCCTCGAAGTCGCGCAGCACCTGGGCGATCACCTCGTCCTCGACGTAGTCGGTGAGGCCGTCGCTGCACAGCAGGAACCGGTCGCCGGCACGGACCGGCACCATCCGGCCGGCCGGCCGGAACGGGCCGCCCTGCACCGCCTGGGTGACCAGCGCCCGCTGCGGGTGCCGGCGGGCGTCGTCCGGGGTGAGCACGCCCTGGTCGACCAGCGCCTGCACGTACGTGTCGTCGCGGGTCAGCTGGGTGAGCTCGCCATCGCGGATCAGGTAGCAGCGCGAGTCGCCGACGTTCAGCGCGGCCACCCGGTCGCCGGACAGCAGCAGCGCGGTCACCGTGGTGCCCATGCCGTCCCGGGCGGCGTCGTCCGACACCGCCTCCTCGATCCGCTGGTTCGCGGTCTGCAACGCGCCGATCAGGTCCTGCAGCGGCTCGTTCGACTCCGGCATCCCGTCCACCGCGGCCA
>Ga0307406_10001216_pt1 | contig 14414 bp, 10 predicted proteins | sample 322Cmetagenome_3_FD_203706 | JGI IMG/M metagenome (GOLD analysis project Ga0307406, IMG submission 203706) | Maize rhizosphere microbial communities from greenhouse at UC Davis, California, United States - 322HYB-C-2 | ecosystem: Host-associated > Plants > Roots > Rhizosphere > Soil | place... | reverse complement strand
CCGTCAACTGTTCCGTCGTTCCATGTCCGGTACATTCGTTCCAACAGCAGCTGCCAAAGAGACACCGCCATGGGCGCCAGAGACCAGATCCGCCAGCGTTTCAACGAACTGAGCCCCGCCTTGCAGCAGGTGGCGCGCTATGTGCTCGACCATCCGAACGAAGTGGTGACCACGTCGATGCGCAACGTAGGCACGCGCGCGCAAAGCACGCCCGCCACGCTGGTGCGATTTGCGCAGCACCTGGGCTATGCGGGCTGGCCGCAGCTGAAGGAAGCCTTTGCCGGCGACATGGGTCTGGGCACAGAAACCTACGGCGGGCGCGCCAAGCAGCTCATCGGCCGCGCGCAGGACAGGAGCCTCACGGGCGAGATGTTCGAAGTGCAGCGCCGCAACCTGGAGGCCACGCACCAGCAGAGCGAGCAGGCGCTGCAAAAGGCCTGCGCATTGATCGAGAAGGCGCCCGCGGTGCACGCGGCGGGGTTCAGGGCCTGCTTTCCGATCGCGTTCTCGTTCGTCTACGTGTACCGGCTCTTCCGCGCCAGCGTGCACCTGGTCGACGGCCAGGGCGGCTCGCTCGAAATGCAGCAGCGCGCCTTCGCCAAGGGCGACGCGCTGGTGGTGGCCAGCTTCATGCCCTACTCGCGCGAGGCGCTGCAGGTGACCGAGGCGGCCAGGGCGGCCGGCTGCCGCATCGTCGCCATCACCGACAGCGTGGCCTCGCCGCTGTCGCTGTTGGCGGACGAAACGCTGCTCTTCACGATCAACAGCCCCTCGTTCTTTCCTTCAGTGGCGGCCGGCGTGGCCGTGACCGAAGCACTGGTCGAGCTGCTCGCGAGCCGCGCGGGCAAGCCGGTGATCCGGCGCATCGACCAGGCCGAGGCGCAGCTGTTCGAGTCGGGCGCGTATCTGGTGGCGCCGGTGGCGCGCGGGGGCTAGGCGCGATCGGATCCGATCTCATGCTGCAGTGCCGCATCGCGGAACCCCGCCGGATCGGCGCAGTCCAACCGCTGTCGCGGTTTTGTGTCGCGACAGGAGGTAATGACCATGAAGCAAGTGAAGCATTGGCAAGACCCGGTCAACGTCGCCCTGGGCGCGTGGCTGATCATCTCGCCTTGGGTCCTGGGCTTCCAGGGCGTCACAGCCGCGATGTGGAGCGCAGTGGTGACGGGTGTCCTGCTGGGCGCCGTGGCGCTGGGGGCAACCCTGGTACCGCGTGCATGGGAAGAGTGGACCGAAGGCGCGCTCGCCATCTGGCTGGCCGTGTCACCCTGGGTGCTCGGCTTTGCCACGGTCGAGAACGCGATGGTCAACGCAGTGCTCGTGGCTGCGGCCATTCTGGTGCTCGCCCTGTGGGTGCTGGTCACCGACAAGGACTACCTGGGCGGGAGCATGGATCGCCACGCGCATTGAGCGCGCAGGCGATCGCGCCGTGAAAAGCGGCTCCGCACGCAATGCGCGGCGGGGCCGGGGGGATGGGTAGCCGCCCATCCCCGTCTGACAGCTGTTTCACTCCGCCGAGCGGAGGGAGACAGGCTGTGCCGCAGGCGGCGTCTCGCCCGCCCAGCCGGCTTGCCAGCCGCCGCCCAGGGCCTGGATCAGCGCCACCGCGGCGGTCTGGCGATTCACCTGCAGCTGCACCAGCGTGCGCCGCGCGCTGAGGGCGGCGGCCTGCGCCGTGACGACCTCGGTGTAGCTCACCTGGGCCGCGCGATAGCGGTTGAGCAGCTGCTGCTCGGTCTTGTCGGCCGCAGCCGAGGCTTCGCGCCGCAGGCCCTCCTGCTGCGCCAGCGCGGCGCCCGCAGTGAGCTGGTCTTCCACGGCCTGGAAGGCGGTGAGCACGGTCTGGCGATAGCGCGCCACGCTGGCTTCGTGGGCCGCCTTGGCCGAGTCGACGCTCGCGCCGATCGCACCCGCGTCGAACACCACCTGCGCCACCGACAGGCCGAGCGCCCAGAGCGTGTTGGATGCATTGAACAGGTCTTTCACCCGGCTCGCGCTGCTGCCCACCGAGGCGCTGAGCCCGAAGTTGGGGAAGTAGGCCGACCGCGCAATGCCGATCTGCGCATTGGCCGCGGCCACGGCGCGCTCGGCCGCCGCGATGTCCGGGCGGCGCTGCAAGAGCGTGGAAGGCACGCCCGTTGGAATGCCGGGCACCGTGGGCGTCCACTGTGCCGCGGGCAGGCTGAAGTCGGCCGGCGCCACGCCCACCAGCATGGCAATCGCGTGCTCCAGCGTGGCCCGGGTGCGCTGCAGGCCCACGCGCTCCGCCTGCGCATTCACGAGTTGTGTCTGCGCCTGCAGCACGTCGGTCTGCGCCGCAATGCCGGCCTTGTAGCGGTTGCTCGTGATCTCGAAGGCGCGCTGGTAGCCCTCGATGGTCTGGTCGAGCAGCACGATCTCGGCATCGGCCTCGCGCAGCGAAAAGTAGTTGGTCGCCAGGTCGCCGACGGCCGACAGCCGCGCCGACGCCAGGTCGGCCTCGCTGGCCTGTGCATTGGCCTGCGCACTGCTCACGGCCTGCCGCAGGCGCCCCCACACGTCGGGCGCCCAGTCGACGCCGAGCGTCGCCGAAAAGGCATTGGACGCGTTGCTGGTGCCGCCGATGTTGCCGCTGCGCCGGCCGCTGCCGTCGAGCGACACCGTGGGAAACAGCGCGGCCCGCTCGCCCCGCACCAGCGCCTGGGCCTGCGCATAGTTGGCCACGGCCGCGGCGATGTTCTGGTTCGACACCTGCACGCGGGCGGCCAGTTCGTCGAGCGTGGCGTCGCCGAAGAGCTTCCACCATTCGCCGCGGTCCAGCGCATCGGCCGGCGCGGCGGGGAGCCAGCCCTCGGCGGTCTTCTGCTCTTTCCAGCCGGCGGGCATGGCGGCGCTCGGCACCTCGTAGGCAGGGCCCACGGCGCAGCCGGCCAGCACAGCGGCCAATGCCAGGGCGGACAGCCTGCCGGGCAGATGCGAAAGGATGCGTTGTCGGTGTTTCATGGCAGCTTCATTCATTCTTCCGGGTCTTTCCACGCGACCGCTTTGCCCGCGGCGGCTGAGACCACGCAGCCCCAGGCCAGGAACACCGCGGAACCGGCTTTGCCGGGCCGCCGGTGTTGCCCCCTTGAGGGGGAGTCGAGCTACACGAAGTGAGCGAGGGACGGGGGTGGGTCATATGCTTGCGGCGCGGCTCAGGTGCCGCTCGTTGCCCGAGCGCCGGCGCAGCTTGTCGAGCAGCACGTAGACCACCGGCGTCGTCAGCAGCGTGAGCAGCTGGCTCGCGATCAGGCCGCCGATGATCGCCACGCCCAGCGGCTGGCGCAGCTCGGCGCCCTGGCCGAAGCCGATGGCCAGCGGCAGCGCACCCAGCGCGGCGGCCAGCGTGGTCATGAGGATCGGGCGGAAGCGCAGCATGCAGGCCTCGCGCACCGCTTCCACGGCCGAGATGCCGCGCGCGCGCTCGGCCTCGAGCGCAAAGTCGATGATCAGGATCGCGTTCTTCTTCACGATGCCGATCAACAGGAACAGCCCGATCAGCGCAATGATCGAAAAATCCATCCGGAACAGCAGCAATGCCAGCACCGCGCCCACGCCCGCCGAAGGCAGCGTGGTCAGCACCGTGATCGGGTGGATCAGGCTTTCGTAGAGCACGCCGAGCACGATGTAGATCACCACGATCGCCGCCAGGATGAGCGCGAGCTGCTGCCCCTGCGACTGCTGCGCCGCCAGTGCCGTGCCCTGGAAGCTGCCGCGCACGTTGACCGGCATCGCAATGTCGGCCTCGGCCTGCGCGACGATGCGGCGCGCGTCCTGCAGCGTCACGCCTTCGCCCAGGTTGAACGAGACGGTGCTCGCGAGCTCCGTGTCCTGGTGGTCGATGGAGCTCGGCACCGCGCGCTCGCTCACCTTGGCAATGGCCGAGAGCGGCACCATCAGCGTGGTGTTGGCCGCCAGCGCCTGGCCGGTGGAAGCGGTGCGCAGGCCGGGGTTGGCCGACGTGGTGGTCGAGGTGCCGGTGCTCGCGTCGGTGGTGTTGGCCAGCGAGCTCACCGTGGTGGCGCCGCTCGCGGTGGTGCTGGTGGTGAGCGTCGAGGGCACGTACAGGTCCTTCAGCACGACGGGCGCGCGCTGGTAGCGCGGGGCCCATTCCATGATCACCGAATACTGGTTGAGCTCGTCGTAGATGGTGGCGACCGAGCGCTGGCCGTAGGCGTTGTAGAGCGCGTTGTCGACCGCGCTCGATGTCACGCCAAGGCGCGCGGCGCTGTCGCGGTCGACATCGACGTAGGTCTCCACGCCGTTGTCGGCCTGGTCGCTGTCGATGTCGGTCAATGCGGTTTCCTGGCGCAGCCGGTCGGCCAGCCTGGCGGTCCAGGTGCGCAGGTCGGCCAGGTTGTCGCCCTTGAGCGTGTACTGGTAGGTGGAGTTGCTCGAACGCCCGCCCATGCGCAGGTCCTGCACCGGGCTCAGGAACACGCGCAGGCCGGTGAGCTGGTTGAGCTGCGGCCGCAGCCGGTTGATGACGGCGGCGGTCTTCTCGGTGCGCTGCGACAGCGGCTTCAGGTTGACGAACATGAAGCCGCCGCCCGAGCGGCTGCCGCCCGCAAAGCCCACCACGGTGTCGACCGCCGGGTCCTTGTGGATGATGTCGACCGCCTGGCGCAGCTTCTCGCTCAGCGCCGCCGACGAGATGCTCTGGTCCGCGCGCAGGCCCGCGTTGAGCTGGCCGTTGTCCTGCTCGGGGAAGTAGCCCTTGGGAATGGCGGAGAACAGGTACACGTTGAGGCCCACCACCGCCAGCAGCACCACCATGACCACGGCCTTGCTCGCGAGCGCCCAGTCCAGGCTGTGGGCATAGGTGCGCAGGCTCCATTGGTACACGCCTTCCGCCATGCGCGCGAGGCGCCCCGGCGGCTTGGCACCGGGCTCCTCCGGGCGCAGCAGCATCGCGCACATCATGGGCGTGGTGGTGAGCGAGATGACCAGCGAGATCAGCACCGCCACCGACAGCGTCACCGCGAATTCGCGGAACAGCCGGCCGATCTGCCCGTCCATGAACAGCAGCGGAATGAACACCGCCACCAGCGACAGGCTGATCGACAGCACGGTGAAGCCCACCTCGCGCGCACCGCGCAGCGCCGCCTCGATGCGGCCCATGCCGGCCTCGATGTGGCGGCTGGTGTTCTCGAGCACCACGATGGCGTCGTCCACCACGAAGCCCGTGGCCACGGTGAGCGCCATCAGGCTCAGGTTGTTCAGGCTGTAGCCCAGCAGGTGCATCACGCCGAAGGTGCCGAGCAGCGACACCACCGTGGCCACAGCCGGAATGATGGTGGCGCGCGCGCGGCGCAGGAACAGGCCGACCACCAGCACCACCAGCGCGATGGAGATCATGAGCGTGGCCTCGATCTCGCGCAGCGAGGCGCGGATGGAGTTGGTGCGATCGGAGGCCACCTGCACCTCGATGTCCTGCGGCAATTGCGCGCGCAGTTCGGGCAGCAGCTCGCGCACGCCGTCGACGGTGTCGATGATGTTGGCGCCCGGCTCCTGCGTGACCAGCACGATCACCGCGGGCTGGCCGTTGAACAGGCCCAGGGTGCGTGTGTTCTCCACGCTGTCGATCACCCGCGCGACATCGCCCAGCCGCACGGCCGCACCATTGCGCCAGGCAATCACCATGTCGCGGTACTCCACCGCATGGCGGCCCGGCGAGGGCGTGTAGATCTGCAGCCGGCGCTCGTCGTTCTCGATGGCGCCCTTGGGCCGGTTGGCGTTGTTGGCCTGGATGGCGGCGCGCACGTCCTCGCTGCTGATGCCGAAGCGGTTGAGCGAGAAGGGCTCCAGCTCCACCCGCACGGCCGGCAGCGAGCCGCCGCCGATCTCGACCTCGCCCACACCCTCCACCTGCGAGAGCTTCTGGCTCACGATGTTGGACACGGCCTCGTAGATCTGGCCCGGCGTGCGCGTCCTGGACGTGAGCGCCAGGATGGCGATGGGCGCGGCGGTCGGGTTGCGCTTGCGGTAGACGGGGTTGCTGCGCAGCGTGGCCGGCAGGTCGGCCCGCGCCGCGTTGATGGCCGCCTGCACCTCGCGCGCGGCACTGTCGATGTTGCGCCTGAGGTCGAACTGCAGGCTGATGCGCGTGGAGCCGTTGGAGCTGGTCGAGGTGAGTTCGTTGACACCGGCGATGACCCCGAGCCGGCGCTCCAGCGGCGTGGCCACGCTCGACGCCATGGTGCTCGGGCTTGCACCCGAGAGGCTGGCCGTCACCGAGATGGTGGGAAAGTCGACCTGCGGCAACGGCGACACAGGCAGCACGAAGAACGCCGCGATCCCGGCCAGCGCGATGCCGATGGTCAGCAAGACCGTCGCAATCGGGCGCTCGACGAATGGCCTGGAAAGGTTCATGCCGGTGCGGCCTCCCGCTTGGGCCCGAAGCGGCGGCCCATCCGGTCGAACGCCAGGTAGACCACCGGCGTGGTGAACAGCGTGAGCACCTGGCTCAGCACCAGCCCGCCGAAGATGGCCAGGCCCAGCGGCCGGCGCAGCTCGGCGCCCTCGCCCCAGCCGAACATCAGCGGCAACGCCGCGAAAAGCGCCGCCAGCGTGGTCATCAGAATGGGCCGGAAGCGCAGCAGCGCCGCCTGGTGGATGGCCTCCTGCGGCGACTTGCCCTCGCGCCGCTCGGCGTCGATGGCAAAGTCGATCATCATGATCGCGTTCTTCTTGACGATGCCGATCAGCAGGATGATGCCGATGATGCCGATCACGCCCAGGTCGTTGCCCGTGACCATCAATGCAAGCAGCGCGCCCACGCCGGCCGAGGGCAGCGTCGAGAGAATCGTCAGCGGATGGATGTAGCTCTCGTACAGCACACCCAGCACGATGTACACGCACACCACCGCCGCCAGGATGAGCCACAGCTGGTTGGAAAGCGATTTCTCGTAGGCCCCCGCCGCCCCCAGGAAAGTCATGGTCATGCTCGCGGGCATGCCGATTTCCCTGGCCGCCGCGCGGATGGCCGCCACCGACTTTCCGAGCGCCACGTTCTCGGCCGTGTCGAAGCCCACGGTGGCGGCCGGATACTGCGCCACGTGCGTCACCTGCAGCGGCGCCGGCTGCTCGCGCACCGTGGCAATCGACGACAGCGTGGTGGCGCCGCCGCTGCCGGTGCGCAGCTGCAGGTTGCCCAGCAGCTGCGGCGAGGCCAGGGCCTCGCGCTGCGCTTCGAGGATCACGCGGTACTGGTTGGTCTCGGTGAAGATGGTCGAGACGATGCGCTGGCCGAACGCGCTGTAGAGCGTGTCGTCCACCGAACTGGCCGTGACCGAGAGGCGCGAAGCCGTGTTGCGGTCGATGTCCACGTAGGCAGCGAGGCCCTTCGCACCCGCGTTGGTGGTGGGGTTGCGCACCAGCGGCTCGGTGCGCAGGCGCTCCACCAGCTTTTGCGCCCAGGCATCGACGGTGTTGGTGTCCACCCCTTCGAGCGAGACGCGGAATTCGGTCGGGCCGGTCTCGGCGTCGATGGTCAGGTCCTGCGTGGGCTGCAGGTACAGCGTCACGCCGGCCACGGCCCGCACGCGCTCGCGCAGGCGCTGCATCGTGGCTTCCTGGTTGCCGCGGTCGGCACGCATGTTGATGAGCATGCTGCCGGTGTTCAGCGCTGTGTTGTTGGCGGCATCCACGCCCACCACCGAGCTCACGCTGGCCACCTCGGGGTCGGCCAGGATCGCATTGGCAGCCTGCTGCTGCAGCTCGGCCATGCGCGTGTACGACACATCCTGCGCGGCCTCGATGCGCGCCTGCAGCTGGCCGGTGTCCTGCGTCGGGAACAGGCCCTTCGGAATCACCACGTAGAGCAGCACCGTGAGCGCGAGCGTCGCCACCGCCACGACAAGCGTTAGCGGCTGGTGGCGCAGCACCCATTGCAGCCACACGTCGTAGCGCGCAATCACGCGATCGAAGAAGCGCTGCACGCTGGCACCGAAGCGCCCACCCTCCTCGGCCTGCGGCTTGAGCCAGCGCGCCGACATCATCGGCACCAGCGTGAGCGACACCACTGCGGAAATCAGGATGGTGATGGCCAGCGTGACCGCGAACTCGCGGAACAGCCGCCCCACCACGTCGCCCATGAACAGGAGCGGAATCAGCACCGCGATGAGCGACACCGTGAGCGAGATGATGGTGAAGCCGATCTGCGTGGCCCCCTTGAGCGCGGCCTTGAACGGCGGATCGCCCTCTTCCAGGTAGCGCGCGATGTTCTCGATCATCACGATCGCGTCGTCCACCACGAAGCCGGTGGCAATGGTCAGCGCCATCAGGCTCAGGTTGTTGAGGCTGTAGCCCAGCAGGTACATCAGCCCGCAGGTGCCCACGAGCGAGATCGGCACCGCCAGGCTGGCAATGACCGTGGCGCGCACGCTGTGCAGGAAGAAGAAGATCACCAGCACCACCATCACCACGGCCAGCCCGAGCTCGAGCTGCACGTGCGAGACCGAGGCGCGGATGCCGGTGGTGCGGTCGCTCAGCACCTCCACCTTGAGCGAGCCCGGCAGCGAGGCCTGCAGCTCGGGCAGCTGCTTCTTGATGGCATCGACCGTGCCGATCACGTTGGCGCCCGGCTGGCGCTGCACGTTGAGGATGATCGCGGGATAGAGTGTGGCCGGCTGCTCGCCGGCGCGCAGCGCGGCCCAGGCGCCCAGCTGCGTGTTCTCGGCGCCGTCGACCACGCGCGCCACGTCGGTCATGCGCACCGGTGCGCCGTTCTTCCACGCGACGATCAGGTTCTTGTAGTCGTCCGCCGTCACGAGCTGGTCGTTGGCGTTGATGGTGTAGGCCCGCCGCGGTCCGTCGAAGCTGCCCTTGGCGCTGTTGGCGTTGGCCGCGCTGATCGCGCTGCGCAGCGTGTCCAGCCCGATGCCCACCGACGCGAGCGCGTTGGTGTCGGCCTGGATGCGCACGGCCGGCCGCTGCCCGCCCGAAAGCGACACCAGCCCCACACCGCTGACCTGGCTGATCTTCTGCGCGAGCCGCGTGTTCACGAGGTTCTGCACCTCGGTGAGCGGCATGGTCTCGGAGCTCACGGCCAGCGTGAGGATGGGCGCGTCGGCCGGGTTCACCTTGGCGTACACGGGCGGCGCCGGCAGGTCGGCCGGCAGCAGCGAGCCGCCGGCGTTGATGGCGGCCTGCACCTGCTGCTCGGCCACGTCGAGCGTCTGGTCGAGCGCGAACTGCAGCGTGACGATCGACACGCCCGCCGAGCTCACCGAGCTCATGCGGTTGAGCCCCGCCATCTGGCCGAACTGGCGCTCCAGCGGGGCCGTGACGGTGCGGCTCATGACCTCGGGGCTGGCGCCAGGGTAGAGGGTCTGCACCTGGATGGTCGGGTAGTCGACCTGCGGCAGCGCGGCCAGCGGCAAGAGCCGCAGGCCCACCAGGCCGGCCAGCACGATGGCGACCATCAGCAGCGCCGTGGCCACCGGCCGGTCGATGAAGGGGCGGGAGGGGCTCATCGCGAACGCGCTCGCTTGTTCCGTGGGTTGTTGTTGCCGGTCATTGCGGCGGGCGCTGGCGCCGCCGCTCTCCACCGCCCTCGCCGCGCGGTCCGCGCGGGCCCGAAGCCCCGGCGCGCGGGCCTGCCGCGGGCCGGTCGCCCTGCAACTGCACGACCGCGCCGTCCTTGATGCGGTCGCCGCCCTCGGTCACCACGTTCTCGCCGGCCTTCAGGCCCGAGGTGATGGCCACCACCTCGACATTGGCCTCGCCGCGCTTCACTGCGCGCATCGACACCGTGCGGTCCTCGTTGATCACATAGACATAGTCGCCATTGGGGCCGGTGCGTACCGCCGTCACCGGCACCACCACCGCGCGCACCTTGCGCAGCAGCATCTGCACATTGACGAACTGGCTCGGGAACAGCGTGGTCTGCGCATTGCCGAAGCGCGCCTTGGCCTTGACGGTGCCGGTGGTGGTGTCGACCACGTTGTCGAGCGTGGAGAAGGTGCCCGTGTCGAGCGTCGCGGCGCGGGTGCGGTCGAAGGCGGTGACCGGCAGCGGCTCGCCCTTGGCCAGCTGCGCCTGGATGTCGGGCACGCGGTCCTGCGGCACCGAGAACTGAACGTCGATCGGGTTCATCTGCGTGATGACCGCGATGCCCGTGGTCGCGTTGGCCGTCACGGTATTGCCCGCATCCACCGCGCGCAGGCCGATGCGGCCAGCCACCGGCGAGGTGATGCGGGTGTAGTCGAGGTTCAGCTTGGCGGCGGCCTCGGCGGCCAGGTCGGTGGTGACGGTGCCTTCGAGCTGTCGGACCAGCGCGGCCTGGGTATCGACGTCCTGCCGGGCAATGGAGTCCTGCCCGAGCAGCGTACGGTAGCGCGCGAGCGTGACGCGCGCGGCCTCGAGCTGGGCCTCGTCGCGCTGGCGCGTGCCGCGGGCCTGCATCAGCGCCTGCTCGTAGGGCCGCGGGTCGATGCGCGCGAGCAGCTGGTTCTTTGCCACGGTCTGCCCTTCGGTGAACAGCACTTCGGTCAGCACGCCGCCAACCTGCGCCTTGAGCGTGATGGTCGCGAGCGGCGTGACGGTGCCGAGCGCATCAATGGTCACCGGCAATTCGATCTCGCGCGCCGCCGCATTGCCCACCGTGACGGTGGCGCCGCCAAAGCCCGGCCCGCCGGCGGTGCTGCCCTTGCGGTTGATGAGATACCAGGCGCCGCCCCCCAGCACCAGCAGCAGCACCAGCGCAATCAGGCTGCCGAGCCAGAGCCTGCGCCGCGAAGGCGGCCGCGGAGGCGGGGACGAAGAAGGTGGGGTTGCCGGTTGGACAGCAGGCGAATCGCCGGAAGAAGGCTCGGAGTTCGGAGATTCCATGGGGTGTGGCAGTGCGCGAGTACAGCTGCTAGTGAAGCGCCGGATCGTAGCGCGCCTGTCTTATGAACCGTAAAGCGCCGGTAAAGCTGCGGACAGGGCCCGCATTTCGCGCCGTTTCGATGCGGCTGGCGCCGCCGGCTTGCATTTCGTCGCAGGACCGTGGCGGCTGCACGGGGGTGCCGGCACAGTCCAGCCCATCGAATCGTCTTTTCATTGGAGAAACACCATGCTGCTGCAGATCATTCTTCACACCCCGAAATGGGTCTTCGCCGTTTTCGTGCTGCTCCTGTGGCTGGGCTGCAGGCAGCTGCTGTCCGGCAGCGTCAGCCTGGCCAAGGTCACGGTGATGCCGATCGCCATGACCGGCCTTTCGCTGGCCGGCGTGATCTCGGCCTTCGGCGATTCGCCCGGCGCCCTGCTCGGCTGGGCCGTGGCGGCCGCCGCGCTGGTGCTGCTGGTGCTGCAGAGCCCGCTGCCCGCCAGCACGCGTTACGACCGTGCGGCCCGCGAGTTCCACGTCGCCGGCAGCGCGGTGCCGCTGCTGCTGATGATGGGCATCTTCTTCACCAAGTACGTGGTGGGTGTGGCCCTGGCCATGCATCCCGAGCTGCGCCGGCAAACCGGCTTCGCGTTTGCGATCCCCATGCTCTACGGCGCCTTCAGCGGCATCTTCGCGGCGCGCGCCGTGCGGCTGTGGAAGCTGGCCATCAGCACCGACGCCTTGGCCGCGGACGCCCGCGCGGCCTAAGATCACCGGCCGTTTCATCGACCGACTCCAAACATTCATCCCATCGGACAACCGTCATGAACTCCTCACAAGCCAACACCGCCGTTTCCGACATCGAAAAGCTCGCCCGCCGCCGCGCCAGCGCCAAGATGGGCTGGTACATCCATGCCCTCGTCTACGTGCTGGTGAACCTCGGTCTGGTCGCGCTCTCCGCATCGCGCGGCCACACCTGGGCCGTGTATCCGCTCATGGGCTGGGGCCTGGGCCTCTTGATCCACGGCGCCGTGATCTGGTTCATCGCGCCCGGCGGCAGCTTCTACGACCGGCTGTTGGAGCGCGAACGGCGCGCGCTGCGCTCCGGGGAGCGCGGATGAGCGGAGCGCAGGGCCGCCCCAAGCCCGCTCGCTCCGGCTTGGCGGGACGGCGCGCAGCGCCAAGGGTGCACCGATGAGCGTCGAAGCGCTCCCACGTTTTCGCGCGGAGAACGTCCGCGGCATGCTGCGCCATGGCCTGATCACCGTCGCGTTCTGCTGCTTCATCGCCGCGGCGCTGGCCATCACGCAGCACGGGGACTGGGGCGCGCAAATGGTGTATTCGCTGTCGATCGGGCTGATCAGCTGGCTCTTCATCGACGTGGGCCGGCTGCTGATCAGCGGCCACAGGGAGATCCTCTGGCCGTCCGGCCCCTGGGGCTATCTGCTGGTGGCGGGCGGCGTGACGGTCGGCTTCCTGGGAGGCAATGCCATCGGCGACGCGTGGACCCATCAGCCGATGCTCGACTTCGGCAGCTTCACGGAACGCAAGCTCGCGACCACGATCATCATCACGGTAACGGCCACCGTCTGCATGTGCTTCTTCTTCTACAGCCTGGGCAGGAGCAAGCACATGCGCAGCCAGATCGAGCTGGCGCAGCGCAACGCCACCGAGGCGCGGCTCAAGCTGCTCGAGACGCAGCTGGAGCCGCATATGCTGTTCAATACGCTGGCCAATCTGCGCGCGCTGATCACGGCCGACCCGCCGCGCGCCGTGGCCATGCTCGACCGCCTCAACAACTACCTGCGCATGACGCTCAGCGGCTCGCGCGCGCTGGCGCATCCGCTCGCGGCCGAGTTCGAACGGCTGGCCGACTACCTCGAGCTGATGTCGGTGCGCATGGGCGAGCGCCTGCGCTACACGCTCGATCTGCCGGATGACTTGCGCGGCACGCCGGTGCCGCCGCTGCTGCTGCAGCCGCTGGTGGAGAACAGCATCCGCCACGGACTGGAACCCCAGGTCGAAGGCGGCGCGATCACCGTGCGCGCACGGCAGCTCGACGGCCGGTTGGTCATCGAAGTGAGCGATACCGGCGTCGGCCTGGATGCGGCGCAAACTTCCGAAGGCAGCGGCTTCGGGCTCGAGCAGGTGCGCGAGCGGCTTGCCACCATGTATGGCGACCAGGGACGAATGAGCCTGGGCGCCGCGCCCTCGGGCGGAACCCTCGCCACCCTCAGCTTCCCCCTGCCGCCACAAGCATGACGCCCACCGCCCTCATCGCCGAAGACGAACCGCTGCTCGCCCAGGCCCTCAAGGCCGAACTCGCCGTTGCATGGCCCGGACTCCAGGTGCTCGCCGTCGCGGGCGATGGCCGCAGCGCCGTCCGGGAGGCACTGCGTCTGTTGCCGCAGGTGCTGTTCTTCGACATCCGCATGCCCGGCCTCGATGGCCTGGCCGCCGCCGCCGAACTGGCCGACAGCTGGCCGGTCGGCGAGGCGCCCATGCCGCAGCTGGTCTTCGTGACCGCCTACGACGAATACGCCGCCCGCGCCTTCGAGACCCAGGCCATCGACTACGTGCTCAAGCCCGTGCAGCCCGAGCGCTTGCGCAAGACCGCGCAGCGGCTTCAGCAGGCGCTGGCTGCGCAGCAGCAGTCAAAGCCGCCCCCTGCCGCCGCCGACGAAGCGCTCGAGCGAACCCTTGCGCAGTGGCGCCAGGTGCTTGCCGCCGCGGGAGGCAATGGCTCATCGCCGCAGCCCGCCCCCACCGCCCCGCTGAAGATGATTGCCGCCAGCGAAGCCGGCGGCAGCATCGTGCGCATGGTTCCGATCGACGAGGTGCTGTATTTCGAGGCCGCCGACAAATACATCCGGGTGCTCACCGCCACGCGCGAATACCTGATCCGCACGCCGCTCAAACAGCTGCTGGCCCAGCTCGACCCCGAGACGTTCTGGCAGGTGCATCGCGCCGTGGTGGTGCGCAGTTCGGCCATCGAGGCCGTGCACCGCGACGAGGCCGGCAAGCTGCACCTCGACTTGCGCGGCCGGACTGAAAAGATTCCCGTCAGCCGGCTCTACGGCCATCTTTTTCGCGCCATGTGAAACCGAGAATGGCCCGCCCATGAAAAAAGCCGGCCCTCGCGAACCGGCTTTTTCAGATGGCGGGATCCCGCACCCGCGGCGCTCAACGCCAGTGGCGATGGCCGTGGTGATGGCCGCGGTAGTAGCCGCGCGGACCGTAGTAGCGCGGTGCGTAATACGCCGGCGGCGCGTAGTACACCGGGGCCGGACGGTAATAGACCGGCGGCGGCGGACGGTAGTACACCGGGGGCGGCGGTGCGTAGTACACCGGCGCAGGGGCCGCATAGACCGGTGCCGGGTAGTACGCCGGAGCGCCCACGCCCACGGCAACCCCTGGCAGACCCACGCCGATCGACCAGCTCACGTCGCCACGGGCACTGGCCGAGGTGGCCGCAAACAATGCTCCGGCTGCCACGACACCCGCGGCGGCCCATTTGAAGAAGGTTGAACGTGTGAGGCTCATGATCTTGGACTCCTTGTTGGGGCGTTTCCCGCCCATGTAG
>Ga0307406_10001213_pt1 | contig 14427 bp, 16 predicted proteins | sample 322Cmetagenome_3_FD_203706 | JGI IMG/M metagenome (GOLD analysis project Ga0307406, IMG submission 203706) | Maize rhizosphere microbial communities from greenhouse at UC Davis, California, United States - 322HYB-C-2 | ecosystem: Host-associated > Plants > Roots > Rhizosphere > Soil | place... | reverse complement strand
TATCGCTTGCAATGAGAAGCAGGATGGCCCGGTAGATACACTTACAGAGTGTGCTCAAGAGGGTCCGAAGTATCTGAGGCTAGCAGAACTTACAATCGACGGAGCAGAGGTTCCTAATGTTGAAGACTATAAGGTCACTTCTCCACCAAGCAACGTGTCTTTTCCACAAGGGGCTGTATGGGGAGCTCCTCAGGGTAATTATGTACTTGTAGGCTCGGGTGTAATGCCCATTATAAAACCTCTGCCGCCAGGAAATCACACTATGACTTTTAAGGGAGTTTTTGATCATCCTACGAACGACGTATATGATGTTGCAGTTGATGTGACGTACAATTTAGTAGTAAAAGAACCATCTATGGCCTAAAGCGCTAGATCCTATTGCAGTTATCCTTGCTACATTTTTTGCATTTGTTTGTCCGATTTTCAAAATAATGCAGTGTATACTATACAATAGAGACCAACTTAAGGTTCTGATGCAATGATTCTGCTACTATGTGCAGATGATATGGTTTACCCTTTCTTTAGGGAATGATCATTACATGATTTTATTTTCTCGATTTTTATCTAGGAGAACCAGAAACTATTTCATAAACGTCATGCAAATTATTATAGTCTTTGCCTCCTTGATAGTCGAAATGATAATTAGCTATCACATCTATACGATAGGTTTGTTGTTCCTGGGGTTCAAATATGGCCATAAAGGCAGAAGAAGCAGCCTTATTCTTTTGAGTCCCTGTATTACCCGGCTGTCCAAGTAATGGAGAAGAGAGATCTATCTGATCTGATTCACAGTAATATTCCATTGCATTATTCTTGTTTATTTTTATTTCCTGATTACTATCTGTTTGCTTGTCACCTTCTTTTAAGTTAGCGTTAACTTTGAATGTTATTTCGACAGCTGATTTGAGTGCAAGGTTCTTAGCACAATCTCTCAATTCAGCAAACGAACTGCCGTCTCCATCGCTTTCCAATGCAATAAACTTGACGAATGGAAGTACAAATCCTCGAATTGTATTTGTCATTTGATATCTCTCGACTTGTGTGTTTTCTAATTTGCTATTTTCTAATTTTACTAATCTTTGTGGGTCGTTAAAGCCGTGAGCGTACTTACCTAGTGCATACATCACCGGCCCAGCCTGGCCCTCCTCGGCAGCACGGGAACTCGCTTTTTGTGTCGTCAATGTTAGAGGGTAAGCATATTCCCAATAATTTTTCAACCACCATCCTTGCGAATGACCTGCATACGGTTTGTCCGGTTTGATTAATCTCATACTTGCCATGCAATAACTGACGCGCAGATTTATTTAAATTATTCTTCTATTTCAATGCAGAATAATAAATCCTGAACCTGTGGCAATACTTTTATGAATAATTGTAATAAAAGCCATGGCCTCTTCAAAAATTGCCCTCTAAGGGTGTTTAGTGATTTCCGCACCAAAAGTGGTGTCTTTGTGGACTCGGATACAGTATTAATGTGAAATCATGTTTCTTAGTTAGGCAGACCCGTCGATGATTCATATAGCTCTCTCATAAGAGTACTCTTACCGAACTGTATTCAGAGAAGCTAAAGTTTTTATTGATTAGCAGGAATGACAATAATTCTTGCTGCCATATGCGTGCAATACGGTTTAGTTGAAGAGCCAGATAAGCAATCTCAGGTAATCCTTTTTCTATATCCCGGAGTTTTTTCTATAGGAGGAGCAACAACTATTTCATAATGGTCATCCAATGGGCCATAATCTTTGCTTTTACCTCTAAAGCGGAAAAGATAACTGGCCGTCACATCAATGCGATAGGTTCCCTCCCCCTGAGGTTCAAATATGGCCATGAAGCTAGATGAAATAGCTCTATTCGTTTGATTCCCGGTATGGCCGACCTGTCCATATAACGGAGCAGGCAGATCTATTGGATAAGATTCACAGTAATATTCCATTGCATCTTTTGTGTCTATATGCATTTCACCTTCTATTTCCTTCCCATTATCTATTATACTTCCACCACTAACTTCGAATGTTATTTCGACATCTGAGTCGAGGGACAGTGACTGAGCGACATTTCTTAATTCAGCAAACGAACTGCCGTCTCCATCGCTTTCCAATGCAATAAACTTGACGAATGGAAGTACAAATCCTCTGTGAATTGTATTTGTCATTTCATATCTTTCGGTTTGGGTATTCTCATGTAATTTTACCAATCGTTCTGGTTCAGCGAAGGCTCGAGCGTACTTACCTACTGCATACATCACCGGCCCAGCCTGGCTCTCGCCGGGAGCAGGCAGCTCTTCTTTTCTGGCCGCTCTTAATATTAGAGGATAAACATATTCCCAATAATTTTTCAACCACCATCCTTGTGGAAGGCCTGCATACAGTTGGTTCGGTTTGATTAATTTGATATTTGCCACGGAATAATTACTAGACAGATTTATTTAAATTATTCTTCTAAAACGTTAGACTACTTTACTTCAAAATGTCATAACAGCATATGTTCACAGTTACAGGAATAATAATAGACGAACATCAGTGAACCTAATCAGAATGTATGTATCAGGCGTGTGAACGCACTATTATGATGTCATGTTTGACATTGAAACCCATTTATTCTTAAACTGCTACTTCTCCAAATAACATATGACAGAATTTTCAAAGACTGTTGTGAGCTGCATCATAGAGTGGAGCAAGAGGTCTGCAACCTGCAATGGCAACAGGGAGTGCTTGGAATACTCTGCAAGGCAACTGAGGCAGTGCCTTGACGCGGCGTTTCCAGACTCTGAAAAGGTGGGGCTTGAAAGCGACAAGGTAAACTATATGCTCTCATCAGTGTTCTTCCTTGCAAACAGGCTTTCAAAGGCCACTGAGGGACTAGCTGAATTTGACAGAGTTATGAATAGCATCGGAAAGGTCGGCAAGACAAGCCTAGAAGAAAAAGAGAACCAGGAACAGCACACCAAATTCCGAAAAGAGCTAGACGACATCCTGTCCAAGTACTTTTAGAAGAAATGACGAGATCTCATCATACGGCTCCCTTTTCAAACTGCTCATAAACTTGAGGGTTTGCAAGCAGCCATCCATAATGATGCTCGTCGTGGATATAGCGCACTTCGCGCACATTTGGCACGACATTTCTTTTGCGCAATCCGAGCAAAAACTCTCCTTGAAATGCAAGCCCTATCATCTTTGCTTTTCTAGTTGATTTTTGATCCCGTGGTAGCAATATGCGATAGCTAAATTTTCCCAGAGGCTCCTTTGCCAAGTAGTCTTTAACCATTCTGTCGACTGCTTGCCTGATTGCAGATGTCCCGCCTAGGTCTATTGTCTCAATTACAGGGAACTTAGCATAGAGTGGGTGAGCCATATTTTTTCCTTACAGAAAAATAAAGATGCAAAAGTGAGATATTAATTCATTCTTCTTCTTACGTAAGTATTATGATGGTCGCGTTGTTGTTCATGTTGCTGAATGACTGCTACTGATTCTTCCTGGAGACTGAGCAGCAGTAGAGCTATTATCTTTGTATCTTAAAAATGCATTCTCAAGATGTCGAATTAGGATGCTGTGCCACTCAGGGAACCCTTCAGGTGTAGCTGGATAATTGTGGTAATGATCAGTCAATATCCTATTAATGCTGGCACAATACCTTAGGTCCTCTGCAAGTTTCTTATTCATTGCCCCTCTGATTATCATGCCCAGCTTGTCTACAGTACTGAACTCGGGATGCTCGCCTTGGGTAATTTTGTCGACATCCATCTTGGACAAAAAGTGCTTCATGCCATAGTCGATCTGCTCGTTTGTCAGCCCTTGTAGCATTCTGCGGAAGACTTCAAGGCCGGCAGTCTTGTATCCATAATCATCGACAAAATGCTTGTTGTACTGCCAGAGCCCTTTTTCAGAAGTATCACCTGCCTGTATCGCTTCTACTGCATCCTTGCCTGCTATTGTGGCAGCAATTATCGCCGGCCCGATGCCTCCGGCATCTAGTGGCTTAGGCATCCATGCCGAGTCACCAACCAGCATGTAGCCGTTTGCCACAAGACAGTCATTCTGTCGCCTTACGGACACCTGCCATGTGCCCCAAGCATTGCCCTCATCATCAGAGCCGTCTGCAAGGCGAGGATTCTGAATAGCAGGGTTAATTTCAACATACTCGTCTATGAGCGTCTTTAGGTCAGTGTGTACTCCCATTGCCTTGTTGCGAATATCAAAAGCCTTTTGCTGAACGCCAAGACCAATGTTCACCTTGCTCTTGCCTTTTGGAAATACCCATGCATACCCACCTGGAGCTATTTTTTGGTCTAGGTGTATGATGCAATAATCCGAATCAAAGTACGTGTTGTCTTCATGCGCAAGGTCAAAGTTGTAAATGTACCTTCCGGTGGCTTCAAGGTCATCACGGTCGATCCTGCGTTGGATAAATGACTTGACTGGTAGGTTTGTTCGCATCACAGATGTAACGCCTGTACAGTCGACTACTAGATTTGCTGTCTTTTTAAACACAGTCTTGTTAGTCAAGTCGTCCCCCTCCACTCCAATGACTGTATTATCCTCTACTACGAGTGAGCGAAGTGCCACTCGCTCTTTGATCTCGACGCCTGCCTTTTTTGCATCCCCTAGCTGCTTCTGCGGGAGGAGCCGCCTGTTAAGCATGTAGCCCTCGCCGTCAAATGAAATGCCAGTTTCATGATCAGGTGAATATGCAATTACTCCCTTGACTGGGTGCTCTATTTCCGGCTGGCTCCATGTGATATTGATTCTACTTGTCATGTAGTCAACAGTATTTTTGCCCACTGCATCGCCGCAGATCCAGCCAGAGACTGTTTTTCTTCCCTGCGTAGAGAGCGGATTTCTGTCGACAACTAAAATCCTCAGCGACTGCTTGGAATAATATGCCGCTGCTGATGCTACTATAAGACCAGCAAGACCGCCACCTGCCACAATAATGTCATAGTCCCTTTTCATTAGCGCAAGACAAGCGGTGAAAGCAGAAAACTCTATTTAAAATGTTGCCTTCTAAGCATGGACGATAGAGTGGCGAATAATAAGACAATAATACTAATATTATATAAATAACAGTTGCTGAAATATTTTTTCAGACCGGTTGCGCACATAGCATGACAACTCCTCCTTCTTTTATATTCTTTGATCTTGGCCAGACTCTTATCGATGAATGGGACTTTATCGCATACTTTGACCATAAATTTCTCGAAATGCTAAATGGCTTTGGTGCAAGGATCGACCAGCGCAACTATCATGCAATCCGTGATAGCATTATCCGGGACCGCAAGATAGGGCATGGCAGCGTCAAAGAGCTTATCATTGAGGTCTGCAGGCTACTATCTCCTCCGGGATATGAAGAGGTCATCGCCAGCAGGCTAGAACCCCACATAAAGCAAGGAAGACACGAGCTATTCAGGTTTTTTGATGACGCCGAGCCGACGTTAGAGGCACTCTCAAAATATTGTGAAATGGGAATAATAGCCAACCAGTCAGAAGATGTTGCGGAGCTGATCGAAAAATCCGGTCTTAATAGGTTCTTCAAGGTGCAGACAATATCATCATCTGTAAAATTGAAAAAACCAGACACTAAGATTTTTGAGCTTGCCCTCAAACAAGCAGGACACGATGCAAAGAACTGCATGATGGTTGGCGATAGGCTAGATACAGACATTTTTCCAGCCAACACGCTTGGTATGACTACTATTCGCACTACCAATTCGCTCTTCGCTTTGCAAGTACCTGCCAAGGTATGTGAGTACCCAGTATATACAGTAGCGCGCCTATCAGAAATCCCCAAGATCCTAGAAAGAATTATTATCAGTTAATGCGCAAATATCTTCCATCGTGCAGACGATTATAAAGATTATAAAAAATACTCACAGACACCCCGTCAACCAAGCGCTGCACTCTCTGGGCGCTCCCTTCTACGGATTAGGGCTTGTGATGATCTTTGGACATGTAGCAGGGATGCAGACTAACCTTGCTGCTGGCGGCGCAATGTTGCTTGCAGCGATAGCAATGTTTGTGTCAGGCCACAAAATAGAAGGAAACCTCAGATCGATGGCGCCGGTATTACTCTTCAGATTTCTAGTAGTAGTAGTATTGGTATCAAGAAGAAAGGTTGCTCGCTATCCTTTCGCAAAGCGAGTCCATCTCCTGCGGACTTAGTTTTGGTTTAACTTTGAACATAGAGTGGATTGCGCCTGCGCCATCGTCTCTCTTTCTAGGAACAATATGCACATGTACATGGGGTACCTCCTGCCCCGCCTCGCTTCCGTTGTGGATTGCGATTGTAGAAGCGTTAACTTGAGAACCCGTCTCGACCGCGCCGGCAAGCTTCCAGACGATTTCAAAGACAGCTATTGCGTCCTGCTCGCTCATTTGCTGCACCTTGGCATAGTGTGATTTTGGTATGACAAGGGCATGACCTGGGGCTAGCGGGAAAGCGTCTAGCAGTGCCATTGCCTTTTCATTTTGCATTATAACTTTTGCAGAGATGTCGCCGGCAATGATCTTACAGAAAACACAGTTTGGGTCTTGCATGCCTTTTTTCTTCTCTGCGTTAGCATGATTTAGTACCTATTATATTATTTCACTATTGCAGAGTCACCCATAAAAGGTAAAAATTGATTTGGGTTGCAACCGCCGTTTGATTGTTGTCACCCGACATTGTATATGTGTCTCTCTCTATTATCTGTCTACATCTACAAATGAAAAGTCAATCTAACAATAATTTTTTTCAGGACACCACTGATCCATTTGAAGGAGTAGTAGGAGAAGGAGGAGTCGTAGTTGGAGAAGGAGGAGGAGTCGTAGTTGGAGAAGGAGGAGTCGTAGTTGGAGAAGAAGGAGAACCCGCCGCAGCATCATCATGTCGCTGAGGAGTTCCCGTCAGTAGCGCAAGCTTCACCTTTGAAGCCACAAATTGGCTAAGATCTGTAGAAAAACTTACTGACCAGGAGCCTTTCTTTTCTACAAATCCAATCCTCTCGGGGACAAAGTTATGCTTCCTTAATTCCTCCATGATCAGATTAGTCACATCCTTTGTTGCGACTATGATATGGCATCCATTCAGTGATGCTGTTGCATTTTCTACGAGAAATTCTCGGGTTACAAACTTGGCGAACTCTTCGTTTCTGATTGGAAGCTCCTTTATCATCAGTTGGACATTTGCAAGCTCTGCAAGTGTGCCAAGTGCCAATACCCCTTGCGGCCCGACAGGGTAAACACCAGTAATATGTACTTGCTTGTCATATGCAGCGCCAAAATCAGGGCAATATTTTGCAATTATCTTCCCAAGAGCAAAGTGCGGCTCGCTGAGGTTCTTCAGTGCTTCATCCTTTGCCTGAGTAATGTTGGCATATGGCATGCCATTCTGTTCGTACTTGGAGATGTTTTCAGAATTCATACAAGCTAGAGTGTAGAGGCCAAGTGCGGAAAGGCCGCCAAATTTATTGGTGATAATGATTTCCATTCCTTCCTCGATCTGGTCGTATTTGGTAGGCAGATCTTTTGTAGTGGTTCCCACAGCACTTGTGCCATAGAACAGCTTACCTAATTTGAGCGAGCTGTAATCTTCCATCGCAAGGTTGTACCGGGAAGTGAAGACATCAAGATTAGATCTTATCTTGTCAAGCATCTCTTCGGATGGCGCATCATAAATTGGAAATAGCTTGGATGTAGGTGAAGATTTCATATCACAGCCAAGCAGGTTCAAATGTTCGATAGCAGATGTCATCGCTATATTGCTATGTATGTCAGCATCTGGTGCTTTTGTCACGTCAGTGACCTGTGTTACTGAAGTTACCGCAGGCATGTATCCTATTTTGTCACCTCTGTGGAGCAGGATATAATCAAACATCCCAAACTCTGCAGCCTTGTGCTCTGTCAAGACTGCAGATGTACTCGTGACTGACACCTTCGAGTTGAAGATTTTAAGAAAGTTCTCCAATGCTTTAGATAATAACGGCGCATGTTCCCCAGAATCAGTATGGATGCGGAATACTGCAAGGGCTCGTTTCAGTTCGACCTCCTTGTCCATAGCAGGAGTTACAAGACTATATACACGCCTTGTCAACTCGGGAATTTTCCCTTCAATATGGTAGAACGAGTCAAACCATGAAGGAGATATCTTAATGTGAGTATGTTTCACTTCCTCGAGCGCACCCTTGAGGACATGAGTGTCCACCTGATTTGAGCAAGTTGGGATCCAGCGGAGTGGGTCAAAGCCAAGCTTTCGGTATAGATTAATATGTTCCCAAAAATTATCAGACAATCTCCATTATCTCTCCTAGCAATCACTCTAGTAAATCGACTATTCTATAGAATATACAGAAAAGCTTGTTAATAAATGAGTACTTTTCTGTGCTTGTTCTTGGTGAAAAAATATACAATTTAACCAAATTATATGAAAAGCTGGAAACAACTATTATAAGGAGTCTAGAGCTCAATTTCTGCATACATATGGATTCACAAAGTCCGACCATGACCTCTATGCATATTGAAAAACTGGCAGATGAATTTGACAGCAAGACCGCCCAAGAAGTCTTGAAGTGGGCGCTTGATACTTTTGGAACTAAAATTGCTTTAGCATCAAGTTTTGGTGCAGAGGATGTTGTCATAATAGATATGATGGCCAACCTTGACAAGAATAGGGCAAGGGTCTTTACCCTTGATACTGGGCGCCTCAATCAAGAGACCTATGATGTGATGGATGCAATTAGAGCAAGGTATTGGATTCCAATTGAAGTGTACTTTCCGGACCAAAAAGAGGTCGAAGAGATGGTCAGACCAAGAGGCATGAACCTAATGTATGAAAGTGTAGAGAATCGTAAGCTGTGTTGCGAAATAAGAAAGGTCCACCCGCTCAATCGCGCACTTTCTACCCTCGACGGGTGGATCACCGGGCTTCGCCGCGACCAAGTCGCAACAAGAGCAACTACTAAAAAAATCGAGATCGATACCGGCCATGGAGGAATAGTGAAGGTCAATCCACTTGCGGACTGGACGTCTGACATGGTATGGGATTATATCCACAAGAATAACATCCCGTACAATACGCTTCATGATAAAGGCTTTCCAAGTATTGGCTGCGAGCCGTGCACAAGGGCAATAAAGCCTGGTGAAGACCCACGAGCAGGCAGATGGTGGTGGGAAGACGCTGCGCAAAAAGAGTGTGGCCTTCACTTTGATCCATCGAAAAAAAGACACCAATAGTATAATAGTAATAATAGTGTAGTTGTGACCCAGTTTGGCAGGCTCTATTCCATCGCCTCACGGAAATAAGCTCATAGACAGATTTGTCATTTCTGAGAAAAAAAATATGGACGGCATGTATACGCTGCAAGTAAGCAACGATCTACGAAACGACATTGAAAACATTGCAGATGGAATCTTTAGTCCTCTTGAAGGATTTGTAGGCGAGGACGATTTTCAGAGCATTGTCAAGACAGGCCGTCTGAGCAATGGTCTTGCTTGGACAGTTCCGATAACTCTTGACATTGATGAACAAGAAGGACGTAAGATGAAGGATGCAGGTCAAGTCGCGCTTACATCAGATAATAACGAAAAATTTGCAATACTGCATGTTGAGGAAGTTTATTCATTTGACAAGATCGCATGCGCAAAATCGATCTATCAGACTGATGATATCAAGCATCCCGGCGTCGAAAAAATGCTCAATATGAAAGATAGGCTGGTGGGTGGCAAGGTGGATGTCATTAGAAGGCTAGAGCAATCATCGCTGCGAAAGTACAGAATGACACCGGCTGAAACGAGGGCAGAAATATCACGTAAGGGGTGGAAGACAGTAGTCGGTTTCCAGACAAGGAACGTGCCACATGTTGCCCACGAAATGCTACAAAAGGCAGCTCTTAATCTCTACGATGGTCTTTTTGTCAACCCGCTCATTGGTAAGAAAAAACAGGGTGACTTTAAAGATGAATTAATTCTTTCTACCTACCTTGCGCTGATAGACAGCTATTACCCAAAGCAGATGGTCATGTTCATTACACTCCATACAGATATGCGGTATGCTGGGCCCAAAGAGGCAATTCATCACGCAATAATGAGGAAGAATTTTGGATGCTCCCACTTTATCGTTGGAAGAGATCATGCCGGAGTGGGCAACTATTATCACCCATTTGCAGCACATGAGATATTCAAAGAATATAATGACCTCGAAATAGAGCCGGTATTCTTTCCTGCATTTTATTATTGCAAGAGATGCCTCATGTACTCCAATGAAAGGAATTGCCCCCACGGACCGGAGTTTAGAGAAGAGCTCAGTGGAACCAGTATGAGAAAGATGGTAAGTTTGGGTGAGATGCCTGCGAAGCACCTAATGAGGCCAGAGGTTGCAAAGATAATCGTTTCCTATAACGAACCATTTGTGTAGATAGAAAAAGGGAAAAGGGGGAGTGTGTGTGCGTCAGTGCATGTTTGTCCTTATACAAGGGCCTCTGCGGAATAGCAAGGATAATTTTAGAAAAGTAGAGAGAGATATCCAGTCTAGCTACTTCTCCGCCTTCTCCAATTCTCCCTTGAGTGTCCTGTATGTGTCCGAAGCCTCTCTAAATGTTTCTTCCATATTATGCACTGTACCTGATTTTTTTGACTCTGCCACCGTGAGCCTCAATTCCGAGGCCAGAGCTTTTACTGCTTCCAGCATTTCTTTAAAGGAAGTGCTCAATTCTTTCAAGTCTTGACCACTGATACCACCTCCTGCAGCGGCAGATTCCTGGCCGTCACCACCACCAAATGAACCGATCTTGCTTCGGACGATAGTGATTAGCTCCTTTGCATCATCAATGATACCTGTCTCCTTTAATTCTGCAGTAGCTTTATCCATCCTAGAGGACAAACTGTTCATATTTTCAGATATGAGGCGGAAGTTTTCGATATTCTGTTGCCATTCTGGCGTCTTCAATGTCTCCATGATTTCTTTGGCTGTTACCGTAATCTCCCTTATCACTTCAAATGACTCTTGAACGCCAGGTGTCCCTAGCTCGCGCATTATCGCTACTGCGTCAGAAGCAGTCTCTTTGATGTCGTGCAGTTTCCCTCCTTTCTCGGTCATATCCGTAAATACCACTACAATACTGATGTAACAAGTTAAGTGCAATACTGCAAAATTATATGACTATATGATTGCAAATTTTGTTATAGATCTAGCTTATTAAATAATCAACTCTAGCTTTTTTCTCACGAGCTAGATTTTTAGTTATAAGAGACTCGGATATAGCTTTTTCTTTGCACTTTCAACTCATATCCATCTTTCATATTGCAGCCGACTTTTGGCACTCATTTTGTTGGATTCTCTTTTGAGGTGGTTAATTGAATTGATTTTACTTTTATACAATTCATGATGCCTCCTTGTAACTCATATTCTTCCATGCTCAGATCTATCCTCTACTGACGCTATGGATATGTAGTTGGCACCATAACTACCAAAAGAACAGAAAAAAGAAAAGTAAAGTATTGGGAGGGGAGGAATAATTCTACCTATCAAACACCAATCGCTGGCGAGGCAATTATTCCGCTGCGTGAAGGCTGGCTGCTATTGTTATCGGATGTTCCGCCTCTGTCATGATTTCCCCAATGGTTGCCAAAACCCTTGTGGTGTCCAACACCACCACCGCTATCACCGCATCCTAGACCACCGAAATGTAACGGCATATCCCCAGATGTGTACAATACTGCACCATTCCCGGCATCAACTATTACAATACTGCTTGTTTCAGCGTCAAAGTTGGCAATTTTGAAGATGTAAACCAAATATCCTTGTACCACTCCTAGCCGGCCTGAAATAGCAGTTCCATTTCCAACTTCAGCCTGTGCGGATTCTAATGCAGTAGCAAAAGGCACTTGCACATTATCTTGTATGAATTGATCCGCTTGCTGCTGTACGTTTACAGAGCCGTTGAGCTGAGGAATGTCCGTCCGCATTGGATTCGGTTGAGTACTATTGGTTTCTTGGGCAAATATTTCGCGCAGAGGAAAAGACATAACAAAGCTCGCTAGTGCTAGTGATATAGTTATGCCACCGAGCACTAATACGAATTGTTTATTGCTGTTCTTCGTCATTACCTTATTTTAGGGCATTTACCTATATAGATGTTGCCAAAAATGTCCTTATTTTGTGATGTTTTTGTCGGTACATACCCCCTCCTACGCTGACAGGAAAAAATAGATTCGCCAAAGCGTCCAACTACTAGTAGGCGTAATAGCGTCATAATTTTATACAGACCGCGCAGTCAAGATGAAGGATAGATCTAATGTTGTGTTTATCCATGTAAATGCATATACTAGGTTTGCTTCTGTTGTAATGGCTCGTCATTGCAATCTTTTAAAGCTACAAATGACGCCCAAACAGGCGGATATCTTGTGCTGGAAATCTTGTCACCTTCATGACCATCGGCTCCATGCGCGCTGCTCCACTCCTCATGTGCAGTATATTCGGGGTAGGCTACGAACTCTGAGTCTGGACTTGTTGTTGTAGGGATTGAGATTTCTATGGCACTGACCAAGCCAACGATGAGCAAAGAGGAGATAGCGATGGCTCTAATCCCTGGAGAGATCTCATACCTTGCAGTGATCTGATGAGGACTTCTCTCTCGTTGGATTGGGATACTATTTTTGTCTTTGACAAAGGGAGTATCGGATTTATGCAAAGATATATCAGCATCGATAATCTGCAGGATTTTCTTTCGTCTCTCTCTGTTTATTGAGACATATCCATTAGGTTGATAATCATCTAAGACTAGGTATCCATGGAGTTTTAGGCTAGAGACTGCCGAAAGCACGCTGTCTTCACAGTCGTCAGGAAAGCCGCTAACTAGAGTAGATAATTTGAGTGGCTGCTGCCTCTTGATAAGAATACGAAGTACAGCAACCTCAAAGGTATTCACAACAATATTTAGGGCAATTGCGTTATTTATCTTTTTTATCCAAACGATTAGAGCTATTTGTTACCAAATTGAGGATTTATTGCAATAGCAAGGAACAAATATGTCCTTATTCAACTAACATCATGTCCTCAGATGAGAGTGACACCCATCCAGAATATGAGGGTGTACTTTCAAATGTGTTTTCTTCGCGAGCTGTCTCACAGATAATGGATTTTTTCCTTGACTACAAAGAATTTGATTATTCGCCTGGAGAGATAGCTAGGAAAACAGGACTATCATTTAGAACCGTCTTCAGAGAATTGCCACACCTTGAAAAAAATCAACTGATTTACATTAGCAGAAAGATTGGTAAGACAAACATGTACAGGCTTAATACTGACTTACAATCAGTTAGTTTTCTGGAGAAGTTTGTATTTGAGATGTCGCAACTTCACATTAACGAACAGGATACAGCCATGAAAGAAGAGGACATAGCTAAGATTGAGTAAGGCTCTAACTTCATTTATCTCTCCTTATATTAAGCCAAACAGGGCTTTTTCGAGTATTTATCGTATATATTCGACTTTTCTTTTCTTCCACTGAAGTGTCATTCATACTATACTAGCTCTAATAGTTCAAGTGGAGGGGTGATGTCATTTTCTAAGATAAGGTTTAATAGATCGCCTTCCAGATTTCACACGTACTAGGAACCTTGTCTTACCTTGGTACGTACTTTTGTTTCTTCAGTAACGGTTGATTCTCTATGTGGATCCTCTCTTGTGTATCGATAGTCGTGTCTGTGTATCTTGCGCCTTTTGACAAGCTGAGCAAGGAAGATGAAGCCGGCAATCGCCAATATTAGATTCACTATTCCCCCTGCTATGTTGTTCCACCATGTAAAACAAAAGACAGCAAAGGTCATACTTACTGCAGCAAAGGCTAGCACAATCCAAGGAAGATACTTTCCTATCTTTATCAAAAAGCCTAGCAAAATTATGACTCCTTCAAGCTTTGATGTACTAGGTATTGAGTTAGAAGATGAGGATGATGAGTCTTTTTCTGACATACAGGTATGTCTTTATACTACAATAAATAATTTAAGCGTAAACAAATATCTATTAATCAATTTTCTTAATGTCCCTAAACCAAAAACAAGACTACAAAATGCAGTTGAAAAGATATGTGAGTTAAGCGTATCTACATACAGTGGTCTTAGTGTTATCAAGAGCCTTTCGGATGCAATTCATAACTGAATGGATCCTACATGCAAATATTGTGTATAATGCTTCTATATCTATTAAATGCGTTAGAGCTCAGCTAGTAAAGCTGGGATGGCGGCAAGGAGCATATGGAAAGGGAGCATATCCTTTGGATTGGTCAACATACCAATCAAGCTTTATTCCGCAGCTGAAGAGAAGACATTTTCTTTCAATCAACTATGCCAAAACGGTCACAGAATACAATATAAGCGCTGGTGTCCTATTGAAGACACTGAGGTTCCATATCAACAGATTCAAAAAGGATATGAAATCGCCAAGGATAACTATGTATT
>Ga0307406_10001212_pt1 | contig 14432 bp, 10 predicted proteins | sample 322Cmetagenome_3_FD_203706 | JGI IMG/M metagenome (GOLD analysis project Ga0307406, IMG submission 203706) | Maize rhizosphere microbial communities from greenhouse at UC Davis, California, United States - 322HYB-C-2 | ecosystem: Host-associated > Plants > Roots > Rhizosphere > Soil | place... | reverse complement strand
CTTCCCACCTGGATTGAAGTCCCCGAACAGCACCTCCGCCACTGCTCGGCCGGTCTCCTGACCGAGATACCAGCACTCGAGAATCGCTGGCACGTTCTGGCTCACGAACGTGGCAGAGAGCGGGCGTCCATTAAACAGGAGTGCAACCACAGGCTTGCCGGTCGCCAGCATCGCTGCGACGAGCTCATTCTGCCGCCCGACGAGGTCGAGATTGGTGACATCGCCCATGTGCTTGAGCGACCACGCCTCGCGCGATGTCTGCTCGTTGCCGCCAATGGCGAGCACGATGACGTCCGCCCGCGAGGCCACCTGCACCGCCTCGGCGATCTGACGGCGGTCTTGCTCGGGGTCGCTCGGCGTCACGGTGTCCTCGGTCCACGACCCGCCGATCGTGATCTTGCAGCCTTCACTGTAGAGAATTTCCGCGGTGCTGCCGACGCGAGCCTTGAGGCCGTCGAGCACCGTGACGTCGTGCGGCGGCACACCGCTGTAGCCACCCAAGAGACTTCGATCGGCGTTCGGCCCGATCACGGCGATGGTCTTTAGCCGCACGAGATCGAGCGGGAGAACGTTTCCGTCGTTCCGGAGCAGCGTGATCGTCTCGCGCGCTGCCTGCAGTGCCAGGTCGCGATTGCGCGCCGACCCGACCACTCGCTCCGCCCGCTCCGGGTCGACGAACGGATCGTCGAACAATCCGAGACGGAACTTCCAGTACAGGATCGGCGTGACGAGGTCGTCGAGCTCGGACTCGAGGAGGACGCGATCCCGCACGAGCTCCGTCAGGTGGAGGTACGCGTTAGGCTCCGGCGCCTCGACGTTTACGCCCGCCCGCACGGCGACCGCACAGGATTCCTTCGTGTCGTGAGCGAGGAAGTGGCCGTGCGTCTCGGGCCGGTAGCCCAACTCCCAGATCGCGTAATAGTCGGAGATGGTGAACCCATCGAAGCCCCATTCGCGTCGCAGCACGTCACGCAGCAGCCATCGGTTCGCGTGCGACGGAACGCCGTCCACCTCGTTGTACGACGGCATGACGCTGATCGCGCCGGCGTCTCGCACTGCGGCGCGAAACGGACGGAGGAAGACCTCGCGCAGCTCACGCATCGCGACGTTCGCGGGTGCGCAGTTCTGTCCCGACTCCGGCTGTCCGTGCGCAACGAAGTGCTTGAGGGTCGCGATGACGCGCGATTTGTCCGCGAACGAGCGATCGCCCTGGAACCCCCTGACCGCGGCGACCCCCATGCGCGACACGAGATATGGATCCTCTCCGAAGGTCTCCTCGACGCGCCCCCAGCGTGCATCGCGAGCGACGTCCACCACGGGCGTGAGGGCCTGGTGCGTACCCCGTACTCGCGCCTCCTCGGCCGTCATCGTGTACAGCGACTCGACGAGTGCGGGGTTGAACGTGCCTGCGAGACCGATGGGTTGTGGGAAGCTGGTACCGCCGACGGCGGCGTGGCCGTGGAGGCATTCCTCGTGGAAGATCACCGGGATGCCTAACCGGCTCTCCTCGACGAAGAATCGCTGGATGGCGTTCGTCAGCTCCGCCATTGCGCGCGGGTTGCGGCCTTTCATCGGCTCGTGGCCGCTCGAGCCGGCGTCGCTTGGTCGCCCGACCTGGCCAATCCCGTTGCCGTGCCCGAACGCACGACGCGCCTTCTCGAGATCGAAGACGCCGTTCACGTCGACGAGCGTTTCTGCCTTCCGCTGCCAAACGCACATCATCTGCGCCGCTTTCTCCTCGGGCGTCATGCGCGCCAGAAGGTCCGCGACGCGCTGCTCGGCGGAGAGCGACGCGTCGCGGTAGGGGGCGGGGACGTTAGGTGAGCGGTCGGCGATCGTCATGGGGACATCGGGACTGGGGACTCGGCCGGGAGGCTATTACTGCAGAGGAGGGCTCTTCGGTGCTACTGGCTTCCCGGCCGAGTCCCCAGTCCCTAGTCCCCAGTCCCTGTTGTTCAGTCCCCAGTCCCCGGCCTGGCCGAGTCCGGCCATGAGTCGCAGGAGATTGTCCTGGGTCGCCTGGGCCTGCGGTACCTCGCCGACGATTCGGCCGGCTCTGAGCACCAGAATGCGCTGCGAGAGTGTGAGAACTTCCGGCAGCTCGCTCGAGATGAGCAGGATCGCGGCGCCCTGGTTCGCGAGCTCGCCGATCAGTCCGTGGATCTCCGCCTTGGCGCCTACGTCGACGCCGCGCGTCGGCTCGTCGAGGATGAGCACCCGCGACGCCGCGGCGAGCCAGCGCGCGAGCACGATCTTCTGCTGGTTCCCGCCAGACAGCCCGGCGACGACGGTATCGAGGGACGGTGCGCGGACGCGGAGGCGCTCGAAGAACTCCTTCGCGACACGTCGCTCCTCACGTCGCCGTAGCCAGCTGAACCGCGCGAGGCGGCGCAGGATCGCGAGCGACAGGTTGTGCACGCCGCTCTCCTGCGGCACGAGCCCCTGCCGCTTCCGGTCCTCCGGCACCAACCCGATGCCCAGCGCGATCGCCTCCGCCGGCGTTGCCACACGGGCGGGGTGTCCACCAATCACGATCGTCCCGCGCCGGACGGCATCCAGGCCGAACAGTGCCTGCGCCAGTTCCGAGCGGCCTGCCCCGACGAGACCCGCGATGCCTAACACTTCGCCCGCCCGAAGCGAGAACGAAACGTCCTCGAACTTCCCAGGCGACGACAGCCCCTCGACCCGCAGCAGCTCATCGCCGACGACGACACGCTCACGACGCGCGACGTACTCGGCCAGCGGGCGCCCGATCATCATCTGGACCAGCTCGTGCTCGGTCAGCCCCGTGATCGGCCGCGTGCCGACGTGCTGGCCGTCGCGCAGGACGCTCACCGTGTCGCACAGCTTGAAGACCTCGGGCATCCGATGCGACACGTAGATGCACGCCACCGCGCGCTCCTTGAGGCGTCCGATCAGCTGGTACAGGCGATCCGCTTCGACCTGACTGAGACTGCTCGTGGGCTCGTCGAAGATGATGATCTTCGCGCCGCCGCTCACCGCCATCGCGATCTGCACCATCTGCTGCTGCGCGATCGTGAGCGATCCCACCGGGCGCCAGACGGCGAGTGTCGTTCCGATCTCGGCGAGCATGGCGGCCGCCCGCGTCGCCATCGCGTCACGGTCGAGCAGCCCGCCCCGCGATGGCAGTGACCCGAGGCAAAGATTTTCGGCCACCGAGAGGTTTTCGCAGAACGCGAGCTCCTGGTGCACCATGCCGACGCCCGCGGCCAGCGCGTCGCGCGGGCTCTCGAAGTGCGCCTCACGACCGTGAATGAACAGGCGGCCCGCGTCGGGCTTGTGGATGCCGGCGAGAATCTTCCCCAGCGTGCTCTTGCCCGCGCCGTTCTCTCCGCATAACGCGTGGCACGACCCGGCGGCGATTTCCAGCGAGACGTCGGTGAGTGCCTGCACGCCTGGAAATCGCCGGGTGATCTTTTCGAAACGGACCGCCGGTTCGGTCATGTGACCGTGCGCCCTTACCTCTTGAGGTATGCGTCAGGCACGTCGGTGAACCCCCACGCCTTGAGCTGGCGCGCCCACTCGCCGAGGTTGTCCTTCGTGACGCGGACGAGGTCCATGGGGATGATGGCCGGCACGTCCTTCTTGTTGATCACCTTGTCGACGATCGTGCTCACGCCGACGTAGCCCCACTGGTAGACGGACTGCGCGAGCAGCACCGGTGCGATGCCCTTGTCGATGTACACGAGCTCCGAGCCTAACGCGTCCACCGACGCGATCTTGACCCGCTTCGGGTCGAGGTCGTTGACCAGCGACGGTGTGAACAGCGCCCAGCCGCCGATCATCGCCCAGCCCTGGAGGTCGGGGTACGCATTTCCGACCCGCACGACTTCCGCCGCGGCGTCCTGTGGGGTCTCGAGGTGGTTGAAGGTCCCGAGGATCTGAATGCCCGGCGTCTTCGCCGCTTCGGCTTTCACGCCCTGGACCCGGCGCTGCAGGTTCGGCGCGTTCTGGTTGCCCGCGAGGATGCCGATCTTGCCCTTGCCGTTCAGGAGCTTCGCGAGCTCGGACATCACGAGGCGGCCGGTCTTCTCGTCATCGACGCCGTAGAACGCGAATCGCTTCGAGTCGGGCGCGTCGCTGTCGAAGGTCATCACGGGTACACCGCGGCCGACGGCGTCGTTGATCGCGCCGGTAACCTTGCCAGCGTCGGAACACGAGATGAGGATCGCGTCGGCGCCGTCATTCACTGCTTGCTGGATCCGCTGCGCCTGAACCTGTCCGTCTTCCTGCGGCGGGGTGAGCCAGTTGACGCGTATCTCCTTCCCCGTCTTGGCCGACAGCTCCTTCGCCGCCGCCTCGGCGCCGGTGCGGGCGGCGAGGAACACCGGGTTGGTGGAGCTCTTCGCGATCATCGCGATCGTGAACGTGTTGCCGTTTCCTTTTGGCGTGGCCGCTGCGGTCTGCGTGTCAGCCTTCTTCTCTGATCCGCCTCCGCCACACGCCGCGACGATTGCGAGCGCCCACAAGGTCAAGGCCGATCGACTCATTCGGTTCCTCATGTCAGGTCCTCGTTGAAAGCTGTTCCCTCTACCGCACAAGCTACCTCGCGCCACCCACGCATCACGTAACGACCGACGGGCGGCAACTGCAACACCTAACGCGGATTTGAAAACGATTACGTGAAATCGCCGTTAAATCCGCATTAGGTCTTGCCGCGACGCTCCTTGTCTCGATGCCAGCGGTGGCGAACAGGAGCCATTGTCAAGCCGCCGCTCGTGCCCGCTCAGCAGCTCGGCTCAACCGACGGGCGTTGAGCCGGGTGCTCCATTGATCGACCACGACCGCGATCACGATCGCGCAGCCAATCACGATCCACTCGTAGTTCTGGTCGAAGTGGAGCGTCCGGATCGACTGGCGAATCAGCACGATCAGGAGCGCGCCGAGCATCGCGCCGAGCGCGCTGCCCTTGCCGCCGAGCAGGCTGGCGCCGCCGACGACGGCCGACGCGATCACATACAGCTCGTACCCCTGGGCATCGCCTGACGAAACCGAGCCGTAGAAGCTGCCGCCGAGGAATGCGGCTAGCCCCGCCGTGAGTCCCGACACGGCGAAGACTCCGATCTGAATCCGCGAGAGCGACAGCCCCGCGAACCGGCTTGCCTCGAGGTTACCGCCGAACGCGAAGATCCGGCGGCCCATCGTCGTGCGCGTGAGGTAGATGATCCCCAGCACGGTCAGCACGATCATCGAGAGCATAGGGACCGGATACAGTCCGCCACCGAGACCTAACGATGCCTTCGACACCGCGGTGAGCGATGCGGGCACGAGGATGCTCTCGGCCTTGGTGGCCACGAAGGCGATCCCGCGCAGCACCCACATGGTGCCGAGCGTGATGATGAACGGGTGGACGCGAAGCCCGACGACGAGCGCGCCGTTCAGCACGCCGCACGCGAGCCCGACACCGAGACACACGAGGAGACCGAGCACCGTCGTGGCGGTGGGGCCCATGGATCCTGCGCCGCGGAGGAAGAGCGCCATGGCCACGCCGGACAGCGCGTAGATCGACCCCACCGACAGGTCGATGCCACCGGAGATGATCACGATCGTCGCGCCGATCGCCATGATCGCGAAGAAGCTCGCGTCGGTCATGGTCTGAATCAGCGTGTACGAGTTCCAGAAGTTGTTCACCACTTCACCCGTCTGCCGGTCGGGATGGGAACCGGCAAGCGCCGTCAGCGTGACGGTGACGATGACGAGCACGAGAACGAGTCCGATTTCCTGTGAAGCGAACAGCCGTCGAACAACGTGGCGCATCTAGTCTCGACTGGGTGTTGTTGTCATCCCGAGCGCTGATGTCATCCCGAGCCGTCAGGCGAGGGATCGCCATCGTCCCGAAAGAGAGCCCTCTATCAGGATGACCGCGATCCCTCGCTATGCTCGGGATGACAAACCTGCGCGGTAGGATTCGCGGTACCGGTCGTACGCGGTCTGGTACTGCCCGTGCGCCCGCGAATCTGGCTGCTCGGCGCCACCTCGGGTAAGGGTTGCGCGCGCAGCACTCGCAACATCCGGAAATACGCCAGCCCCTACCGCCGCCAGCAGTGCGGCTCCATAGGCCGGACCCTCCTCCCGGTTCACCGTGCTGACCGGCACTCCGTACACATCCGCCTGCAGTTGGCGAATGAACGGACTCTTGGCGCCTCCCCCGGTGAGGAGCAGATGGCCGGGTGACAGACCAAGCTCCTGGAGGATCGACAGCGAGTCGCGGAGGGCGAAGGCAATGCCTTCGAGCACCGCACGAGTCGTGTGCGCTCGCGAATGGGCGAGACTGAGTCCGAGGAACGCGCCACGCGCCGAGGCGTTCCGATGCGGGGTCCGTTCTCCCTGCAGGTACGGCAGGAAGGTCACTCCGTCCGCGCCCGGCGGAACGCTTCCCGCTTCCGCGTCGAGTACCGCGTCGGCGCCTGGCGTGCCGGCGAGCTCCCGCGCGAACTGGTCGCGATACCAGGCGAATGCACCTCCGGCCGAGAGCACCACGCCCATGATGTACCAGGTGCCGGGCACCACATGGCAGAACGTGTGGGCGCGAAGACCGGGGTCCACGAGCGGCTGCGCCGTCGGCGCGAGCACTGTTCCGGAAGTCCCCCAGCTGGCGACGGCGTCACCTGGAGTGATCACCCCGACGCCCGCCGCACCACAGGCGTTGTCGGCGCCACCGCCAACAACCGGCGTCCCGCCGCGAAGGCCTGTGGCGGCAGCCGCCTCCGCGGTCACGCGCCCGAGCACCTCGGACGAGCCGCCGACATCGGGCAAGAGGCTGCGAGGCACATCCACGGCCGCCAGGATCTCATCGCTCCACTGCAGCCGCGCCGGGTCGAACATGAGTGTGCCGGACGCGTCGGACGGCTCGCAAGCGAGCGCGCCCGTTAGGCGATAGCGGATGAAGTCCTTCGCCAGGAGGACGGTGGCGACGCGGGCGTACGCGTCCGGCTCGTGCACGCGCAGCCACAGGACTTTCGGCAGCGTGAACCCCTCGAGCGCCGGGTTCCGCACCCACTCGCGCAGCCGCTCCTCGCCGCCGGCGCGCCGCGTGATCTCGGCGCAGTCGTCGGTCGTGCGTCCGTCGCACCAGAGCAGTGCCGGCCTAACGACGTGGCCTGCACGGTCGAGGAACACGGACGAATGCATCTGCCCCGATATCCCGACCGCCGCGACGCTGAGATCGGGCTGCTGCGCGAGCACACCCCGAATCGATTGCCCGGTCGCGCCCCACCAGTCATCCGGATGCTGCTCGGCCCATCCTGGTCGAGGCGTGGAGAGCGTGAGCGGCGTGGTGGCCGCGGCGACGACATCGCCGTTGGCCGCAACCAGGATCGCCTTGACGCCGCTCGTTCCGATGTCGAGGCCGAGGTGGACGGAGTCGGCCACGTCAGCGGACTCCGAGCAGCAGCTCCATCGTCAACTGATCGAGTCGCTCGTACGCGTAGCCACGGTCGCGCAGCGCGGCGAGGTCGAAGTGCTGGTCCTTGAGGCGTCGTGCGGCGTCGGGGGAGAATCTGACGCGGTCGCCAGCCTTCGCCCCGCGTTCGCGCAACTCGCCGAGGAGGCCCTGGATTTCGCCATCGGCGTTGAAGCGCGCGACTTTCTCCTTGAGGATGAGATACGTACGCATGCTTCCGCGCGCGAAGTCCCACACACCCGCCTCGTCTTCTGTTCGATACGCGTGACTGTCGAAGTGTCGCATGCCCCGCCACTGCGAGTCCTCGAGCAGCTTCACGAGGAAGAACGCCGCCTTCGGATCCTCGCTGCCAAACCGGAGGTCCTGGTCGAACCGGCCGGGCTTCTGGGCATTCAGGTCGATGTGAAACAGCTTGCCCGCCTCGAGCGCCTGCGCGACGGCGTGTGAGAAATCGAGCCCCGGCATCGTGTCGTGGGCGACCTCCGGGTTGAGGCCCACCATGTCCGGATGGTCGAGCGTGTAGATGAAGGCGAGCATGTGGCCGACGGTCGGCAGGAAGATGTCGCCGCGTGGCTCGTTAGGCTTCGGCTCGAGCGCAAACCGGAGATCGAACTTCTGGTCGCGGACGTACTCGCAGAGGAAGTTGATCGCGTCGCGGAACCATTTGATGGCTTCCTGCGGGTCCTTGGCTGCGTTCGTCTCCACGCCTTCGCGGCCGCCCCAGAACACGTAGGTCGTCGCGCCGAGGTCCACGCCGAGGTCGATCGCACGCATCGTCTTCTGCAGCGCGTACGTGCGCACCTGCCGGTCGTTGCTCGTGAACGCGCCGTCACGGAACACGGGGTCGCCGAACAGGTTCGTCGTCGCCATCGGGACCTTCACCCCCGATTGCGCGAGCGCAGCCTTGAACGCGCCGACGATCCGGTCGCGATCGGATGCCGACGCGTCACGTGGGACGAGGTCGTTGTCGTGAAGGTTCACGCCATACGCGCCCAGCTCGCCGAGCTTCTGGACGATGCGGTTGGGGTCGATCGCGGGCCGGACGGGATCACCGAACGGGTCGCGCCCCATGTTGCCGACGGTCCAGAGGCCGAACGTGAAGCGGTGGTCGGGGCGGGGCGTGTAGGCGTCCTGAGGGGTCATGTGTTCGTCGGGGAGTCGGGATCAGAAGGACACTTATCGGAACATACAAATAGCATTATAGCGTCATAATCGCGCCTCTTACGCTCAAACACCACTGAATGCACTAAACCCGCCATCGACCGGAAGAACCACCCCAGTCACGAACGAGGCCGAGTCGCTGCAGAGGTACTGGACGGCGGCGTTGAGCTCGTCGGGCCTGCCGAACCTGCCCATGGGCGTGTGGGCGATGATGGTGAGCGCACGAGTGGTGAAGGACCCGTCGGCGTTGAGAAGCACCGCGCGGTTGTGATCGGCGATGAAGAACCCGGGTGCAATGGCGTTGACGCGGACGCCTTCGCCATACCTCCGCGCCATCTCGACTGCCATCCAGCGCGTGAAGCTGTCGACGCCGGCTTTCGCGATGGCATAGCCGAGTGTTCCGCTGATCGCGCGATCGGCGGCCATGGACGAGATGTTCAGGACGACCCCCGATCGCTGTCGCCCCATGGCCTCGCCGAAGCACATCGATGGGCGGACGGTGCCCTGGAGGTTGAGTCGAATGACCTCCTCGAACGCGTCGGTGGGGACGTCGAACACCGGGCGGTCGTCGCTTCGAGCGCGCGCGACGTGGCCGCCGGCTGCGTTCACCAGGATGTCGATCCGGCCCCATTCGCCAAGCAGCTCATCGCGGGCTGCCGAGAGCTGTGCTTCGTCGATGACGTCGGCGATGAGGAGCCGCGCCTCCGCCCCTGCGTTCTTCAGCGCTTCCACCTTTCTTTCGGCCGATTCGCGCCGACGACCGAGGATGGCGATGCGCGCGCCGGCGGCGGCGAGTCCCGACGCGATGCTTCCTCCGAGGACGCCGTATCCTCCCGTGACGACGGCGACCTTGCCGTCGAGCGAGAAAGGGCTGGGTTGTGGGTTCATAAGATCACCCGACATGACCTATTTATCGGCGTGATTCAAGAGGAAATGGGGGTCAGAGTCGAATTCCGTGACCGACACGAGCCGTGGCGGGTTCGGCAACCACACGAACATTCCTGGAGGCTCGCTGTGCCGGTTGGTCTCGTCCGCATCGTTCGATTCACGTCCTTCCTTGCGCTCGCGGCGATTGCCGCCGGGTGCTCCAACGGAAATCCCTCCGGTCCCGGTGACGCGCGGCTGGGTGGTGCGGTCGGTCCCTCGGGACTCGAGCAGCGGATCGCGACCACGGTCGAAGCCCCACCTTCGGGCAGCCCATACACGGCGCTTCTGACAGCGACGTCCACCCTCGTGAACACGGGCTCCGCGTCCGCGCACCTCACTTCGCGCGTGTGCCTGTTCCTGGAGGGAGACGTGGAGACCACGGCCCGACTGGACCGGTTCGAACCACTCATCTCGTGCGCCGCGGTGAGCGCCGAGGGCGATCTCGCGCCAGGGCAGTCCACCGAGCTCGCGGTGCAATTCGGCGTCCGATCAGGCTCGGGAACGTACTGGCTCAAGCTTCGACACTCGCTCAACCCGGACTTCCGCGCCGAGGCGTCGTTCCGGGTTCCGTGATTTGGCGTTGGATACCTAACGTCGTGCGCCGGTGTCGTGCCTAACGACGCACGCTGGCCGCAACCGCCGCCCTCACCGCCTTCACCGTGGTGTCCTGCAGCGCCAGCGCGTCGTTCGTCGTGCCATCGATCGTGCTCGCCCACACCGTGGAGTCGTTCGCCACGGTGACGAGCCGAACGCTCACCCGCAATCGCTGATTGGCGCGCTGCACTGTGCCCTCGACCAGCATGGTGGCGTTGAGCGCACGCGCGGCGTCGGCCGGCGTTCGCACCCCCTGACGCACCGCAGCGGCTGTGGTCTGTGATGACACCCGGACGCCTGGCACCCGCGAGATCGCCGACGCTAGCTCCGAAGTGATGCCCTCGGCCGCCTGACCCGCCTGCGCGTCGCTGCCCACGCTCACGAGCGGAAACACGGCGACGGCGTGTGGCCCGGTGATCGCCGCCGCTGGCGCGGCCTGGCTGGTTGCCGCGACGCGCGCGGCGGAGTCTCGGGCACCGGTCTTCGTGGAATCGGCCGCGGATCCGGTAGGTGCGCCCGGCTCGGTCAGCACCCACGCGACGGCGACTGCGGCGACCACCAGCACACCAATCCCGATCTCCGTATATCGCTTGCGGCGCTGCGTCGGCGCCTCCGCTGCCGAGTAGGTGTCGCTGACGTGAATCCCAGGGTCGTCGAGCATCCGCAGCACGTCGCTCGCGGACTTGGGCCGCTTTGCCGGCTCCTTCTCGAGGCACTGCATGACGAGCGTGGACAGCGGGACGCTCACGTCATAGCGCCGAGTGGTGAGCGGCGCCGGTATTTCGGAGAGCTGCGCCGCGAGCAGGGCCTGCGGGGTTCGTCCGTGGAAGGGCGGCGCTCCGGTGAGCATCTCGTAGGCAACGATGCCCAGGGCGTAGAGATCGGCGCGGTGATCGGTGGAGGGGTCGGCAGCTGCCTGCTCGGGTGCCATGTAGGCGGGCGTACCGAGTGAGGTCCCGACGCCCGTCATGGTTGGGGCGGCCGGACGCACACCCTGCTGCTGACGCGATGCGGAAATCGCCTTCGCCACGCCGAAGTCGGTGACGACGGCGGCGCCCGCGGCGAGGAGGACGTTGTCGGGCTTGATGTCGCGGTGGATGATGCCACGATTGTGCGCGAAGCCGAGCGCGCGCGCGACATCCTTGAGGATGGTAACGGTCTCGCGGACGGAGAGCGGCCCGCGCATCATGCGCGCGCGGAGCGACTCGCCGTCGATGAACGGCATGACGAAGTATGGCAGCGTCCCGAGCTCGCCCGCACTCAACACGGGCACGATGTTCGGGTGCTGGAGCTGTGCGGCCAGCATGATCTCGCGCTTGAAGCGTTCGGCGGAGATCGTGGCGGTCACCTGCGACGGAAGGAGCTTGATGACAACACGGCGATCGAGCTTCTCGTCGCGGGCGACGAAGACGCGCGACATGCCACCGCCGCCGAGCTCGCGCTCGAGGACGTACTTGTCCACGAAGTGGGATTGGAGATCGGCGAGCAGGTCAGGCACCGAGTACAGCATACGCATGAAACGCGCGGCGTCAACGCGGTGACCGGCCGGTTGTCCGCTACATCGACGGTTCGTCCCGGCGGCCCCGACGGACTGCGGCCGGCATGGTCAGCACCGCGGTCGCCAGGAGTCGATCACTAACGCGCCAGGTACTGACTATGCCCAGCCGAATGGCGATTGGTGTGGTGCCTAACGAATTAGGGGTTGGCCTCCCGGTTGCGGTCCTTGACCTTGGATGCGTGGACGCTTTCCTCGGCAGGCATCCAGAACAGAGGGGTCAGACGCATGAGCGGCATGAGCAGCATTCTGCGCATCCCTCCATGTCACCCACGACTCCTCGCGCAACGAGCTGATTGAAAGGGGAATGCCTTTTCGGGATGCTAGCGTCCCGAGCGGCCGTTCCCCTATTTCATTTCGGCTCGTTGCGAGCGAACACGTCGTGATAGAGCGAGATACGAAGCATGCCGCTCATGCCGCTCATGCGTACGACCGCTGGGTTCTGGATGTCGGTCGGAGGGCAACCCTTCGCGGAATCGCCGTCGAATTTGGTTTGAGCACGACCGCGCGGCCCGAAATCCGCGTTAGGCCTTGCCGGTGCCGTTCAGAACGGCCCGATAGAAGACCGGGTGGAACTAGGGTCGGGCCGGCGCCTCCTCCCACTGCCGCAGCGGTGAATCGAGCACGGACTGCTGGATGACGTCGGCAACCGCACGACGCAGCGGACCGACCTTCTGGTTGTCACGCGTTGGGTTCACCCGGTTGGTGAGCAGCACGACGAACAGCTCCCGTTCCGGATCGGCCCAGATCGACGTCCCCGTGAAGCCCGTGTGACCGAAGCTCCGTGGCGAAAAGAAACGGCCCGCGCTCGACTGCGGCGACGGCGTGTCCCAGCCTAACGCGCGGCTGGCGTCCGGGCGCTGGCGGGCGGTCCAGCGCGCCACGGTCGATGGTTTCAGCAGGCGTATGCCGCCGTACGAGCCGCCATTGAGCAGCATCTGCACGAACACGGCGAGGTCTCGCGCGCTCGAAAAGAGACCGGCGTTGCCCGAGACGCCACCCAGTGCCCATGCCGTCTCGTCGTGCACGATCCCCCACACCTGACCACCGCGAAAGTCCTCTGTCTCCGTCGGCGCGATGCGACGCTTCAGGAGCTCGGGCGGATTGTACCGCGTGTCCTGCATACCGAGCGGCCCGAAGACGTGCGTCTGCACGAACTGGTCGAGCGTCTGGCCCGTGAGCCGCTCGATGATGAACTGCATGAGCACCATGTTCCAGTCCGTGTATTCGACGGCCGACCCGGGCTCCCGAACGAGTGGGAACGTCACCATGCCGGCGAAGTACTGCTCGCGGCCTTTCGCATCCTTCCAGAGTGGAAAGTTGGATCGGATGCCGCTCGTGTGCGTGAGCAGCATGCGCACGGTGATCGTGCGCTTGTCGGGCACGTCGTACTCGGGGAGGTAGCTGGCGACCGTGCGGTCGATGTCGAGCTTGCCCTCCTCCTCGAGGATCATCGCCGCCGTGGTCGTCGCGACGACCTTCGTGAGCGATGCCAGGTCGTACATCGTGCTGTCCGTCGTACGCGGCGCACCCTTCGCCCAATCGGTGTGACCATATCCTTTGAGCAACAGGATCCTACCTCGCCGCGCAACAGCGATGGTTGCGCCAGGAGTCGCGTGGTCGGCTATCGCGCCCTTGACGATGGAGTCGAGCCGCGGAATGAGCCGGTTGGTCATCCCGACTGCTGACGGCTTCGCGCGCGAGAGTGCGAGGCCAAACGACGCAACGGCGTTAGGCGCCGTCGCCTGTGCGGCCATCCCGCTCGGCCCAAGGATGACGGCACACGTGACGAGACCAGCGAACCGAGCGAAACGAATCATCGAGACGGGGTTGGTGAGTCCGGACAGCAGGATAGAACCCGAGCCGCACCCGTTGGGCAGCCGTCTTTCGCCTGAAAGTGAATGGGTATAAGGTACCGCACGCGATCCATCACTGTGGTATTACCTCCGCACCGTTTGCCCCGCCGACGCGCGGAGATCCGCCGCCAAATGACCAGCTTCGCCTGTTCACCCCGCCGCGCGTCCATTGAAGTTCACGACCGACGAGGGAACGTGGATGTCGGTGGATGTGTCGCCCGACGGGCGGACGCTCGTGTTCGATCTCCTCGGCGACCTGTACACGCTACCGATCGCGGGAGGGGCGGCCACCCGCATCACGAGCGGTCAGGCGTTCGATGCGATGCCGAGCTTCTCGCCGGATGGCAGGCACATCGCGTTCGTGAGCGATCGCAGCGGCGCGTCGAACCTGTGGATGGCCAACGCGGATGGAACGCAGCCGCGCCAACTGAGCCGGACCGAAGGGTTCGGCTACGACTACGTGTCGCCGACCTGGACGCCCGACGGCAACGCGGTGGTCGTGTCGCACAACGTCGGGCCGGCCAACACGGGGCTGACGCTGCGCGGGTTCACGCCATTCGAGCTGTATCTCTATCCGATCGCCGGCGGCGTGGGGCAATGCCTAACGGGTGGTGATCCGAACGCGCCCGGCGTCACTGGCCGTAACGCATTCACCGCCCCGGCCTACCTCGGCGCTCGGTTCGCCGGGCCGCAGACGATCTGGTACTCGAGCGGCGGCCAGACCCCGCAGCTCTTCACATTGGACCTCACCACCGGAAAGTCGGTGCGCCGGTCGGTGCCGCGAGACATCGGCATGCGCCCGATCCTCAGCCCCGACCACCGGTGGCTGGTCTACGCGACGCGCCGCAACGATCAGACGGCCCTTCGCCTCCGCGAGCTGGCCACGGGTGACGAGCGCTGGCTCGTTCGCAACGCG
>Ga0307406_10001211_pt1 | contig 14432 bp, 11 predicted proteins | sample 322Cmetagenome_3_FD_203706 | JGI IMG/M metagenome (GOLD analysis project Ga0307406, IMG submission 203706) | Maize rhizosphere microbial communities from greenhouse at UC Davis, California, United States - 322HYB-C-2 | ecosystem: Host-associated > Plants > Roots > Rhizosphere > Soil | place... | reverse complement strand
ATCAAAGTCTCCGTCACGATGGTTTTCGTTTGCGTATAGAGCGTAAACGGACGTTCCGACAGATCGACGTCAGTGATCCACGTCTCCATGAATTCAGTTCCGAAGCGTTCCGCCTGCTTGCGAAACTCAGCCATCAGCTCGGGTCCCTGAATTCCCTCTGAAAATCCGGGGTAGTTTTCGACGTCGGTCGTGATCATCAACTGACCGCCCGGCGTCGTCTGTTTGTGCGCATCAGCGGGGGCGTCGATCAGCAATGGCTTCAGACTCGCGCGCGCGCTATAAATCGCGGCGGTGAGCCCGGCCGGTCCGGATCCGATGATGACGACATCTCTTTTGATCGTTTCGTTATCCATAATTTCGAGACAGTATAGCCTTTTCGGTTGAGCGTATAGTATAACTACGGTTATTGGGGTAGTCGAACCGTGTGGCTTCTGGTGTGTTGAAGCGCTTGAGCCCGGTTCTCCGCGAGATGAGTAGCCCAGGAAGCGGTTCGAAAGCGATTGAGAGCATTGCCGTTATCGGCGCGGGCACAATGGGTCATGGCATTGCCCAGGTTGCCGCGGCTGCGGGGTTTCGGGTCCTGCTGAACGACGTGGATCGCGAGTCGCTGGCCCGCGGAGTTGCAGCGATTGACAGCAACCTTGTCAAAGGAATTCAGCGCGGCAAGTTAACTGAAGACGATCGCGACCGCACCTTGCAGCATATTCATGGAACAACGAACCTGAAAGAGTGTGCCGCAGCAGATCTAATCATTGAGGCCGCGCCCGAGCAGCTCGAGTTAAAGAAAGAAGTGCTCCGGCAACTGGAATCCTCATCCGACCACCCTTTCATTTTCGCCAGCAATACGTCGTCGCTGTCCATAACGGAGATAGCCGGTTCTTCAAAACGCCCCGAAGCTGTTATTGGTATGCACTTTTTCAACCCGGTGCACATCATGCGGCTGCTTGAAATTGTTGTTGGAAGAAGGACCAGCGCTGAAACTGTACAGACAGTCACGGATGTTGGCCGTAAGATGCGTAAGGAACCGATTGTCGTGAAAGACGTTCCGGGTTTTGCTTCGAGCCGATTAGGCGTGGCGCTTGGTCTTGAAGCGATGCGGATGTTTGAACAGGGAGTGGCCAGTGTGCAGGATATCGACACGGCGATGGAGCTTGGCTACAACCATCCGATGGGCCCATTGAAGTTGACGGATCTGGTTGGGCTCGACGTACGACTCAATATCGCGGAATATCTACATCGCGAACTCGGCTCGGAAACGTTTAGACCACCGGAAGTCTTGCGACGGATGGTGAGTGAAGGCAAGTTGGGAAAGAAAACGGGTCAGGGCTTTTACGATTGGACCAATGAGCACGCCCTATAACAACGAAGAGAGACGGTTTGCTTTAAGGATGTCATTGCGACTCCCGATCGTGATCTCGGGTCGCGCAGAAGACGGATCTGCCTGGAGTGAGCCAACGGAGACTGACGACATTTCCACGTCGGGCGCGCTCTTCCATTTGAATCAGAAGGTTAATCGCGGCGAACGATTATACCTCCGCGCGCACCGGCCAGATGGCACGCCGATCGAAGCGACGGCGTTAGTGGTTAGAGTTGCGCCGGCGATTTACGGCACCGCGCGAGTTGGAGTGCAGATCGCGGAACCCACCGAGAACTGGCTGCGGCTGTTCGTATCGTGGGTTGCCGACGAGCAGCCTGGCGCGACGAGTGATCCTGAAGCTCCGCCCTCCGAGCAAGTTTAAATTCATACAAATATAACTGGAGTCTCATGCCACAAACTTACGAGACACTGCTGCTCGAAAAACGCGAGCGCGTCGCTATCATCACGATCAATCGCCCGGATAAACGAAATGCTCTCAACATTAAAACTCGCGAAGAAGGCGCGGCGTTGCTGGAAGAGTTACGCAATGATTCTTCGGTGGGAGTAGTTGTATTCACCGGCGCCGGCGACAAGGCTTTCATTGCCGGAGCGGACATCGGCGAGTTTGCAGGTCGTACTTCGATCACGCAGCGCGACGTGATGATGGGCCGATCGTTGTTTACTGCGATTGATAGTTTTCCGAAGCCGGTGATCGCGATGATCAATGGTTACTGTCTCGGTGGTGGCTGCGAACTCGCGCTCGCGTGCGACATTCGTATTGCGAGTGAGACGGCGTCGTTGGGTCAGCCTGAGATCAATCTCGGGATCATTCCCGGCGGTGGTGGCACGCAACGACTCACGCGACTCGTTGGTGAAGGAAAAGCGATGGAGATGATTCTCACTGGCGAGATCGTCGACGCCGCGACAGCATTCTCAATCGGCCTTGTGAATCAAGTTGTGCCCGCAGCGCAACTCGAAGCGAAGACGATGGAGATCGCGAACCGTATTGCTGACAAGAGTCCGATCGCGTTGCAACTCGCGAAAGAGGCGGTGAAGATCGCGTCTCGTTCGAATCTCGATGAAGGCCTGCGTCGTGAAGTTGATCTGTTTGCGTTGTGCTTCTCGACTGAGGATAAGGACGAAGGCGTGAGCGCGTTTCTCGAGAAGCGTAAGCCTGCGTTCAAAGGCAAGTGAAAGTACTGCTGCTCATTGTCGGAATCATAGTTGCTACCGCGGGTGGCGTGATAACTTACCGGGCCCTCTACCTCGAACCCAAATCCGCAGTCATTAGTGAAACAGGCAGCATCCGCCAGATTCCCAACCAGGCGCGCGTCGTAGGAGGCGCGTTACTATTCGTCGGCGGCTCCGCCCTCGCCCTCTACGCCGCGACGCGAAAAATAAAGTGATCTCAAATTTCGTGGGTTAAGAAGTAACTACGACGAACCTGTAACTGGCCGCATTTTCCGTACGACCATCAGGATATAGATTGTCTAACTGCAACTTGTATTGACCGGAGTTCATGCGATGTGCCAGCACGGGCATTATCACGACATCAATTTCACTTCCGGATGTATCGACCGTAGGCTGGTCGATGGTGAGGATGTTGTTGCCGTCCGCATCAGATAGGGTCGCTCGATAGCTCTTAGATTCGCCTTTCGGGAGCTTGGCGTGTAGTTTAATAATTTCGGTGTCGCGAGGGACGACGACTTGCGGCAGGCTCCCACCTTCACGCGTCTGAATTGCCGGTTCAAGAACGACGACCAGCGATCGATCAGGTGTCGTCGATCCGGATCGGTAGGCGACCCATACAATGCCGGCAACCAAAATTAAGAGCGTGGCGGCAAGTGGAATTCTATAGGCGCCGAGCGATGCTAAAAACGAAGGTTGTTGCTTCGCAAACGTAGGTAGATTTTGAGTTGTGCTATCCGATTGTCGCTTGCCGAAAGGATCTTCTCGCTCGATGTAATTCCGCCAGGCTTTACCAACCTTGAACTGCCGCTCGCGTTCCAGCGAGTTCATAAAGAACGACTCAAAAGCGCCGCGTTCTCGTTCCGACAATTCATCCGACAAGTATTCGTCAATCAGTTCGTCTTCAACAACTGATATTTCGTCAAATACGCGATTATCGGTGATCAGGCGTTGCTCCAGCGACTCACTCTGCTCCTGCGACAGAAGACCCAGCAACCACAAACGCAAATTTTCCTGGACCTTTGTTTGCTCTTGCATTTCAATCAACCCTGTTCGGGAGCTTGCTGATCGAGGCAGCCGGTAATGCATCGATATAAAGTTATGCGTATGCGGTGCGCTCGAATTCGCAGCGCGTTAAGACCAATATTCAATGTCTCGGCCAGGAGCCGGCGCTGCTCAATCTTGGCATCCTTGTCGTGGTCGTAATATTTCAACACCAGATCACGATTGCTCATCGTCAGTTTCTCCATGCAACGGTCGAGACATTCAAACTCAGCTGTACAGTCGTCTTCTTCCGGTTCGTGCCACTCTGTTACCCGAGGCTTTACTTTCTTAAGCTGTTCAAGATGAATCTTGTTGGCCACCCCGTAGAAATAAAGCGCCGGGTCGCCCTTGTACGTCGCGGCTAATTCCCCAACTTTTTGCGCGACGCGGTTTATTGCTTCGTCGGCAAGCATGTCGGACTCAGCGCAGCCGCGGCACCCAAAGATCCTGATCAGTTTGTGCCGTATGGACTCATAACGTCTACCCGCCTCCTCACGGTCCGGGGAAAGCCATCGCAGCAGGGCTTCAAAGGCCTCAGAACTCAGCTCCCGTTCTTTTTTCTTTGTTCCGTTGGAATCGTGATCGCGGTTCATGATATGGACTTCTTTTCCATAACAAAAAACCCACCGCCAGCGCAATCACAAGTCCCACCCCCAGGGCCACTTGCCACCACCTGATAGCGCTCTTTTCCCTAAGGTGAATCGTCCCTTCGTAGTCACCTTGCAAGACGAAAGCAGCCCAGTAATAGGGCGCGTGCCAGCGCTTTTGCTGCCACATAGCAAGTTGCGCCGTCCGCAATGCCGCTGCGGGCGACTGTTTCGAGCTAAACATCTCCTTGTAAAAGTGAACCATCAACTCTGCGGTTGCGTCGTCATCAACCTTCCATAAACTTGCTACGACTCGCGAAGTACCGGCGTACATAAACCCGTGCACTAAACCGACGAGGCCTTCACCGCGCACGTCCTTGCCCAGGCCCGAATTACAGGCACTCAACACCACCAGGTCTGAGTTGAGCTTCAGGTTGTAGATGTCGTCAAGCCGCAGAAATGCGTCTTTAGGGCGTCCGTCCTCATCGATGCGCGACAGCACGAGTCCCGACAATTCGGGGTTCTTGTTGTCCAGCACTCCGTGCGTTGCAAAGTGGACGAGCCGATACTGGCTCAGGTGGGGAGCCATCGCCAGTTGCTTGCTGGCTTCGAAACCAACCGCCTTCAGATTGTCCGCTCCTGGAATCACGGCAACGATGCCCTCTGCTTCGTCATGCGACGCCGCGAGCCTGGGAATATTACCGCTGGTCCAATTGCTGTTGACGTCTCGCAATGCCTGTGTCATTTGCGTGTCCTGGGGCAGGTACGTTGACGCGGCGTCTTTGTGAATGGCGGCAAATCGTTGATCGTCTGAACCGAATACCGGATCGGCGAAAATTGCGAGTCCTTTATCAGGTTTCTGAATACTTCGATTCTTGAGTTTGAATAAAGCAGAGGCTGAGGGTTGGAAAGTAATCTCATGCTCGGCCAGCAACGGTGTCCGATCATTTCGAAAGGGAATCGGCAGCGCATTGAAAGGCAGATACTGAAGTTCGCCGTCAGGCACGATTAACAGTCGTGTCGACCCCAGATTCTGAGCTACCGGGCCGAGCAACATGTTCGAAAACGAAGTCGCTTTGGTCCAGTATTGTTCTTCCGTGCCGGCCAGACGCTTCTGCCTGTCCTCAAAAGACTCGCCTTGCACCATGACCGGGGCCATCAATAATTCGCGTAGCTCTTTGGCGCGGGTCTCTATTTCATCGCGACCTGGAAGTTCGGAGCTTGTGAAGGAGTTCTTTGTAATAAGCCAGAGGAAACTTCGCTTATCTCCAAGGGAGAATACCAGCAAGGCGGCATCATTGCTGAGAACCTGCTCGCGAATTTGTTGCAGGTTAAGCGGCGTCGGCCGGGCTTGATCCGTATGGTCCAAACTGGCGTCGTGTACGACTGCCCTCGCTTCCTGATACCGGTCAATTAATTCATCCACTTCTCCTGCCAACTCTTGCCTGGTTCCGGAAGCGGCCTCGAGTTGTTGCTCTTTTTCACTCAGCGCTGTGCGCAGATCCTGCTCGCGTTCCAATAGCTTCGGCTCAACTTTGTCGCGAACGCCGACTCGTGCCGCAGTCAACATTTCCAATAACGATCGTGCACGTCCGCGTTCACTGGCTTCGAATGCTTGTACGTCGAAGTTCTGTTGAGGTTGATTGTGGTTAAGTTCCATCAACAAATCGATGTAAAGCTCGTACAGTTGGCGCACTGAGGCGAAGTACGACGCACGTAAATCCTGACTCGTAACCTTCGTGCGCAGGGATTCGATTACGTCGATTGCCGACTCAATTTGTTTTCGAGCTGCAACAACGTCGCCGTAATCACGGTGCGAACGTGCAATCTGGTAAAGCATTGCACTCTCGCCATACTTAAACTCCGCCGCGCGACTCAACGCCAACGCTCGTTCATAACACTGCAATGCCTGCTTATGGTCCCGCGCCTCATAACTTTTACCCAGCAGGTTCCAGGCTTCCATTTGCCATCGCTGATCTTTTTGTGCGAGCGCATAATCGCGAGCTAAAACGAAATTCCTAATCGCAGCGGCATGATCCCCTGCGTCGGCATTCAGTCGACCAATCTCAATTAGGATCACGATCTCGAGGTGCCGATCACCAAGTTGCCGGCAAATCTCTAAAGCGCGGCGTTCGTATTCCAGCGCCTTCTCAAAGTTTTTGGAAAAGTAGTAGACACGTCCGGCGCTGTGAAGAGTCGATGCTTCACCGCCGGCATAGTTTGCGGCAACGAACAACTGTATCGCCTGGTGATACAAGTCGAGCGCTTTCTCATCTTCGCCCAATCTCCAATAGACGTAGGCCTCGCCCGTAAGCACTCGTGCCTCTTCGACTTTGTTTCCGATGCGACGGCTGAGAGGCATTGCGCGTTCAAACAAATTGAGCGCCGCCTGACTTTCACCGACACGCGAATAAAGCCGGCCAATTGCAGTAAGCGTTACGGCTTTTCCGCGCTCGTCGTTGACGGACTTCCATAACGCGAGGGCGCTGCGATAAGCATCGAAGGCCTCTTTGGTTTGTCCCAGATCGGAGCAGGTATACCCGACATATGTATACGACTGAGCCTGTCCTTTGCGATCTTTGACTTCGATCCAGACTGCCAGCGCCCTGCGGTAAAAGTTAAGGGCTTGAGTCAAATCACCGGACCAGTATTTGATCTCACCCATGTTGTTCAACGCTTGCGCTTCCGCCACGCGATCGTTTTGATCTTTCGCGATCTTCATCGCGCGCAGATGATCTCGAATCGCGTTTTGCTGGTCGCCGAGACTTGTCTTGACGGCGGTGGATTCATTAAGCGTCTCGGCTTCGCCGCGAAGGTCTTTTACTTTTCGAAACAGGGCGAGGGCCTGTTGATAGAAGCTCAGCGCCGGCTTCATCTCATAAAAAGATTGATGAACGTCTCCGATATGCTTGAGTGTGTGAGCCACTTCTTCCTGGTCTCCCAAACCTCTCCACAACGTCATTGCCTGTTCGTAGAGCGCAAGCGAATTGCGATTCGCTTCAGCGTCGCTTTTTTGACGCAGATCTTCCGCTCTCGCAAATAAATCCTCGGCTGTGACTCGTCGTTCATCCGAATCATTTGCTGGACGAATCTCCGTGACCTTGAGCTCATAAGTACCAGTTATCTCTTTCGATTCGGGGGAACGAACATTTATTGCAAGGGGGCCAGTTTCCGTGACGACTAATGAGATAGGCGCCGGCTCACGACGACGGCTGTTCCGTTTCGAATAAATGTGGCCGGCCGCACTTGAAACCGTGACTTCCGGTTCCACGCCTTGAGAAACAATTAGAATTCGAACGTAATCATGAACGTTAACCGCGAATGAGTAAGCATGTAATTCGCCGCCTTGAATCTCCCGTTTGACCGGAGTGTTCAGGTTAAGAAGCTGCGAATTGTGCTGTTCTTCGTTTGCAGGGGCCGCAAATGTGGTGCAGGCGTCGGGAGGACGGAGTTTTCCTAAGCCAAGCAATAGCGCCACCACGCCGGTGAGCATGGCCAACATTATTAGCTTGCGCGTTAGTTGCCTGCACGTGAAAAACCAATGTCGGGGCAACGTCGCTAATGCACCTTTGAGCACTACTGGCTAACTTTACTTCATCGTTTGTTTCGGTTCGGTGGTTCGAACTCCGGACATTCCCAAAAATCGGTTGCCGGATTCTTCATGCTTCCGATCATATTTGTCAGGCTGCGATTGGATTCAGCATTCCGATTTGACTCGGCATTTCTGTTCGACTCAGCATTCCGGTGGCCGACAAACGTGGTCTGCGTAACGGAGAAATTGTCTCTGAGAAGGGAGTTAGGAAACTGTGTTGGAAGTTCACCTTTACCTGGCCGTGGTTCACGTTTGGTTACCTTGAGATAAGTCTTCAGGAAATCGGCCCACCTTGAGTCTTTGGCGAAGTTCAACTGCTCATACTCTTCCATATCTGCCGGTACTTCCGACCATGGGAAATAAACTGAAACCCCATAGGAATATTGAACAGCCCAACCACTGTAACAGGATTTCAAAATGAAGCCCTTCGCCTTGCGAAAGTCCACGGGATCCATCCAACTCGGATCAATATCGTCATTTTTGCCTCTCCGCGAAAACTTTGCGTGGAATTCAGGGCTGGCCAGGTTTACTTCTTCCTTACCTTCACGCTTCGCCTGCTTTTCCACGCCCGCAATAGCATTGAGGACATTTTGACAAGCCCCTCGGACCTCCGAGAAGCGTTTGGGGAGTCTTGCTTTCAGCAAGGTGCAAAAATCGTAGATATCAGTGTACTGCTCGTTCTTGTAGAGTTGCGCCTCCCAATGCGCCAGCAACACGGCATCTCGAATCACGGCACTGTCCGGTAGATTTTCGACGTCCATATTTTTGGACTCCTCCGGATACGGTTCAAGTTTCACGCGTAGAGTCTCGGCCAGACTCTGAATGGCCTTCATCACCGTTACGATCTCACTGAGATCAGACGCTGCCATGTCGACGGAGAGGTTCGCAGCCTGGTAGATCGTATAGTACTCGATGTACTCGTCAACAATTCCTCGTCCCAACTCATCCAACTCATTGGGAAGTCTGCTCAACAACTCCAAAATCTGGTGATAGGGCCAACCAGCCATCGGTTCAAAGCCCTGGGCCCCGATCATTACCTTCACGTTATTGTGAACGGCATACGCGATCTCGCTCATACTCATCAAACAACTATCCATGCCGAGAATGTCAATTTTCTGCCCGTTCAGCACATCCTTGTTGATCTGTTTGATCAGACCACCAAGGTTGATGAGATCCATGTCTTTGTCTCGATCATCTTCTCGAAGAAACTCTCCGAGTGTTCCATTTCCGTGTCCGGCCAGGATCAGCATGTAATGATCGGCCCGCCCGCTACCGTCTTGAGGAACACACTTCCTTACAAACTCTAAGATTCGCTTAGAGAACGGCTGTTTTTTGAACTCGGTTTGCTTGGCTGCCGTAGCTTTACGCTGTACTGCCAATTCATGATTGAGTTTTTTGTGCAGTTGGTCTCGATCCCGGAACTCACGCAGGTTCAGAAAGGTCCCACGATGCACGCCCGTGCTGAGCTGGGCAAAGACGGCGATCTCTTCGTCGGGTCTCGCGTCCAGGATTTCGGTCAGGCCGTAAACACATTCCTCGCTGAGACTGTTGTTGCCGGCCAGGAATATCATGACTTTCCATTTGCAGTGCTTTGGTTTTTCTTCCATGGTTAACCTCTTTCAGGGCAATGCTCTAGAATCCGTCGACTGGACTAAGTTCTATCCGTGGTCCAGTTTCGGTGTCGCCGTAAACTCCGTCTTCTGCAATGAGGTCAGTGGGATTGTTGATATTCCACAGTCGCTGGAAAGCGCGAATGCTCTCCTTGCGCACGTTTGGCGTTATATTAGGCCCAACATACGTGAAATGCGCGGGATCTACCGGGCCACGCCACCGCCAGTTATGCCTTTTTAGAACGGCCCGCCATCTTGCATTCTCCTGAATATCGATCGCGATCCCTTGCTCGTGAGGACTACTGCCTGGTGTTGCGGCCAGTGTTATACCGCAAAGCTGGTGGTGATTGAACCAGTAAAACAACACGTATTGGTGGGCCAGCGTCCGGTACGCGTGTACCAGCTTAGGCTTTTCACCCTTCTCGGCAACCGCCTCGGCTAAAGCGGCCTTTGCGGCCGGCTGGAGGAAGGCGATCGTGCTGGAGCCGGCGACCTGAACGATGTCAGCACAGGGAACCAGGTCATTGATCAGCACCGGCTGCGCTAATGCAAAGATCTGGTCGTTGAGTGGGCGAACTCCCTGGGTGCTGCAATCACTACCGGCTTTGGAGTGAGCGATGGCGTATTCTCGAACAGTAGTCATTGTTTGCTTCTCCGCGTCACGAATTAATTGAATCGATCGTTGAGTTTTGCGGTTCGGAGCGCTTGAAACATCGCGAAACTCATCGCGTCCTGGCCCTTTCCGCCGAGATGCCACCAGTTAAGGCCCTGCAACTCTTCCCATGCATCGAACTGCTCTATGAACTGGTTTAGTTTTGCGTCGGCCGTGCCCTGGGTGAATCCGGGAACCTCACCCCAATATGCCTGTCCGGCAATCACCAAAGGCTTTTCCACCACCTGCTGCCACACTTCAATGCATAGCCGTGCATATGAAGCCGCGTTATTGAGTACGTATTCGGTAGGTTCAACATCGGCGGCGTTAAGAATCTTCTGCGTCGGAAAGTTGAACCAGTAGGTTTGCGGTGCAAAGAAATCAACAAACGGTTCAGCGGCAGTCATTAACTGCGGCTTATGCCAGGGAATGAAGCCGAAAGTCGATAAACCGATTTGAGAGTTTGGAAGTGCTTCTCGTAGTGACTGGAAAAACTTTCGCACTTCCGCTTTGGTCCAGTTTGCATGGTGAACGCCATCTTCGACGTCCGCGACGTAGTGTTCCAAACCAAACTCGTTCAGTGTCGTGAGCGCCAGTTCAACTTCAACCTCCACGTTGTCACCCTGACACCATCCCCAACCCGCTACTCCGATTTCCGCCTGCTTCAGCGCGGCGATCAAGTTCACTGTTGGAGTGACCGCTTCGGGTTTTGTGGCTCCATGAATGCGCACCCACGCATGCTGCATGTCGCACTCTTTTACAGCAGTGGCAACGAGTGCGGCGGATCCATATCGGGCGATGGTCGCCGCAGCGTCGTAGATGAAAACCCCATGACCGGAAACGGCCTTTTCCATTTTTTCGACTCCTCAGGTCAGATTCTTCAACAACTCTTCCTGACGCTAATGGAGTAATGGGCAAAAACATTTCAACCCTTCACGCAAAGGCGCCTTTGCATCTTTGCTTTGCGGCTTTGCGTGAAACTCTTAACGTTTGTTCTAACTTAGCGGACTATCCACGAGTCTGGGATGTAGCTTTTTTGATCTTATCGATCAGCGTGCGGGTCTCGGTGGCGAAGGGGCCGTTCGGTTCGAGGCGGAGGTATTCGTTAAATTCCGTGAGGGCATCATTCGCGCGGCCGACGCGGAGGAGGAGATTGCCTTTCAGCAAATGTGCGCCGCCGAGGTCTGGATTCAGAATCAGCGCGCGTTTTACTTCTTCGTAGGATTTCTCGAGCGTTGGTTTTGCCTGCGCGAGATCTTTTACCTCACGTGATTTTTCCCAATAAACGCGCGCGAGATTCAGGTGACCCAGGTACGACGCATCCTGGATCGCGAGTCCTTTAGTCAAGACCTTTTCAGCGTCGGAGATCTTGTTTGCACGTAAGTAGATCTCACTGAGCGCGAACAACGCATTGAACGCTTTCGGATCCACCTCGATCGTCGCCCACAACGCCTTCTCCGCTTTGTCCCACTGCTCGAGATCCATGTATCCGGTTCCCAGTTTCAACCGTGCTTCAACAAACTGCGGATAGATCGAAACCGCCTTCTCAAAGCACTTCACTGCAAACGTCGTCTTGTCTTTTCCACCCTGAGCCAGCGCTTCTACGCCTTTATCAAATTCCTTCTGCGCCGCTGCAGGTACGTGTGCATCAATACTCCCCGTAACAGACTTGGCGGAGCCCGCAACCTCCGGAGAAAGTTGCAGCAGCACGAGACCGCTCGTCGTCGTTGTCATATCGACGTTCTGCTGCGCGTCGCGATAACCCGACTGTCGGACTCGAATCGAATACTGCGCCGGCGGCAATCCCGTAAACCTGAACTTCCCCAAACGATCGGTAAACGCTTCACTAATCGAACCACCACCATCGTAACTCTCGAGTCTGACCAGCACGTTTGCCGCCGGTGCCCCGCCTTGAACAAACCGCACCTGACCGTGAATCTCGACCGTGGCTGTCGTCGGCGACGATGTCACCTGACCGAAAATTACAAACTGACAAAGCGTCATCGCGATGATGCTCGCGCAAAGCAACATTATTCTCGTGCTGGTCATGGCGCGTCTCCGGATGGAAGGACGGGTGACGATGCGCCGCTGATTTTACTGCAAAGAAAAATGGGAGGGAATAGCTTCCCTCCCGTAAAACAATCTCCTGATCAGAGCTTAAAACTCAAAACGAGCTCCCAACCGTACGGAGAAAGGTAAGTGGAAACCAGAAGTCAAACTGATGATCGACGGTTGCAGGAAGTCCGGATTGTTTTCGCCAAGATCGAGTTGACGGAACTGATCCGGCAGGCGCAGCCGCCGGTTGTTTGTTACGTTAAAGAAGTCAGCAATGAAACTGACGCGCGCGCGTTCGTTGATCACCCACGGATAATCCGCGTGCAGATCGAGTTGAGTGAAGAACGGCGTGCGTCCGAGCTTGCCACGTCCGCCTACCGGAACTTCACCAGCGTTCAGGTAAACAGGATGCGGTAAGTACTCGCTGATCGGAATGCCCGATTCCATGTGGAAGCCCATGCCGACGTTCAAGCCTTGCAGGAACCTCCAGTTGAAGCCGGTCCGATCTTTACTGAATCCGTAGCTCGCATAAATATTCGAGACAAAACGCCGGTCAGTATTCAAATGCCCGACCTGAAATTGATCGCCGAGTAAGTTGAAGTCTCCCTGCGTGAAGTCGAATAGCGAACTGATGCCCGGATCCGTTTGACCATTGTCGTTACGCAAGTGACCTTCGTAATTGCCGCGCAAGGAGGCAATGCGGAAGTTCGACAACAGTTGCCAGTTGTTTGAGAAGCGTTTGTTCAGTTCAAACTCAAACGCCCTGTATTTTCTGACGGGATCGGCGAAACCATCGGGAATACCGTCGGGAACGTTGATCGATCCGCCAGTGATTGAGTTGATGCCGACGCTTCCGAAGCAGACGTTTCCAATCGGAGCGCCCGTCACGGGATCGGTAACTTCAGTTTCAATTCCGGAAGTGCAACCGGCCGGGGCGGTACCACCGAGCGGAAACAGAAACTGCTGAATGTTCGTGGCCGCATCGAGTCGGGAACTCGGGTTGCCGATAAAGAACGTCTGACCGATGCCGGCGTTCGCCGCTTCAGGCGACAGCACAGCCATGTCTTCGATCACGCGCTTCAGGTTGCGGTACTGATAACGAACCGACAACACAAACTTTTTCGGCAATTGGAAGTCAGCACCGATGATGTGCTCGTCCTGGAAGCCGAGCTTTGTGCCGGCAGTAATCGCACTCAGATCCGAAGCCGACGTGCTGATCACGTTCGGCAAGCCGCCGAATTCATCAGTTCCACTCAGCAAGTGAGCGGCGTCGATCACCGGAATCGGAGCGCCATTAGCATCGAGCGTTACGATTCTTTGCCCGCCGACGGTTGTGAATGCCGGAGCAAAGCGAGCGCCGATGAAGTCGAGTTCCTGCGACAACGAACGCTCAGCAGCGTCGAGCGGCAGGAATTCGAAGAAGCGACCAAAGTTGTAATACAGTTTGATGTTGCCGTTCCCGGTCGGGTCAACGCTGACGCCGAGTCGCGGCGCCCATTGATCGGTGAAGCTATAGGCATACCGGTCTCCCGTGACCGAGTTCGGGCTGCCGATAACTCTTTCCTGCTCCGTTCGCAGACCGAGAAGGGCAGTCACAAATCTGTTAATGCGCCATGTGTCCTGAACGTAGCCGGCGTTGTAGTGGCCTCGGGTGTCGAAGTCCGGTGGACCAAACTCACCGCGGAATACCTGTAGTGAAACAGGAACCTGAGTGCCGCGAACGTCGAACAGCGGGCACAAAGTGCAGCCGGGTTGCGCACGTAAGCGGAACTGGACGTTGAACTGTTGTCCAACCGCAAAGTCGGGAATGCCGAGCTCGTCTGCGGGGGTGCCAATCGCGTTCTCGTCCGGGATTGTGAAACGCGGTCCACTGCGTTCACGGCTGCCTGAATAGAGCGACCGCTGGTAAGTGTAACCAACGCCAATGTTGTGCTGTCCCCAAAGGTTCCAGATCTTGGCGGTGTTGATGTCCCACTTCCAGTTTGTACTTTCGGTAGGCTCAAAGAAGCCACGACCGACTGACGTGTAGTTGCCGCGAATCGGGTCGATCGGAGTTCTGATCGCGATGTTGTTTATGTCGGCAAAGCCAGTTTCATTGAAATGGCTTCTGCCCTGGCTGAACGATGAATTGAGCGTCCAGCTCGGCGACAGTGAACCGTTGTAACGGACCGCCCAGTTGCGCGTGCCGTAGTCGAGCACGCTATCGGCGGTGTTGTTGTCGATGTTCAGAAACGCAAACGATGAAAGATTTGTCTTCGTCGGGTCGCCGAAGATCGAGAAGGTAAGTTGATGATTCGGATTCACCACCCAATCGAGCTTGCCGGCGTAGTTTAAGGTGCGATAACGC
>Ga0307406_10001210_pt1 | contig 14450 bp, 20 predicted proteins | sample 322Cmetagenome_3_FD_203706 | JGI IMG/M metagenome (GOLD analysis project Ga0307406, IMG submission 203706) | Maize rhizosphere microbial communities from greenhouse at UC Davis, California, United States - 322HYB-C-2 | ecosystem: Host-associated > Plants > Roots > Rhizosphere > Soil | place... | reverse complement strand
TGATTGATGATTGATGATTTCTTCCAGCCATGACGCCGCGCCCCATCCACCGCTGGAAATCCCTCTGGCTCGGCATCCTCGTTCTCCTCTACCTCGGCTGGGCATGGCGGGCCTCCACGGACACCTTCACCATCACCTCAGTGAATGTCCCCGGCAGGTGGCTTGCCGTCAGTCAGCTAGATGGCGAGGTCGGCATCTTCCGCGGCCAATCGAGCGACTACACCTGGCACACCGATATCGACCGGCGTCCCGCCCTCGGCAGCGTCTCCATCGATCAGGCCTACTGGGCGAATTCAAACCCCTACTACAGCGGCCTCATCATCACGCACGGATCCCTCATCCTCCTCTTCCTCGCCCTGGGAACCGCCCTCCTCGCCCTCCGCTGGCTGCGGCTGAAACGCCTCTCCTCCGGCAGCAACCCGTAGCGAAACCCCTCCGCCCAAGGGCAAGCACAGCATCACCCTGGGTCCACCCGCATCCCCCGCGTTCCATCTACCTTGAAACCCATCGCCATCGCCCGTAGTACCTCCCCTTGACTCCCGGCCTCCCCGCATCGCTCCACTTTCCCAAACCTCCCACCCACTCTCATCACCACGATGAAGACCCGAAACCCATCCCTCGTTCTCGCGCTCGCCATCACCCTCGCCGCCGCCTTCCTCACCGGCACCACCCGCGCTGACGAAGCCTCCTTCCGCGCCGCCCTCAAATCCATCCCCGCGAAGTACCTCGCCGACATCACCCTCGCCAAGCGCGACACCTTCTTCCGCGAACTCGCCACCGACACCACCACCCATCGCCTCGATGCCAAGAACGGCTGGCTCCACTGGTTCACCGATGGCGGCAGCGCCGGCGGCACCTCCATGATCTGGGCGAAGGAACTCCCCCGCACCGGAAAGGCCCCGCTCCTCTTCGTCCACATGGCCAAGCCCTTCAGCGGCCGCATGACCGGCAAGCCCGCCACCGACCAGACCTTCGTCCTCGAGCCCGTCGGCGATGAATGGGTGGACATCACCAGGACCGTCATCCCCTCCACCATCGACCTCACCCTCCACTTCCGCACACGGAAAGAAGACACCACCATCGAAGTCGCCGTGTGGAAGGACATCGCGCCCCCGGGCAGCGGCCGCCAGGCCTACGACTTCGGCGAGCGTACTCACGACCTCCGCTGGATCGGCAATGGCTTCGTCGTCGAAAAACCCGCCGCCAAGAAGCTCACCGATAACTGACCCGCGGCCGCCGCAGATGCCACGCGCCCCCGCAGGGACGTGAAACATCTAACACCTCCGCCACCGCTTCACCTCCGCCCCACTCGTCGGAGACCCGGACTGCGGCAGCCTGCTGCCTCTCAAAGCCAGCAGCCCTGCTGCGGGGCAGCGCCTCGGTGGATCCGATTTCCACCAGCACCCCTCGCCCCAAGCCAACCGCCCGCGCAGCCAGCACCCACACCATCCGCAGTCCCTTCCCCAACCTTGCAAACGGCACGCCACTAACCGGAGCGGACTAACAGAGCGAGGCGATCCGCCTCACACGCCTCATCTCAACCGGAAGCAGGAAAAAATAACAAACGTCGCTTGCGAGCCCATCGCTCCAGCGCATGTTACCCACGCAGCGTTAGTTTTGGCGCCCGTAGCTCGGGGAGGGGTTGCGGGTGCCACTAACGCCTCCATTTTCCAAGGGTGTGTGATCGAGGTGTGTGGATGCGTTGCCCGCGGCTGAAACCCATCAGGCCGCGGGCTTCTTCGTGACTCGTGACTCCTCCATCAAGGACACTTCCGGGAGCAAGCCAGATTCCGTTTGCCCCACCCTCATTCGGTGCGACGTTCTATCAGAGCCGGACGGTTCCCAGTCTTACATGATCGGATTTCTCACGACTCCGATCAGGACCAGGATCTTCGCCCGGCTCTTCTTTTTGCGGGTGCCCTTCCTCTCTCCGTAGCCGAGCGACTTCGGCGTTCCGGCGGCTTGCAACCCGCCCTCTCCCTCACCCGCCCCCCCGCCGGAAAGACGGCAGGCACGGACGAGGAACGTCCGCCCCTGCCGCCCTTGGCTGGGAGGCAATGTCTAACCTAACAATATTTTCCACCATGGCAAGCAAACGCTAATGAACTTGCACCACCCCGCAGAAAACCCTTAATCTGTAGCCTTTCCCTGGGGAGGGAAAAGAAAAAGTCCCCGTCAGCCCCCGGGCTGGCGGGGTTATTTTTCCCCCCGATGACCGCATCTCAGCCCCAACGGGGCGAAAGCCCTCAGCCCGCGGCAAGCGCAGCGTCGCCCGGGTTCGCCCACGCAGGGCCACGGCGGCCTGTAGGGCCGCGAGAGGATCACGGTCCGCCTCACGCTGCCCGCCACCCCTCACACAAACGCCAGCCCCGCATCCCCGGAAATCCTCTCCGAAGCACCGCGCGATCCGAACATCGTCGTGTAGGCCCGCTGAATACTATAAACCCCGTAGATCACCGGCAGCGCCGCCATCGCCATCCCGGCGAACCACTGCATCACCACACAGCCACTCTCTTCATAAGCACCCTTGGCAGGGATGTTTGCATCGGCCCCATGCAATTCGAAGAGCGTGGCCTCGCCGAAACGTGAAGGAAATACCACCCGGCACCGCAGGAAGCGCACCCGTTGCCCCGCGTGAGTGCTCCCGGTCAGGCTGGCACTTCGTCTGCGAAAGCATGGGATCGAGGCTTAGTCCTCGCAACCCATCGACTCATGAAAACTGAAAAAGAACTAGCTGAGGATGCCCGCAATGAAGACCCGATCACTCACGAACCCGGCAGCCATCCGGTCGGCGTGGGCGTCGGCACTGCAGCCGGAGCGGCTGCCGGCGGCGCTCTCGGCGCGGTGGCAGGTCCCGTAGGTGCGGCCGCCGGCGCAGTCATCGGCGGGATCGCTGGCGGCTTGTCAGGCAAGGCCGTCGCCGAAGAGGTGAACCCCACCATCGAGGATGCCTACTGGCGTGAGCATCACACCGAGCAGACCTTCGCCGACTCGGACTACACCTACGACGACTACGCCCCTGCCTATCGCGTCGGCTATGAAGGCCGCGGCCGACACGGCACCGATTTCGATTCCGCCGACTCCTCGCTGCGATCCGATTGGGAGACCCGGAAAGGAGACTCCCGTCTGGACTGGGAGCGGGCGAAGCACGCCGTGCGGGCAGGCTGGCATCGCGTGGAAGCACGCCTTCCCGGCGACGCGGATCGCGATGGCATCTAACAAACAGCCGCCGCCCATTTCATCTCCAGCCTCCGGTGTTCACGTCATCCGTGAGCCCGGAGGCTGTTCTTTTTCTCTTGGAGGAGTGAAACTCCGGCTAAACCCGGCAAAGCGATGAACAAGTCCGCCTTTCCATTACCGGCTGCATCCACTCTTCCGGTGCGCTTCGTCATCTACCTGCCGTCGGAGCCCGAGACGTCCGAAGCGGATCCTCAGAAACTGGAAGCAGCGGTGGTGAGGATTCTTTGCGAGCGCTTCGGCGGAGTCACGGCCTACCCTGCGAGAGGGACCTTCAAGCTGGCATCCGGAGCAGTAAAAACGGAAGCCGTCACTGTGCTTGAAGCCTACTGCAATCGCGAAACCTGGAGTCAGGACAGCGAGGGCGCCGGAAAGCTCGTGCGCCTGATCGGGAGGCTTCTGAACCAAGAGGCGATCGGCTGCTCGATCGATGGGAAAATGATTCTGATTGACGCAGCGGCCGATGCTCCATCTGCGTTGCTGAAATCGAATCCTTCCACGGATCTCTACGCGGTACTGTGCGGAGCCTTCACATAGTCGCCGCCTCCCTCTGAACAAGAACGCCCTTCCCGGGCGGGAGAGGGCGTTCACAAGTGGCGGGGAATGGAGTTACCCACTTCATCCATCCCTCGCCAGCCATAGCGCAAGCAGCAGCGCGGTCACGAGCATCACTGCCAAGGCGATATCCTCAGCGCTCATACCGCAACTTCCCGCCACTAATGGGATCGCGAGGCGCTGCCTTCGCGGCATCGCCGCCTGTCAGGAAGCGCGGCACACCTCGCCCTCCGTCGAGAGTAGGAGAACCAGGCGGCCGCGCCCCTGAAGATTTCATCAAGCCGGTGACACGTGGGATTCAATCGTCCACCGTAATCTTGACCGAGGGAACCTGGATGGAGTCCACCACCTTGTAGGTCTTGTCCACGGCCACGACATTGCCGCCAGCCATATAGTAGCGGACGTCAGGGGTCGGAGCAGGAAGCACCTTGATCAGCTCCGGCGGAGCCTCGACCAGATACGGCCTTTCCTTCTCCGTGATCACGATGCCAGGCGCGATCGCGGTCGTCCGCCAGGCAGCAGGGATTTCCTTCACCTTCACCCTCGATACATAAGCCGGCGGGAGGCCGTAGCGCTCCGTCTTATAGGTGTCGAAGTACTTCACCACCTTCGTCCGCGCTTCGGGATTGAAGGTCGTGGTGGTGGTCGTCCTCTTCTCGGTCGTGGAACCGTCGGCATTCTGCTGCACTTCGGTCTTCTTCGTGGTTTCGGTAACTTGGGCCGAGATGGGAAGGATCACTCCCAAGGCGACCGCGGCGATTGCGATTCGTGTTGTTTTCATGGTTGTTGGTTCAGGTCAGGGTTTCATTGGAAAGGAAAGAGGACGGCCGTCATCGGCCGGCGAGCAGTCGCGTCGCGAGAGCTTCCAGGGAGGTCGCCACGTGGTAGTCCTGCTTCAGCACCATCGCCTCGCGGATCGCCTGCGCGACCCCCGCTGCGGAGTGTTCAGGCTGCGAACGAATGAGCGCCCTTAAAAGAGGACCACACGACGTGGGAAGGGGCTCGTAGCCGGTCTTGAAAGCGCTGGCAGAAATCATGATCACTTGGGGATTTTGGGCGGCGGGCCCGTGTGTCCGTCACTACACCACGAGCCCGCCACCGCATGGAGGGAGACCTTCCAAGAGCAAACGGAGAGCCATCGCCCGCACCGCTGCAACTCATTGAAAACAGCCGACCCGACCTCGTTTTCCCTAACAGACAACGGGCAATCTGCCGCCAGCACGTGCGTTCTGCTCAGGCTGACCCTCACCCCGCGGCTCCACGCCACCCTCACAATTGATCCGCCACCGCTTCGACCAAGGCTCCGCCAGGCTGCTTCTCCCGCACATGCCGCTTTGACCGCGCCAGGTCCGGCGTGAAGACCTTCGAAATGAGCTCATTCACCGCAGCCTTTCCCCGGAACGCGATGTTCAGCTCGCGATTGATGCGCATGCTCAGCGTGTCGAGATTCGCCGAGCCCACACACGCCCAGTCGTCGCAGATCATCGCCTTCAAATGGGTCATCCCCGGGTAGGCGTAGGCTTTCCCACCTGCCTCCACCAGATCATTGGCGAAGGCACGGTTGGCGATGTCCATGATCTTGGAGTCATTGTCGTCCGGGTAAATCACCCGCACCTCCACCCCGCGCTTCGCGGCATCCTTCAGCGCCTCGGTGATGTCGTCATTCGCGATGTACGGATCCTCGATCCAGATCCGCTGCCGCGCCGCACGAATGCCGAGCAGCATCGCCTTCTGAATCTCATACCGCCACGCGGCAGGATCGGTGCGCAGGATCCGGATCGGAATCTCGCCGCTCACCGGAGCATTCACCGGCACCCTGCGATGGCCGCGCAACCCTGCCACAATGCCGAAGGGCCCCGTCCGCGCCCACGTCCGGTCATAGTCGCGCTGCAGCTCCGTCACCGCGCTGCCCTCCACCCGGAACATCAGGTCATGCCACTCGCTGCGATACTCGCGGCCGATATTCATGCAGCCCATCAGCGCCACCCGGCTGTCGAAGACGTGCAGCTTCGTGTGATCGCACACCAGCCACGGATTCAGCATCGAGCGGACCTTCACCTGCGAATCTCCCTCCCGCAGATAGCGGCTCATGCTTGCGGGCGGCTTGAAGCCGGGCGGAAACGGCGTCTCCGGCACGTCCCCGGCCGCACTCGTGCTTCCGAGATCATCGAAGACCGCGCGCACCTGCGTCTCTGCCGAACGCCGCTTGAGCAGATCGGCAATACCCACCGCCACGTCATCCGTGTCGAAGATGTAAGCCTGCACATCGATCGTAGCGCGGGCATTCCGGATCTCGCGCTCGAGTTCCGGATAGAAGCGCTGCCCGTCCACCAGCCAGGTGATCTTGGCCCCCACCGGCTGCGGCAGGTCCTTCTTGTCGAGCAGCGCCTCGAAGCCATCGGTACCCGGCGCCTGGTCGGCGGCGTAACGAAACTCACGCTTCCCCGGAAAGTTCCCGGTGATCAACTCGCGCGGCCGTTGCCAAAGCACCGCACCGCCCACCACCACCGTCGTCACCGGTTGGCGCGCCAGACCGAGCAGGGTTCCCTTCGCCGCACTCGCGGAAATTTTCGCATACGAGCCACCCTTCGAGGGCTTCCCCTTCTCAGGAGACTCATAGCGATAGTTGTCCACCAGGTTGCGACACGAAGGCAGGAGGGCGAGCAGTGCACCGAAGACAGCGAGGGGAAGCGGCTTGCGGAAATGCGGCATTGAACACGAATCCGCCGAGGACAATCCACCGTCAAAGGGAATTCCCTTCCCTAACAAACTACCGGCAAAATCCCCACCGCTCCGAAACTCACAGGTAGCCCGTCAGCTCACCCTGACCCAGACGATGTCGCCCGCCGCCTTCCGCCCCAGCAAGACCTGTTGGCGGAATATCCACGGGCCATCGGCATCCGCCTTGTTAGACTCGAAGGCGTAGAGCCAATCGCGCAGATCCCAGTGGGGAACACGAGTGGCTTCAATCGCGTCGCCCACCCGGCAGCGAAGCGGACTCCGGACCAGGCGCGGCGCTTTCACACGTTGCCGAGGTTGAGCGATGCAGCCTCCACGAGCCGCACCGGACCGGACGGCTCCGTGAGTCCCATCGCCTGTCCGGGCGCATGGGCCCGATCGGCGTCGCTTTTATCAAGATGGATCCGCCGGGGCGCCATCACGGCACGCGTGTCCGCACGGAGAAAATCCTCCGCGAAAAGGCCTGTCGGGTGATAGGTCATCGGGCGAACCGAGAGTGGCAGGTCCGGACGAAAAACCGTCCGCACCTGCCACCCTGTTTTTGGGGGAGGAAGCCACAGTCTGCCTCATCTCGCCCTGCGATGCATTCAGGGAAATACCCCGGCCGCGAGTACGCCGGCCGCATAGACCCGAAAGTATTGTTAGCTCCTGCGCGAGATCGCAGCACTCAGGATCTGGGTATCGATCGTCATGATCTCCCGGTCGTAGGGATCGAAGTCGCCGCGCAAGACATCCACGGGCCCGATGGTTTCGAACTCCCTGATCTCGGAATACCGGAACACCCGCCACCCCGGTGTGGGCTCCAGGCACCACGCCACCACGATGTAGGCCGCGCTCTTCCGCGCATGACCTAGCAGGTAAAGATCCGCCACCACGGTGGTGCGCCGCTCGTAGGTGAACTTCGCCCGCCGGCGCTTGACAATGGTATTTCGAATCGAGGCCAGGGAAACGGTAGATTGCATTAGGAGGACCCCAATATTTTCCAGAAATTGAAAAACGCAAGGGACCGCCAAAATGGGCCCCGCCCACCCCCTTAATCGTGCAAACTGCCAAGTTATCGCGGATCGTCAACGACCTCGAAATTACTTATCAAGGAACGGCAGCACCGGAGAAGGAATCTGCGCCAAAAAACCCTTGGGAAACCCTCCCATGGCCACCCTCTCGAAATGTCCTACAAACGGCTTCAAACCCCTCTTCCAAGGGGGAAATTCAGACATCGCCGCCAATTTCCCACACCCCGCACCACCCTGCAGGATCTGCAAAAAATGCAGGCAAAATCATGCAACAACTGCGAAATATCTCCCCTCTCGTCCCGCCCGCGAGAGTTATCGTCAGTTAAGTTCCATTGAAGATCATTGGTTCCGTCCTTTTGGAGGCGACTTGGCACGTCGAGTGCCACTCTGGGTCCGTTCTCTGGGGAGAGAACCAATCCGCTCCTATTTGGAGCAAGCAACACCGCCCCGCACGACGGTCGTGATCTGCGTTTGCAGCTCGTCTGTCGTGCGGGTCGTGGGCCCGCAAAGAGTAGAGCAGAGAGGAGATTCTCCCCGGATTTCCGTGCGTAGCTCTCCACTCCGACACACTCCCCACAATGCAGTCCCGCCCCTTGCCCATCCCCGGGCTCCCACTTGCGCCCCCGACTCACGGGCTCACGGTGCTGGAGGACGTGATTCACGCGACCTCCTCTCACGCCCAGCAGCCGATCGCTCCGCTTCCCACCTGGGCCAGTGCGGCTCCGGTCGTCGTCAATGCGGCCAGACAATCCCGCTGGTACCCGCACGAGGAATTGCAGCCTCCGCACCACCGCCCGGGTCCCGAGCCAGCGCCCGCTGTCGCCGCCACTCGCATCGCTCCGGCCGCTGCCGCGAATGCGGATGCGGATGCGATGGATGACGAGTTTTCCCCCATCCCCGTGCGGCGGCATCAGAAATCCACCCCGCGGCTTGAGCCCATCCGGCCGGAAGCCTTCGCTTACCACCGCCATCCCCTGGCCATCCGCACGCCGCTGGATGTCTTCCGCTTCTTCCCCATGACCGTGAGCGCCGCCGCGGCCTTCGCCGGCATCTCCGGACTGCTCGCCGGAAAGATCGCGAACCACGTCTTCGGCGGAGCCACCACGCCCGTCTTCTTCGTGGCCGGCTACCTCGCCCTCTTCCTGCTCAGCGTCCTGCTCCACTACTTCTCGTCAAAGGGTCAGCTCTACTTCACCTGCAACCATCGCTTCCTCCGCCTCCTCTCGGTGAATGCCCTCATCCTCGCGCCCCACTTCATCGCCCACACCATCCTCATGGGCCTGGCGGAGAAGTGACGCGAACGCCGCCGCTCGATCACAAAAAGCGCCGCCCCACGCGGTAGCAAGGTAGCCCGCACACGCCGTGTGCGGTCGAACCCGCTCTATCAGCACACCTCACCCTGTGCCCTTCTTCGTAGCGGAACCGACTTCGTCGTTCCAGCGGCTCAACGCCCGCATCGCCAAGCCACCCGCCATCCACTCCCACTCCGCGACCAAAAGTGGTCCGCACACGCCGTGTGCGCCCGAAGCCGCTCTAACAGCACACCCCGCCCTGTGCCCTTCTTCGTAGCGGAAACGACCTCGTCGTTCCAGCGGCTCAACGCCCGCATCGCCAAGCCACCCGCCATCCACCCCACCCGCCGCGCCCGATGACCGCGGCGCAGCCGCCTTTGGACTGCTGCGATCCTTCGCAGCTTTCGAGTCCACGCTAAACGCCATTCCCTCACGCGGGGTGAAGCGGCCTGACAAGCCCTCCTCTCAGCAGGACACCACCCCGTGCCCTTCCTCATGTAGCGGAGCGTCTAATGATCGTCGCAGCAGCTTTCGAGTGAATCGTGCGGGCCTAACCACGCACACCACGCAATGCGCAATTCCTAACGGCAAATTGCCACCCCTCTAACGCCGGAAACCCAAGCCGGATCGCTCTTTTCAATGAGTTAGCAACGCCGCCCACCCGGTGCTCTTCGTGCTCAATTTCCAGCGTCTACCCTCAAAGACGGCGGGCTCAAAGTGTGGTGACGGTTGTGCGAGCCCGCCGTCTCCGGGGTGACAGATCTAGGAAACCGACGAACGAGGACATTCGATATGAACGCAGAAGATCTGGTCTTGGTAGTGGCGTTGATAACCTTGCTGCTGGTATCACTATGGACGGCGAGAGAGGCGTGAAAAAGGCGCCGTGAAGATCTTCGCCGTCATCGAGAACCCGCCCTCGACCGGCCGCATCCGGCGCGGCCGTTTCCTGACCGCGATGAAAACCCGCGGGTTCTTGAATCTACCAGGAGTCCCGGCCGGCTGGGTGGCAGATCATCAGTACTCCACCGTCGATGAGGCCCGGAACGCCATCGCCGACGCGTCCACGGTTTCGGGGGTAACCATCCACCGGGCCTACGTCATCGAGTACGGGAATTTCGCCATGCTTCCATGAGTCCCGCGGCAGAAAAACATCCGCCGGTTATCTGAATATCACGGGATCCTTCACAAATAAATGCGGGGCACTTGAGACCGAAATACCTCGCATCCCCCACCTGAATGGGGGAAGATTTCCAGACATGGCCCCATATCTCATGAAGAATGGAGAGGTCCATTGCAGTGTCCTACCCTCGACGGAGCATCCTCTCCCCTCCGTCCGCGAAAACTGCTGGCATGACTGCACCGTGGTCACCAGCAATCGTATCGAAGCCCGTCCCGCCGATCTCTTCGCCATTGTCATGGGCGAGAGCAAAACCATCCCCTTCATCTTCTCACGCTGCCGGATCGCCGTTGACGGCTGGGAGGTAGAGGGAAAGGTCCTCTGGTGAAAAAAGGGGCACTGCTATCCCCCAAGCAGAGCTCCCATTCAGCAGCAGAGCCGCCTCACAAGCCACGCTCCATGGCCGCGGCGCAGCCGCCCTTGGACTGCTGCGATCCTTCGCAGCTTTCGAGTGCACCATCGAGCCCGCCTTCACCAGATGGCAACCGCCGGGAACCCAACGGCCACAGCGGAACCCACAGCGGATCCACAGCGAAAGCCAATGACCCCCTCATCAAAATCACCTCCCCGTCTCTCTGCGACCTCCGTTTCTCTACGGTAAACGTCGCCGCCCCATCCCCTGAACCATCGCCACCCCACCTGTTAGCGCCCCTCCTTTACACCTCGCCGGAAACATGTTCCAATGAACACATGCCCACCGGCGAACCCGTCTGGCGAAAAACCGAGCCCCGCCTGGGCCAGGCGCGGGTCGCGGACTACGTCGGACGCCTGCGCCCTGGCATCGTCGTCAAGGTCCTGGAACTCAGGGAAAACGACCTCGTCGCCTGGGTCGAATCCGACTGGGGCCTCTCCCGCCAGATCTTCTGCCACCACCTCGACTTCGGCTACGAATTCCGCACCCAGTCCGGCGAGTGGATCCCCGAAAACGACCCCCGCGCCCTCCGTTGGCTCCGCCGCGTCCACGATGAGCTCAATGCCGGCAAGCCCGAACGCCACCTCAGCGACGAGGGCCTCAAGCTCGACCGCCTCACCATCGAAAAACTCCTCCGCCGCAACGGCCAGACCGTCCCCCCGCTCATCAAGCGCAGGAGATACTAGAAGCATAGTAGTCAAAACATCGTGGCCTGCACACGCCGTGTGCGGTCGGAGCCGTTCTCAACGTCCACCCCACTATTCCGTAGGCGCGTTCGTGAGAACGCGGAGGCCGTTCTCACGGCAGCTATACAAAACATCGTGGCCCGCACACGCCGTGTGCGGTCGGAGCCGTTCTCACGGCACGCTCTACCCCGCGCCCCTTTCTTCGTAGCGGGACCACTTGTCGTCCCGGCGGCTCACGGACCCGCACCACCACTCGCTCTCACATCCCGCCACCGTCGCCCTGCTGGACTAAGCGCCCCGAAGCTCACAAGCCCGGCTCTCGAAAGGGAGCCGGGCCTTTTTGCTGGCTCAGGTCAAAGTCGCCGGGATGATACTGGAATGAAATTCCGCATCGAATACATCTTCGAGTCGCAACCCTCGGTGAGGCTCATTGCTAGGCAGATGGATGACGGAAACTTTTCCCTGCCCGTTGCGCCCAAGTTAGGGGGAATTCCGATCCGGCGAACGCTGGACCAACCCCGCAGCTTGAAACCCGATGGAACGCTAGATCTCTCTGTGTGGGTCTTTACTCTGGCAAGCGCCCGTGATGTGGGAAGCTTTGAGGTCGGCCAAATTGCCGAGCTGGAAAGCTAAGCTGTTTTTCGCGCGCCCAAACTGTACCACTAGCGCTTTTCCTTCAGCATCCTTCTGATCTCAGAAGCATGCGTATGGTGGTCCACATGGATCAAATTCTCGATGACGAAGGGCTTCCCCAGGGGATGCAATCCTGGCTTCAGCTCATCGATGCATGCCTGAGCCATCCTCCGCTGCGAGTCCCACTCACACCGCTCCCCCGGCCAAGAAAAATCCCGTCCCCCACAAAGAGCGGCTCATCGCCGCGCCCCTTCGTCGGCGACTTCGAATGCGCCATCTCCATGAGAAACGCCAACCCAACCAAAACCATCACCAGCCCACCCACGAGCAGGAGAGGAAAGAAGAACCCGCCCAGGAATCCGGCAGCGAATCCCACCACACCGCCCCAAATCATTCGACCCTTCATGGTCACGCCCCACCCTTTCCCATTCATCCTCGCGTCACCACTCGAATCCTTCACACCGATTGGAACGCTTGATTCATTCTTCATCCTCCCCACTTAACTTCACCCGGAGCATCGGAAAGAAATCCACCTGCCTAACCGTCACCCCCACATGCAGCGCACCACCGCCCGCATCGTTGCCATCATCGCCCTCATCCTCGCGGTGCTGTTCCTCTTCACCCGCCGCGCGCCGGATCGCGCCCATCAAGAAACGAACGCGCCTCCATCGGCATCAGCCCCCTCGGCATCCTCCTCCACTTCCACCACCACCCGCCCTGCGGACAAGGACCGCCCCACTCGCCAGTCTTCCGGGCGACGCTTCGAGTCCCCGCAACTCATCGAACTCAAAAAACGCTGGCTCGCCCTCGGCGAACAACAACCCGGCAACGTCTCACCCGAGGACGACGCCGCACGCCACAAGCTCTCCACGGAATCCGCCCGCACTCTCCTTTGCAGCGAGGAAGCCATCGAACTCCTCCTCTTCCTCCGGGAAAAGGGCATCTCCAACTACCTCGAATCCAGGATCGGAGACCTCTTCAAATCCGACCTCGCCGCGGACGCCCGGCAGACCCTCGTCTCCCTGCCGAACAAGCCATCCACCGATGGCACCAACTACCGCATGGCGTTCTCCCGCATCGCCGGCGAAGGCTGCCCGCCCGATGAATTCCAGGCCTTCTCCGCCGCCCTCGCCGATCCCGCCTGCTCGCAGGAAGCCACCTTCGGCCAATACGTCGCCCTCGCCAAAACCGACCCCACCGGCGCCTTCAAGGCCACCATCGCCCAGTTCGGAAAAGGCATCCGTTCCCGCAGCGGTGACAGCATCTCACTCCTCATCCGCTCCCTGCCCCCGCAGACCGACTTCGAGGAAATCGACAGCCTCCTTCCCGACACTACATCCGCAGACCCGGACATAGCGCCATTCTCCACCCGCGCCTACCTGAGCTCGGGATTGATCGCGCAATGGTCGAAGTCCGATCCCTCCTCCGCCGCCCTCCACGTGATGGAACATCCCGACCGCTATCCACCCGTCACGATCCAAACCCCGGTCATGGCACTTCTAACAAAAGACCTCGCCACCGGCATCGAGTGGATCCAGGAACTCCCCGAAGGACCCTACTTCGACCAAGCCGCCAGCGTCGCCATCTTCCGCCTCATCGACGAAGGAAAACCACAAGAGGCCCACCTGCTCGCCTCTCAAATCGGCGATCCCAAACACCGCGAGTCCCTCATGAAAGCCGCCCTCGGCCCGCCCCCGCGCTACGAAGAAAGCGATCACGATCGCGAGTGATCCCCACTGCCCCGGCTTGCATGCCCTGATCAGGCCACTCGTCTTATTCTCGTCGCTACACACTCGAGCTCCTGCGCAGACGCCCTGTGATTTTCGAAGTGCGCGAGCTTCTCCCCGCGTTTGAGCGGGATGAGATGCACGTGGGTGTGTGGCACGCTCGTGCCTTCGATCACCGTGGCGATCAGATCGGCTTCAAGTGACTGCTTGAGGAGGACAGACACCTCCCGGCAAGCCCTGAAGAGTTCAGCGTGATCCTCCTCCGTAAGCTCGCTGACGTTGGCCGAATGCGCGCGCGGGATCACCAGCGTATGCCCGGTCTTGCTCGGATTGATGTCCAGGAAGGCGACATGGGCCGGCGACTCCCAGACGATCTCGTGGTGGGGAGTATTGTGTCGTGCGATACCGCAGAAGATACAGGAACCCATGGCCTCGTCCTAGCATCCCATGTTTCCCATGAGAAGGGGTTTTCAAAAGTCCGGGTTCTCGCTGATTCGATTCATCTCACTCCAGCTTCTTCTGCTCACGGCTCCACTGCCAGATCATCCCCGCTAACCACAGTCCCAGAAAGGAAAAGAACAGCAAGCGATCCGGCACCATCACGAACCGCAGCCCCAACGGGCGCATGTCCTCCAAAACGGGAACGAATGACACCGGATCCCGCGACATCGCATGATAGCTCACCCCTCTCGTCGCGTGAAACACCATGGCCCACGGCGGCCCCGTCACCACCGCCGTGCGACTCTCCATCTTCACCACCTGCACGCACCATCGGTCACCCGACGCTGTTAGAACATGATCCCCGCTCCGGCTCTTCCACGCTGCCCACCCCATGAACACCAGCACCACCACCCCGAGCCAAAAGCTCTTCCACTTGTAAAACGGCCGCGGCTTCATGATCGCAGATAAGGAGAGGGGACACTCTTGTCTCCCTTCTTCAAGGCAGGACGACAGGAGTATGGTGCCGCGATCGCCACGG
>Ga0307406_10001206_pt1 | contig 14476 bp, 10 predicted proteins | sample 322Cmetagenome_3_FD_203706 | JGI IMG/M metagenome (GOLD analysis project Ga0307406, IMG submission 203706) | Maize rhizosphere microbial communities from greenhouse at UC Davis, California, United States - 322HYB-C-2 | ecosystem: Host-associated > Plants > Roots > Rhizosphere > Soil | place... | reverse complement strand
ATCGACGTGATTCTTCTTCTCGGCGCCCCATTGTCCGTTGTTGAAGACGACGGCCGTCACGGGAATCTTCTCGCGCACGCACGTCTGCAACTCGCCGAAGCTCATCCCCCACGCGCCGTCGCCGACATAGGCGATCGCCGCACGATCCGGCGCGCCGAGCTTGGCGCCGACGATCGTGGGGAACGCGTAGCCGCAGTTGCCGAAGCTCATCGCCGCGAACATCGAGCGCGGACGGTCGAAGCGCAGGTAGCTGTTCGAAACCGAGCAGATGTTGCCGATGTCGGTCGACACCATCGCACCGTCCGGCATCGCGCGCTCGAGCTCGCGCAGCATCTGCCGCGGATGCATGTGCGACGACTGCGCGCTCACTTCGAGCGACCACTTGTCCTTCTCGTGCGTCCAGCCGTCGAGCTCGGTCTCCCATGTCCGCTTCTCGTCGCGCAGCGTCGCAAGGCGCGCGTCGCGATTGGCATTGCAGGCGAGATCCTTGCCGGAAAGCCGTGCAACCAGCGCGCGCGCCGCCGCGCCGGCATCGCCGCAGATCCCCACCGAGATCGGCTTGACGAGCCCGAGCATCCTCGGATCGGCGTCGATCTGGATGATCTGCGCCTCCTTCGGCCAGTAGTCGAGGCCATGCTGCGGCAGCGTGCCGAACGGACCGAGCCGGGTGCCGAGCGCCAGCACGACGTCGGCTTTCGCGATCAGCTTCATCGCCGCCTTCGAGCCCTGGTAGCCGAGCGGGCCGCACCACAGCGGATGGCGCGATGGAAACGCGTCGTTGTGCAGGTAGCTCACACACACCGGCGCCTGCAGCAGCTCGGCGAGCGCCACCGCGTCGCCCTGCGTGCCGCCCATGACGATGCCGCCGCCGGCGAGAATGACCGGGAACTTCGCTTTCGCGAGGAGTGCTGCCGCCTGGTCGAGGCTCGCCTCGCCGCCGGCACCGCGCTCGATGGCGAGCGGGCGCGGAATTTCGCACTCGATGTCGCCATAGAAAAAATCGCGCGGTACGTTGAGCTGCGTCGGGCCCATCTCGAGCATCGCCCGATCGAACGCGCGCGCGGTCAACTCCGCCATCCGGGCCCGGTTGTTGACGTGTGCCTGGTACTTGGTGATCCTGGAGAAGATCGGCAACTGCTCGGTCTCCTGGAAGCCGCCGAGTCCGAGTGTCATCGAGCCCGTTTCGGGCGTGATCACGACGACCGGCGAATGCGCCCAGAACGCGGCGGCCGTGGACGTTACGAAGTTCGTGATGCCGGGTCCGTTCTGCGCAATGCATACGCCGTGGCGGCCGGTGACGCGGGCGTAGCCGTCGGCCATGTGACCGCCGCCCTGCTCGTGCGCCACCGAAACGAACCGGATGCCCGCCGCCGGGAATAGGTCCAGCGCATCCATGTAGGCCGAGCCTACGATGCCGAAGACGTCGGTGACGCCCTGCGCGACCAGCGTCTCGACGAACGCCTCGGACGGCGTCATTTTCTGGCGGCCCTGAACAGCCAGGTTCCTCGATTCGGTCATCGTGTTCATGTCGGTTGAATCCTCGCCCTGTCGAACGTTGAATTGTGAGCCTGCCGCCGCGCGGCCGCTAGGGCCAGTGTAGCGATCCGGTTGAGTCCAGCCGCAGACGGCCGGTCGATCGCCGCGAAAGAGGTGGCGCACGCGCCGCAAATCCCCTATCGTTCCACGCGCGCGCAGAAATCGCGGCCGTCGTGCATGCCTTCGCGCACGAAAGACGGCGACCGCGCGCTCCGATCGATTCCGAAGGGGAGAGTTCATGTTTCGTCGCTCGCTGTTGAAAGGCGCGGCCGCCGGCACCGCCGCCACCGTGTTGTCCAGCGGTGCTGCGCACGCGCAGACGTCGACTCGCATCCGCATTCAAACGGCGGTGCCGTCGGCGAGCATCTATTTCGAGTTGCTGAAGCGCATGGGCGACCGCGTCGACAAGATGTCCGCGGGGCGGGTCAAAATGGAGATGCTGCCGGACGGCGCCGTCGTGGCGGCGTTCGAAATCCTCGATGCCGTCGACAAGGGCGTCGTCGACGGCGGCTACGCCTGGACGCACTACTGGTCGGGCAAGAATGCCGCGGCGGGCCTCTTTTCCAATCCGATGGCGGGCGCGGGCGTGGGTCTCGACCAGCTGTCGCACGTCGCATGGATCTTCGAGGGCGGCGGCTACGACCTCTATCGGAAGCTCTACAAGGACGTGCTGAAGGTCAATGTCGAGCCGCTGTTCGTCCAGCCGATGGGCCCGGATCCGCTGGGCTGGTTCAAGCGCCCGATCGCGAGCACCGAGGATTTCAAGAAGATGAAATACCGATCGCCGCCGGGAATCACGGGCGAGATCTTCAAGGAGATGGGCGTGTCGGCGGTGGCGCTGCCGGGCGGCGAAATCGTCACATCCGCGCAGCGCGGCGTCATCGACGCGGCGGAGTGGATCGGCCCCGCCGACGACCTGAACCTCGGCCTGCAGACGATCTGGAAGCACTACTACCTGCAGGGTCTGCACCAGTCGACGGACATCGGCGAAGTCATCATCAACAAGACGGTATGGGACAAGCTGTCCCCGGACCTGCAGGAAATCATCCGCACGGCGGCAATGGCGTCGATGACGGAAACCTACACTTACAACGTCTACCGCAATGCGCAGGCGATCGTGAAGCTGCGCAACGAGTTCAAGGTGGAGATCCACGACACGCCGAAGGACTTTTTCCCGGCGTTCGTTCGTGCAACCAACGTCGTGCTCGATCGCTACGGCCAGAAGGACGTGTTCTTCAAACAGGTGCTCGATTCGCAGCGCAATTTCGCGAAGACCGTCGTCCCGTACTGGACGAAGATCCTCGACCTGTACGCGAACCTCGGCAACGCCGCGCTGGCCGCGCCACCGCCGAAGTAAGGCGGGCGAACACCGCGCAGGTCGTCCGTAACGCGCGCACCGTCCGCACGCCGCCCGCGGGCGGCGCGCGGCGCTTGCGCGCCCCTTAAGCGAGTCGAACCATGACCGACCCCGAAATCGGCCCGAACCGCATCACGCGCGTGCTCGACGCGATCACACGGGTCGTGGGCCGCGCCACCGCGTGGCTCATCCTGCCGATGGTCGGCTCGCTCGTCTACGAAGTCGCGGCACGCTATCTGTTCGACGCCCCGACCGTGTGGGCCTACGACATGACGTTCATGCTCTACGGCACCTTCTTCATGCTGGGATCCGCGTGGACGCTGCAGCGCGGCGGTCACATCCGCACCGACACGTTCTACGCCGACTGGTCACCGCGCCGCCGGGCGCTGGTGGACGCGACGTGCTACGTGCTGTTCTTCCTCCCTGCGATGCTGGTGTTCCTGAAGCTCGGCGCCGATTACTTCTGGAAGTCGTTTCAGCAGAACGAGCGGATCGTCACGAGCCCGTGGCTGCCCATCGTCTGGCCGTTCAAGCTGGTGATGCCGGTGACCGCGGCACTGCTGATCATCCAGGGCGTCTCCGAGCTGATCAAGAGCCTCCGGGTGATCGCGCGGAACGAGCCGACATGATCAGCCCCGAGTGGATCGGCATCGTGGCGCTGGTCGTGCTCTTCGGAGCGATCTTCGTCGGCTTTCCGATCGCCTTCACGCTGATCTCCGTCGCGATGTTCTTCGGCTACGTCGCACTGGGCGACCTGTCGCTGTACCTGATGCAGCTGCAGTTCTTCGGTGTGATGCGCGACCCGACGCTGGCCGCGGTGCCGTTCTTCCTGTTCATGGGCTACCTGCTCGAGCAGTCGGGCCTGATGGAGCGGCTGTTCCGCGGCGTGCAACTGCTGTTCGCCTCGCTGCGCGGCTCGCTGTATCTCGCCGTGCTGATCACGGCGACGATTTTCGCCGCGGCCACCGGCATCGTCGGGTCGTCGGTCACCCTGCTCGGCGTCATGGCGGCGCCGGCGATGAAGCGCAGCGGCTACGACGTCCGGCTCTCGGCAGGCGTCATCACCGCGGGCGGCACGCTCGGCATCCTGATCCCGCCCTCGGTGATGCTGATCGTCATGGGACCGGTGGTCGGCGTCCCGGCGACCGACCTGTTCGCGGCGGCCGTGATTCCCGGCCTCCTCCTTTCCGGTCTCTACATCGTGTATGCACTGATCCGCAGCCACCTGAATCCGGCGCTCGGTCCGGCCTTGCCGATGGAGGAGCGCGCCGCGACGTTCGGCATCGTCGTCAAGGAGCTGGTCGTCGGCATCGCACCGATTGTCGTCGTCATCCTCGCGACGCTCGGCGTCATCCTTGCCGGCATCGCGACGCCCACCGACGCCGGGGCGGTCGGTGCGTTCGCCGTGCTCGTGCTGACGCTCGCCTATCGCCAGATGACCTGGAAGCGATTCCAGAAGTCCGTCTACTCGACGCTCGAGGTGTCGTGCATGATCCTGCTGCTCGTCGCCGCGTCGAACTACTTCGGAGCCGTGTTCTCGCGCCTCGGCAGCGCGACGCTGATCGCCGAATCGCTGCTGCAGCTCTCGTTCTCGCCGACGGTCATGCTGCTGCTGATCCTCGGCATCATCTTCGTGCTCGGCTGGCCGCTCGAATGGGTGCCGATCGTGCTGATCGTCGTGCCGATCCTGCTGCCGCTCGTCACCAAGCTCGGCATCGACCTCGTCTGGTTCTGCACGCTGGTGGCGGTATGCTTGCAGACGGCGTGGCTGTCGCCGCCGGTTGCGCTATCGGCGTATTTTCTCAAGGGCGTGGTACCCGACTGGCCGCTGAAGGACATCTACGCCGGCATGATGCAATTCATGGTGCTGCAAGTGATCGGCCTGCTGCTCGTGTTGTTCTTTCCGCAGCTCGCGCTCTGGCTGCCGCAACTGATGCGGAATTAGGAGGTGAGAATGGCTGCATCGAACAGGCGGGTCGGCATCGTCGGCGTCGGCTTCGGCTCGACCGTCTATGTTCCGGCGTTCGCATCGGAAGGCTGGGAAGTGGCGGCGATCTGCAGCCGCCACCGCGACAAGGCGCGCAGCGCGGCCGACGCTGCCGGCATCCGCGACGTCCATACCGATGCGATGGAACTGATCGCGCGCGACGACATCGACGCCGTCGGCATCGCTTCGCCGCCCGCAACTCATCATCCGCTGTCGATCGCCGCGCTCCGCGCGGGCAAGCACGTGCTGTGCGAAAAGCCGTTCGCGCTGAACGCCGGGCAGGCGGCCGAGATGCGCGATCAGGCGAAGGCGAGCCGCTGCACGGCGATGGTCGGCCACGAGTTCCGCCACACGCCGCAGCGGGCTTACGTCAAGGAGCTGCTCGACGGCGGCTACATCGGCCGCTTCCAGCTCTGCACGATCGAGCTCTTCCTCGACCGCTACGTGACACGGGAGCCGCGGCCGCTCACGTGGCTTGCACGCGAGTCCGAGGGCGGCGGCCTGCTCGGCGCGCTCGGCTCGCACTACATCGACGCGATGCGCCACTGGTTCGGCGAAGTGGCAGCAGTCAGCGGCCGACTGCTGACGCTGCGTCCCGAGTTGCTGGACCCCGCGACGAACCACGTGGTGAAGTCCGAAACCGACGACGCGTTCGTGTTCACGCTCGAGTTCGCGAACGGCGGCCTCGCGACGATGATCGCCTCGTTCGCGGCGACGCCGGCGCGCGGCGCGCGCATCGCCGTGATGGGTGAGCGCGGTACGCTGATCGCCGAGCAGCCGGGCCCGAACCCGATGGAGGATGGCGTCGTGATCGCCAGCCGGGACGGCGCGCCGCTCGCCCCGCTTCCCACGCCCGCCGGGTACACGCCGTTCACCGACGCCCGCGATCACCGGCTGATGGCCTTTCGGCTGCTGGTGCGCGAATTCAACCGCGGCATCGACGAAGGCAATTCGCCGGCGCCGAGCTTCGATGACGGCTTTCGCAACCAGCAGGTGCAGGACGCGGTGCGCGAGGCCTCCGCATCGGGGAAAACGGTGCGCCTGGGCTAGTTCCGGTATGCGCGACGTCTCCGGACGGGTCTCGGAGACGTCTCCGCGATCAAGCGACGAGTGCCGTGGCGTCGGTCCACGCCAGTCCATGCGCCTCGGCAACCGGGCGGCATGTCACCTTGCCGAGCGCGACGTTGAGGCCTTGCCGCAAGTGCGCGTCGTCGGCGAGCGCGCGCTTCCAGCCCTTGTCGGCGATCGCGATCGCGTACGGCAGCGTGACGTTGTTGAGCGCGTACGTCGACGTGCGCGGAACGCCGCCCGGCATGTTCGCGACGCAATAGTGGACGACGCCGTCGACGACGTACGTCGGATCGGCGTGCGTCGTCGGATGCGACGTCTCGAAGCATCCGCCCTGGTCGATCGCGACGTCGACGACCACCGATCCGGGCTGCATGTGCGCGATCATTGCGCGCGTGACGAGCTTCGGCGCCGTGGCGCCCACGACCAGGACGCCGCCGATCAGCAGGTCCGCTGCCGCGACATGGCGCTCGATCGCGTCGACCGTCGAGAACACCGTCTGCAGCGCAGTGCCGTAGTGCGCCCATAGCCGCTTCAACGCATCGGCGCTGCGGTCAAGCACCGTCACGCGTGCGCCCATGCCGAGCGCGATTTCGATCGCGTGCGTTCCGACGACGCCGCCTCCGAGCACGACGACCTGCGCCGGCGCGACGCCCGGGACACCACCGAGCAGGATGCCCTTGCCTCCATGCGGCTTCTCGAGGTAATGCGCGCCCGCCTGCACCGCGAGGCGCCCGGCGACCTCCGACATCGGCGCTAGCAGCGGCAAGCCGCCGGAGGGTGACGTCACCGTCTCGTACGCGATGCACACGGCGTTGCTCGCGACGAGATCGCGCGTCTGGTCGGCATCGGGCGCGAGGTGCAGGTACGTGAACAGGATCTGCCCCGGCCGCAGGATCTCGCGCTCGGCCGCCTGCGGCTCCTTGACCTTCACGATCATGTCGCAGCGCGCGAAGACATCCGCCGCCGAGGCGGCGATCGTGGCGCCTTCCCGACGATAGTCCTCGTCCGACGCGCCGATGCCCTTGCCCGCATCGTGCTCGACGGTGACGGCGTGGCCGCGATGGCAGATCTCGCGCACCGACGCCGGCGTCAGGCCGACGCGGTTTTCCGCGACTTTCACTTCCTTCGGAACGCCGATGTGCATGGGATGATGAGACGCGAAGGGCCGCCGCGAGCGCCGAATTGCACCCCCACGGGGGGCAGCGAGCGGCAAAGCCGCGAGCGTGGGAGATCACAATGGGTCGACGCGAGGCGGCACAGGTTACGCCGGCGCCGATCGGACGGGTAGTGCCAGAGGACGCGCCGCCCCTGGGTCAGGCCGGTTCGTACGCGGCCGCGTAGGCCGCCGCCAGCGCCGCAATGCCGGGCTCGATGCGCGAAGCGTCGATTGACGCGAAGCCGAGCCGTGCGTGATTGCGCGGCACCTCCTCGCCGACGGCCGCGGCGAAGAACACGTCGCCCGGCTCGATCAGCACGCCGCGTTGCGCGGCATCGGCCGCGAGCGTGCGCGTGTCGACGTGCACCGGGAAGCGCAGCCAGTACGACGATGCGCCAGCCGCGGTGGTAAACGTGACGTCCGGCAGATGCGCGGACAGTGCCGCCGCCATCCGTTGCGAGCGGCCGGCATACGCCTGCCGCAACCGGCGCAGCAGCGCATCGTGATAACCCATCGCGAGAAAAAGGCCCGCCGAGCGCTCGTTGTTCGCGGCCGGGTGGCGCAGCATCAGGCGCCGCAGCGCGCGCAGCTCGCGGATCAGGTCACGGTTGCCGGTGACAAAGCCGATACGGATGCCGGGCGCGAGCGTTTTCGACAGGCTGCCGACGTACACGACGTGCCCGCTGCTGTCGAGGCTTTGCAGCGCCGGCTGCGCACGCCCCTCGAGGCCGAGCTCCATCTCGTAGTCGTCCTCGATCAGCACGCGGTCGCCGGCCTGTGCCCAGGCAAGCAGCGCCTCGCGGCGAGCGAGCGGCATCGTCACGTTGGTCGGGCATTGATGCGACGGCGTCAGGTACACGTAATCGCAGCGATCGAGCTCCGGCGTCAACGCGAGGCCGGCGCCGTCGAGCGGCAGCGGGACGACGTTCGCCGTGCGCGCGGCGAAGATGTTGCGCGCGTCGGGGTACCCGGGGTTCTCGATGCCGACGGTGGTGCTCGAGTCGACGAGCAGCGTCGCGAGCAAAAACAGCGCGTGCTGCGCGCCGACGGTCACGAGAATCTCGTCGGGCGTCACGAACACGCCACGCCGCACGAGCAGGCGCGTCTGGATCTGCTCGATCAGAAGCGCGTCGTCGCCGTCGATCAGATCGACCGCCCAGCCGCGCACTTCGGCCGCGGAGGTCGCCTGCAGGCTGCATTCGCGCCAGCCGGGCATCGGCAGCTCGGCGGGGTCGATCTGGCCGTAGATGAACGGATACGGATAGCGCTGCCAATCGCGCGGCTTGACGATGTTGCGCTGGCCGGATACCGCGCCGCGGAAACGCTCACTCCAGAGCGCCGGGGACGGCGCCGTCGTGCTGCCCGGCGGTCGCGGCAAGTCGACCCGGCCCGCGACAATTTCGGGGTTGACGAAGTGGCCACTGCGACTTTTCGTCAACAGATAACCTTCGTTGACGAGCAGCTCGTAGGCGAGCGCAACGGTATTGCGAGCGACCCCGAGCTGCGTCGCGAGCACGCGGGTGGAAGGCAGCGCGACGCCGACCGGGATGTGCCCGTCGAGGATCGCGGCCACGAGCATCTCGCGGATCTGCGCCTGCAGCCCGACCTTGCTGCGAAACGAGAGCTGGATCAGCTGGTTCCACATATGCGTCGGTGTCGGAGGTGCAACCCCCCGGTGTCGGAGGTGCAACCCGCCGGGTGTCGGAGGTGTAGCACCAGCTCTGGCACCACGCCGCAGCGCAGTCTGGCTCCTTGAACCTGCCGCGCGGCGGCGCTACAAAGGCATATCATTCACGACGAACCGATGCTAGCACGTCGCTCCAAGGCGACGCGCGACGTCTTCCTGGAGGGATCACGATGGGCCATGCCGAATTCACGCTCCGCAATCAACCGGCGCAAAAGCCGATCTCGCTCGACGAGTTCTGGATGCCGTTCACGCCGAACCGCGACTTCAAGTCCGATCCGAAGATCGTGGTCCGCGCCGAAGGCATGTATTACTGGAACGACCGGGGCGAGAAGATCATCGACGCCTCCTCCGGCCTGTTCTGCGTCGCGGCCGGCCACGGCCGCCGCGAAATCGCCGAGGCGGTTCACCAACAGCTTTCCGAGCTCGATTTCGTCGCGCCGTTCCTGCGCGCTCATCCGAAGAGCTTCGAGCTCGCGACGCGCGTCGCCGAGCTGACGCCCGGAGATCTGAACCGCGTCTTCTTCGTGAACTCGGGCTCCGAGTCCGTGGACACCGCGATGAAGGTCGCGCTCGCGTACCACCAGGCGCGCGGCCAGTCGGGACGCACGATGTTCGTGTCGCGCGAGCGCGCGTATCACGGCGTCAATTTCGGCGGCGTGGCGCTGTCCGGCATCGTCAACAACCGCCGCAAGTACGGCCCCGGCATCGCGGGCGTCGTGCACATGCGCCACACGCACCTGAAGGAAAACCTGTTCACGCCCGGCGAGGGTACGCACGGCGCCGAGCTTGCCGACGATCTCCTCCGGTTCGTGACCCTGTACGGCGCCGAGAACATCGCCGCCTGCTTCGTCGAGCCGATCGCGGGCTCCACCGGCTGCCTCGTGCCGCCCAAGGGCTACCTCGCGCGCCTGCGCGAGATTTGTGACACGCATGGCATCCTGCTGGTGTTCGACGAGGTGATCACGGGGTTCGGACGCACCGGCCAGCCGTTCGGCGCGCAAAGCCTCGGCGTCACGCCCGACATCATGACGATGGCCAAGGCGATCACCAACGCGGCGCAGCCGATGGGTGCCGTCGCCATCTCCGAGCGCATTCACGACACCGTGATGGGTGCGGCGCAGGATGGCGCGATCGAGTTCTTCCACGGCTATACGTATTCGGGCCACCCTGCCGCGTGCGCGGCCGGGCTCGCGACGCTCGATATCTATCGCAACGAGGGGTTGTTCGAGCGCGCGCGCGAGCTCGCGCCGTACTTCCAGCAGGCGATGTTCTCGCTGCGCGGCGAGCCGCACATCACCGACATCCGCGGTTATGGCATGTTCGCCGCGTTCGACCTCGCCTCGGACGGCGTGCCCGGCCGCCGCGGCCACGTTCTGCAGAAAAAGCTGTTCGACAACGGCCTGAACCTCAAGACCACCGGCGATTGCGCGCTGATCGCGCCACCGCTGATCGCCGAGAAATCGCATGTCGACGAGATTACCGACATCTTGCGCAAGACGGTCGCCTCGCTATAGGCTTCGTGCCCCACCATCCCAGGGAGACAGCTTCATGAAACCGCTTTCGTGCATCGGGTTCGTGCTTGCGTTCGCGGCGGGCGCCGCGTTCGCGCAGCAAAAGGAAGTGACGATCGCCTACCAGGACATGCTGGATCCCTATCGCATCTCGCAGGAAGCGAAAGATCTCGAAAAGGCCACTGGCTACAAGATCAACTGGAAGCAGTTCGGCGGCGGCGGCGAGGTGATCAAGGCGATGGCGTCGGGAGGCGTCCAGATCGGCGAGGTGGGGTCGGCCGGGATCGCCGCGGCGGTGTCGCGCGGCGAGCCGTACGAGCTGTTCTGGATCCTCGACGACATCGGCGACGCCGAGGCGCTGGTCGCGAAGAACGGCTCGGGCATCAACAGCGTCAAGGACCTGAAGGGCAAGAAGATCGCGATGCCGTTCAACTCGACGACGCATTTCCACACGATCGTCGCCCTCGAACAGGCCGGTATCGATCCGAAGGACGTGCAGATCCTCAACATGCGGCCGCCGGAAGTGCGTGCGGCATGGCAGCGCGGCGACATCCAGGCGACGTGGATCTGGGATCCGGTGCTCTCCGAGGTGAAGAAGGACGGCAAGGTGATCCTGACCTCGGGCAAGCTGTCCGCGGACACCGGCAAGGCGACGTTCGACGGTTACATCGTCAACAAGGACTGGGCCAAGCAGCACCACGATTTCATGGTCAAGTTCGTCAAGGTGCTCGCAGCCGCCGACGAGCGGTATCGGACGAACAAGGCGAAATGGACGGCCGACTCACCCGAAGTCAAGGCGGTCGCGAAGTGGTCGGGCGCGAAGCCCGAAAACGTGCCGGAGGCGATGGCGCTCTACCGCTTCCCGACGCTCGCCGAGCAGAACAGCAAATGGCTGGGCGGCGGCAAGGACAGCATCGCGGCCAAGGCGCTCGCGGCAACCGCGCAATTCCAGATGTCGCAGAAGCAGATCGAGAAGACGCTGCCCGACTATTCGGCGGTGGTCACCGCGCAGTACGTCAAGGATGCGATGAAGTAGAACCTGGCAGCCCGGCAACCTGCAAGCGGATCGGGACGTCGCGCACGTCCCGATCTTTTTCTCTCGCGCCATCCGGGCCGTCGCGGTACTCTTGACGGCTTTCCGGGCACCGGGCAGTTCCTCTTTGAGCAAGCTCGAACTCCGCAACGTCAGCGTCAAGTACGCCGGCACGTCCGGCCGCACGACGCTCGCGCTGTCCAACGTCAACCTCGGCCTCGACCCGGGCGACTTCGTCGTCGCGCTCGGTGCCTCCGGCTGCGGCAAGACGACGTTGCTGTCGTGCATCGCCGGCTTCATGCAGCCCTCCGGCGGCGAAATCGTTCTCGACGGCCGGCCCGTGGTGGGGCCGGGCGCCGAGCGCGGCGTCGTGTTCCAGAAGCACGCGCTGATGCCGTGGCTCGACGTCGTAGCGAACGTCGAGTTCGGCCTGCGGATGCGCGGCGTGCCGAGAGCGAAGCGCCGCGCGATCGCGCTGGACAAGCTGAAGCTCGTCGGCCTCGATAAATTCGCGCGCTACCCGGTGTACCAGATGTCGGGCGGCATGCAGCAGCGCGTCGGGCTCGCCCGCGCGCTCGCGAGCGACCCCGAAGTCATGCTGATGGACGAGCCGCTCGGCGCGCTCGACGCGCTGACGCGCGAGCAGATCCAGGAGCTGATCCTGTACCTGTGGCAGGCGACGCGGAAGATGTTCTTCTTCATCACGCACAGCGTCGAGGAGGCGCTGTTCCTCGCCACCGACCTGATCGTCATGACGCCGTCGCCAGGGCGGATCGCGCACCGCTACAAGCTGGACTTCAGCCGGCAGTTCGTCGAATGCCGCGATGCGCGCAAGGTGAAGTCGGATCCGCGCTTCATCGCGCTGCGCGAAGAAGTTCTGCAGCTCATTCAGTCGGCGCCGCAGGACGAGCACGAGGCCAGCGCAGCATGAGCGCGATGGGCCGTCCCGTAGCGCCGGTGGCACTGGCTGTCATCCGAAGCGCGATGGCGTGGAGGGTCGTTGCATGAGCGCGAACATGACTCCGGCAGCGGCCGGCGCCGCGGAGCCTCGCGATCGCAGCGACGACGCACGCGCAGCGCCGTCCGCCGAAAGCGGGCTGCGCGCGATCAAGGGCTACAGCCTGCCCGGCGAAGGCCCGAGCACGCTGATCAGCATCGTCACCGTGGTGGCGCTGGTCGTGCTCTGGTGGGTGGCGACGCACTTCGGCTGGATCAAGGACATCTTCCTGCCGACACCGGAAAAGATCTTCACGAGCTTCGGCGAGGCCTGGCGCGGAGAGATCCAGGGCGGCAAGCCGCTCTCCGAGCATTTCTGGTGGAGCCTGTATCGCGTCTTTGCGGCTTTTCTGTTCGCCGTCGTCACGGCCGTTCCCGTCGGCGTCGCGATGGGCGTGTCACGCATCGCGCGCGGCATCTTCGATCCGCCGATCGAGTTCTACCGGCCGCTGCCGCCGCTCGCGTACCTGCCGCTGATCGTGATCTGGTTCGGCATCGACGAGACGGCGAAGATCGTGCTGATCTTCCTCGCGTGCTTCGCGCCGCTCGCGATGGCGGCGCGGGCCGGCGTGCGCAGCGTCACGATCGAGCAGATCAATGCCGCCTATTCGATGGGCGCATCGAAATGGCAGGTGATCTGGCACGTCGTGATTCCCGCGGCCATGCCGGAGATCATGACCGGCATGCGCATCGCGATCGGCTTCGGCTGGACGACGCTCGTCGCCGCCGAGATGGTCGCCGCGACAGTGGGCCTGGGCCAGATGGTTCTGAACGCGTCGAACTTCCTGCGCACCGACGTCGTCATCATGGGCATCGTCGTGATCGGCGTCGTCGCGTATCTGTTCGACTTGCTGATGCGCTATGTCGAGCACCTCGTCGTGCCCTGGAAAGGCAAGGTGTGACGGCGGCGGCGCTCAAGCTGCTGCCTTTCCTCGCCTGGCGGCACCGCGTCAATCGCGCGACGCTGCGGCTCGACCTGCTCGCCGGCCTGGTGGCGGCGGTGATGGTGCTGCCGCAGGGCGTGGCGTTCGCGACGCTCGCCGGCATGCCGCCCGAATACGGACTCTACGGCGCGATGCTGCCGGCGATCGTCGGCGCGCTATGGGGATCGTCGTGGCACCTCGTTTCCGGTCCCACCAACGCGACGTCGCTGATGGTGTTCGCGACGGTCAGCGCGTTCGCGACCCCGTTCACGCCGGCGTACGTGTCGCTCGTGCTGACGCTCAACCTGATGGTGGGCCTGGTCAAGCTCGGGCTCGGCGTCGCGCGTCTCGGCACGCTCGTGAACTTCATCTCGACCGCCGTCGTCATCGGCTTCACCGCCGGCGCCGGCCTGCTGATCATCGGCGCGCAACTGCGGAACTTCTTCGGCATCGACATTCCGCAGGACGCGAGCTTTCTGCTCGGCATTCGCAATTTCATCGCCCATATCGGCGAGACGGATCCGGCCATTCTCGCGGTCGGCGCCTTCACGCTGCTGGCCGCGCTCGCGGGCAAGCGCTTCCTGCCGCAGGTTCCCTACATGCTGACCGGCATCGTCGCGGGCGCGCTGTTCGCCTGGCTGCTCGGCGTGTTCGGCGTCGCGCAAGTGCCGACGATCGGCGAGCTGCCGTCCGCAGTGCCACCCCTTTCCGTGCCGGACATGTCGCTGCACACGTGGCAGACGCTCGCGCCGATCGCGCTGGCGTTGACGGTGATCGGATTGTCGGAGGCCATCTCCAGCGCACGCGCGGTCGCGCTCAAATCCGGCCAGCGCATCGACGGCAACCAGGAATTCATCGGCCAGGGGCTCGCCAACATCGCGGGAGCGTTCACGTCCAGCTATCCGACGTCCGGCTCGTTCAACCGCACGGGCGCCAACTACGAAGCCGGCGCGCGCACGCCGCTCGCCTGCGTGTTTTCCGCGTTCTTCCTGCTCGCGATCCTGCTGCTCGTGCGGCCGCTCGCGACGTTCCTGCCCGTGGCGTCGATGGCCGCGGTGCTGTTCATCGTGGCATGGGGACTGATCGACATCGGTGCCATGCGCCGCGTGTGGCGCACGAGCCGCACGGACGCGCTGACGATGGCGGTCACGTTCGTCGCGACGCTGACGATCAGGCTCGAGGTGGCGATTCTCGTCGGCGTGCTCGTGTCGTTGCTGAT
>Ga0307406_10001205_pt1 | contig 14476 bp, 11 predicted proteins | sample 322Cmetagenome_3_FD_203706 | JGI IMG/M metagenome (GOLD analysis project Ga0307406, IMG submission 203706) | Maize rhizosphere microbial communities from greenhouse at UC Davis, California, United States - 322HYB-C-2 | ecosystem: Host-associated > Plants > Roots > Rhizosphere > Soil | place... | reverse complement strand
GCGTGACCGGCGCGCTTCGGTTCTGCATGTTCTCGACGTTCTACCCGCCGTACAGCTACGGCGGCGACGGCATCACGCTTCAGCGGCTCTGCCGCGCGCTCGTGCGGGCCGGACACGAGGTGACGGTCGTACACGACGCCGACTCGTACGCGGCGTTAGGCTACCCGGCACCTACCGCAGCTGCTCCGAACGACGGCGTCGAGGTCGTGACCCTGCGCAGCTCGCTCAGGATGCTGTCGGTGCTCCTCACACACCAGTTCGGACGACCGGTCGTCCACCGCGCGGAAATCGCCGCGTTGCTCGCCGAGCGACAGTTCGACGTCGTGCATTTTCACAACGTGTCGCTGGTCGGAGGCCCCGGCCTGTTCGCCCTCGCCCGTGGCTCCGCGACGGTCTACACGGCGCACGAGCATTGGCTCGTCTGCCCTACGCACGTCCTGTGGCGCCACCGTCGCGAGCCCTGCACCGGACGGGAATGCGTTAGGTGCTCGCTCCGGTACGGGCGTCCGCCGCAACTCTGGCGAAGCACGGGGTTGCTCGAGCGATCGCTACCCAACGTCGACACGTTCATCGCGCTCAGCGAGTTCAGCCGACACAAGCACCGCGAGTTCGGATTCCCCCGCGACATGGAAGTGCTGCCGCCCATCGTGTTCGACTCGGACGAGGGAGCCATCGACGAGCCTGCGGTGAGTCCACATCCGCGCCCGTATTTCTTCTACGCCGGCCGGCTCGAGCGCATCAAGGGCCTCGACGACGTCGTGCCGCTGTTCCGCGATTCCGATGCGCCGGCCGATCTCCTGATCGCGGGGGCAGGGTCGCACGAGCGCGCGCTTCGCGCGCTCGCCGGTGACTCGCCCCGCGTGCGGTTTCTCGGCCAACTTGGCCCGGAGCGACTGGCGCCGCTGTACCGACACGCCGTGGCGCACATCGCTCCGTCGGTGTGCTTCGAAACGTTCGGCAACACGCTGGTCGAAGCCTTCCGCCAGAGTACCCCGGTCGTCGCGCGACGCATCGGGCCGTTCCCCGAGATCGTCGGACATGCCGGCGGCGGCGAATTGTTCGACAACGCCGTCGATCTTCGACGCTCACTCGAGCGCTTCGCGTCGGATCGTGCCTACCGCGACCGCCTCGGCGTGGCGGGACGGCGCGCGTACGAGACGACGTGGTCGGAGGACGCGATCGTGCCGCGGTATCTCGAGATCATCGAGCGGACGATCGCGCGCCGTTTCCCGGCAACACCGGCCGCCCCGGCGGTCGCGGTCACGTAGCCCGCCGTGCGCGCGATCCTCACGTATCACTCCATCGACGAGTCGGGGTCCGTGATCTCGATCTCCGAGGAGGTATTCCGGGAACAGATCGCGTGGCTCGCGCGGAGCCACGTCCGCGTCGTGGCGCTCGATACGCTCATGCGAATGCCGAGCGATGCCGATGCGGTGTCCCTGACATTCGACGACGCCTTCGTGAGCTTCGGCGACGTCGCTGCCCCGCTGCTCGCCGATCACGGAATGCCGTCCACGCTCTTCGTCGTCGCCGACGCGGTCGGCAAGACCAACCGGTGGCCGGAGCGCCCCGACCGCGGTGTTCCGGAGCTACCGCTGCTCGGCTGGGACGCGCTCGGGCGTCTTCACGCCCAGGGGGTCGAGATCGGGGGACATAGCCGCACGCACGTGAACCTCGCGCGCCTAACGCATGGCCGTCTCCGGGACGAGGTCGTCGGTGGCGCCGAGCGCATCAAAACGGAGATTGGCTATACGCCCGCGGCGTTCGCGTATCCGTACGGCGCCGTCAATGACGCCGCCGTCGGCATCGTCGCATCACGATTCGCGTGGGGTTGCACGACCGACATGCGCTGGGTATCGGCGAACGAGGCCCGCGCGCTGTTGCCACGAATCGACATGTTCTACCTGCGGAAGCGCGGGCAATTGCAACGATGGGGAACACCGAGGTTCCGATATCATTTGAGCTGGCGGGCCGGCGCGCGTCTTGTCCGGCGGCACTTCCACGAAGTGACGGAGGGCCGATAACCGTGACGACGCCGTTCATGTCGGTCGTTGTCCCCGTGTATCAGGGCGCGCGGGTGCTCCCACGCTGCCTCAGCGCGCTGCGCGCGAGCGAGATGCCTCGGGGATCGTGGGAGCTCATCATCGTCGATGACGCGAGCACCGACGCCACCGCACTTATTGCCGCGGAGTTCGCGGACGCCGTCGTGCGGCTCCCTGATCGTCCGCGGGGGCCGGCGTACGCACGCAACCGCGGGGTGGAGCTGGCGCGCGGCGAAATCGTGGTGTTCGTCGACGCCGACGTCTGCGTCCACACCGACACGCTCCGGAAGTTCACCTCCGTGCTCGCGCACGAGCCCGATGTGAGCGCCGTGTTCGGGGCGTACGACACGCAGCCGGAAGCGCCGCAGCTCGTGTCGCAGTACCGCAACCTGCTCCACCACTTCGTCCACTCCCAGAGTGCCGGCGAGGCCGAGACGTTCTGGGGTGGGTGCGGGGCGATTCGCCGCGACGTCTTCATCGAGGCCGGGCGGTACGACGAATGGTCATACCCCCGACCGCAGATCGAGGACGTCGAGCTCGGGCACCGCGTTCGGTCGCTTGGACACCGCATCATCCTGCGGCCCGACATCCAGTGTACGCATCTCAAGCGCTGGACTTTGCGCGGCTTCGTGACCGGCGACTTCCGTGATCGCGGCGTTCCGTGGACGCGCATGCTCATTCAGCAAGGGATCGCAACGAAGTCGCAGACGCTGAACCTGCGCACGGTCGAGAAGCTGAACACGGTGCTTGTCTGGGTCTCCATGCTGTCGCTCGTCGGCGCGGCAATCTGGCGCACGTGGACGCCGGCCATCTGGGCCGCGATCGCGTTCGCGATCGTGTTGATTCTCAACCGGCCCCTCTATGGCTTTTTTTTCCGCACGCGCGGCGTCCTGTTCGCGCTCGCGGTCGCGCCATTGCACACGCTGTACTACCTGAACAACGGGTTCGCCGTGCTGTACGGGTGGTCCCTCCACCACCTGTTCGGCGAGCCGATGCCTGACGCGACCACGCAGGCGTACGCGGAGGTCGGCGTGGAGATGTGGCCACCGGTGCCGACGAAGAAGCCGGACGCGGGAGACGGACGGTGAGCGCCGCCCCGATGGCGTGGCAGGAGTCGTTAGGCGTGGTCTGCCCGCGGTGTCGTGGCGATCTCGCCACGCAGGCCGACGCGTTCGACTGTCACCGCTGCCGCGTTCACTATCCGGTCGTTCTGGGAATCGCCGACTTCCGTCTCGAGGCCGATCCGTGGATCGGCCTCGAGGACGATCGCGAAAAGGCCCGGCGTCTCGAGCAGGGCTCGCGCGGTGCGTCGCTCGAGGCCATGGTGCGCGCGTATTGGTCCATGACGCCGGGAACGCCCGTCGAACAGGCGTCGCGCTTCGTGCATCACGTCTTGAACGCCGGGGCACGATCCCGAGAGTGGGTGGACCGCCTCGACCCGCCCGGTGGTCGACCGTCGGGGCCGTGGCTCGACGTCGGTACGGGGACCGGTGATCTGGCATGTGCGATCGCGGAGCACGGCATTCGTGCCGTTGGGATCGACGTGGCGATGCGGTGGCTCGTTGTCGCGCGCCGGCGGGCGGAGCTCGCAGGGAGACAGGTCGATTTCATTTGCTGCAATGCCGAGCACCTTCCGTTCGCCGATCGCACGTTCGCGCGCGTCGTCTCGGTCGGAACGCTCGAGCATTGTCGCGACGCCGAGCAGGCGCTCGCCGAGTCGAAGCGCGTGCTGGTTCCGCGTGGCGACGTCAGACTCCGGACGGTGAACCGCTTCACCATCCTCGCTGAGCCGCACGTCGGTGTGTGGGGAGTTGGGTTCGTGCCGCGCCGGCTCGCCGATCGGTACGTGCGGTGGCGGGGCGGGCAAGGCTATGCGCACCACCATCCACTCTCGTCCCGCGAGCTGCGACGCGGTATGCGCCGCGCTGGCTTCACCGGCGTGCACGTCGAGCCGGCGTCGTTGCTCGCGACCGAACGTGCGCGCCTCGGCGGAGCTCAATGGGCGGGTCGGGCGTACGAGCGTGCGCGCCGGCTCCCACTAGTGAGGGCGGTACTCCGGGCGTCGGGCCCACTGCTGGAAGCGCATGGGGTCGCGGCATGACAACGCCACGCATCTTCACGCCCGAGTACTACGCGCGGATGCGCGAGCTCGAGACGAGCGGCTGGTGGAACGCCGCGATGCGCGATGTCGCCGCGATGCTGCTCAACGACGTCCAGTTGCCCGCGAGCGGCACGATGCTCGACGTCGGATGCGGGTCGGGCCAGACGCTCACATGGTTTGGCCAGCGCTTCGGTGCATGGCGGACGCTCGGTTGCGACATCTCGCCCGATGCGGTGATGGCTGCCGCGCAAGCGGGATTCGAGATCGTCCGGGCGTCGGCGCTCGCCCTCCCGTATCCGTCGGGCGTCGCGGACGTCGTGGTCTCGCTGGATGTGCTGCAGCATGTCCCGCTCGGCGGCGGCGATGTTGACGCGCTCCGCGAGATGCGCCGCGTGCTCAAGCCCGGCGGGTGGTTGTTCGTCAGGACGAACGCCCAGAGCTTTCCGACGACCGCGGATGATCAGGCCTACCAATTTCATCGCTACGAGCCGCGCGAGCTCCGTGACAAGCTCCGGGCCGCAGGGTTCGAGGTGAGGCGCTTGAGTCGGCTGAACGCCATGTTGGGGTTGGCGGAGATCCCACGTGAGCTGCGCGCTCGGCGTGTGCAGGCAAGCGAATACCACGGCATCCTCGCCACGAGTCGCAACCACACCTGGACGTCTGCCATGAAGCGCGCGTGGCTTCGCCTCGAGGGCCAGGCGGTGCGCCGTGGCGTTAGGCTGCCGGCCGGCCGGACCATCGTGGCGCTCTGTCACACCGGACCCGCTTCATGAATCTCACGGTGATCGCCCCCACCCTGGAACCCGCACCGTGACCGCCACGGCCGCCCGGCGGAGCGACGATATCGCACGCGTGTCCGGCTCGGAGCCGGCGCGCCGGCTCCCGGCCATCGCAGCCGAGGAGGAGCTCCTGCTGCTGACCGCCGCGGGGCAGGGAAACGATCTCGTTGTCTCGGCACTCGCGCAGGGTGGAATCGACTGGCACCGGTTCCTCGGACTGGCGCAGATCGAGCGTGCGGTGCCGGTGATCTACCCAATGCTGCGCACGGTAGCTGGTGATACGATGCCGCCCGAGGTCCTGGAGCAGATGCGCCGGCTCGCGCTCGTCTCGGACTTCGCGATGCTGCACCTCGACGCGCGCCTCCGCGAGTCGCTTGGCGCGTTGCACAGTGCCGGCGTCCGAGTAATGCTCCTCAAAGGAGCGGCGCTTGCCCACACGGTGTACGGTGGCGTTCGCCAGCGGCCAATGTCGGACATCGATCTGCTCGTCGATTCGAGCAGCGCGCACGTCGCGCGTCGCGTGATGCTCGACACGGGGTGGCGTGAGATCGTCGGTGGAATTCCCGACTCGGCGTACGAGCACCACCACCATCTCCCCCCGCTGCGTGACGGCCGCGCGCCCGACCTGCAGCTCGAGGTTCACACGGCGTTGTTCCCCGAGCGCCAGCCGTTCGCCTTCGACGCGAAGGATTTGTGGGCGAGTGCCAGGCCGTTAGGCGCCGGGTTCCCGAACGTGTTCGTCCCCAGCGCGCTTCACTCGCTCCTTCACGCATGCCTGCATTTCCTCTGGTCACACCAGGGGCGCTTCGGGGTATGGCGGACCGTCCGTGACATCGATGTGCTCTCGCGCGACGCAGCGGTCGACTGGGTGGCGTTCAGCGAAGCAGCGCGTGCGGCTCGGGGGGCTACGTCATGCTACTGGACGCTGCGCATCGCCGACATGGCTGCCGGGGTCGCGGCGCCCGCGGACGTCATGAGCCAACTGCGGCCCCCGCGAAAGGCGTACGTCCTGCGTGCCATCGAACGGCACTTCATCCGGAATCTCTTTCCGGTGGACAATGCATGTCCGTCCGTCGCGCTCGACCACGCGCTGTGGGAGCTCGCGGTCATGCCTTCGTGGAGCGGTCACGGCGACGTGAGGCCGTGGGACGAAGGCCCGGACTTCGTGGTGCCGTCCAAGGAACCCGCCCCTGTTCAAATCCTGCCCAAGCGAGAACGGGTACGGCGGCTCCTGGCTTCACCCGGGTACATTCGCGCGCTCTTCCGGCCAGGCGCCTGACATTCCGGACGCCCGCGTGAACGCCGGCGCCGCAGGCCGTCGCCGCTCGCGTTTTTATGGTACCCCTCGCCGTATGGCGCAGCGTCCACGGTTGTGTCGACGGGACGCCACTCTCGCGCGCCGGCTGATCATGTTATAGCGTAGTCGTAGCGTCGCCTGCAGCGTAAGCTGTAGCGACACACCGAGTTAAGCAGTCGCGCCTGCTCGCCTCCATCGATCCGGCGCGGCATATACGCTGCAACCGGAAAGAACACGGTCCAGGTCCAGTCCGCTCGGTACTTCGCCTTAGTCGCTTCCTGAGATGCAACAACCCGTTTCGCGTCCCGCGCGCGGTACCGCCCAATAGCCAAATGAGTGGTTTCTTCGCCGTCATCGACCCCTCTCGACGCCTGCTCGCGGAGTCCGGCCTCGTGCGACCCCTAGCATCGCTGTCATCGCGCGGCGATCGCTACGCGGTCTGGCGCAACAACGAGTCGGTGATGGCGGTCGCCCGGTTCGACTGGGAACTAGCGGATGAATTCTCCGGCCCCGGGCTCATCGTCCACGACGGTGACCTCACAGTTGCCGCTGACGCGACCCTCTACTATCGCGATGATCTGATGCGGGCGCTCGGCGGTGCCGACGTCAAACCTGCGGGTCGGACGCCAGCGCATCTCATCGCGGCGGCCTACCGGGCGTGGGGCACGGATTGTACGAGGCACCTCGAGGGCGACTATGCCTTCGTCATTCGCGACCACGACCGGCATCGGACGTTCGCGGCCCGCGACTTCATGGGTCGGCGACCTCTGTATTACGCGGAGATCGGCACGGGGCTGATCGTGTCTTCCCAGGTGAGCGCGATCATAGCGCACCCCGCCTGCTCCCATGAGCTCGATGACGTTGCGCTCGCAGAGATCGTCGCTTATAGCCTCGCGGGCCACGAGCGCACGCCCTATGTCGCCGTGCGCGCGCTCCCGGCCGCGGAAGCGCTCGTCCGAGATGGCCCGGGGGCGCTGCGTGTCACCAAACACTGGAACCTCGTGGTTGATGACGCCGACTCGGCCGAGTCGTTCGACGCCGCGAGCGAAGAGCTTCGCGATCTCCTCGGTAACGCGATCGTCGAACGGCGGGCGGTCTCCGGTCCGACCACGATCTGGCTGAGCGGCGGCTACGATTCGCCTGTGATGTTCGGCGTCGGGAACGTGGCGCTGGAGCGTCGCGGGCACGACCGACTCGCTCCCGTGTCGGTCAGCTATCCTCCCGGGGACCCGGGACGAGAAGATGAGCTGATCGAGGAGATCACGGCGTTCTGGTCCACGCGTCCGACCTGGGTGTCGATCGATGACATTCCGATGCTGGCGAACGTCCGCGAGCACGCGGCCCGTGCCGACATTCCCTTCCAGCACGCGTTCGAGAACTGGCTTCGTGCCTTGTTAGGCGCAACGGCGCGGCAGGGCTCGCGCGTTGTGCTCTACGGCGATGGGGGCGATCAGCTGTTCGCCGTATCGACGGTATTTCTCCGCGATCTGTTCAGCAACGGTCGGTGGCGCGAGCTGCGTCGCGAATGGCGCGCGTTCGACGGCTCGGGGGTACGCGAGCTGTGGCACAGGGTAGCTCGACCGGAGCTGGCCGCGCACGTGCGGCGGGCGCGGGGCCGGACGACTCCGAACAACGCGTTACCGACGTGGTTGGACGCGAGCTTCGTGGCGCGGCACTCGCTCGTCGAGCGGCAGATGGAGGCGGAGGCGGTGCTGGAGGTGGGCGGACACGCGTCGGCGGAGACCCGTCGATTGTTGGGGAATCCAACCATTCCGCGGGTGCTCGCCGGGTTCTCCGCGATGGCGCTCGAGCAGGGCGTCGAGCTCCGCGCGCCGCTCCTCGATCAGCGCGTCGTGCGGTTCGCGCTTCGGCGCCCGCGCCGTGAGCGTGCTTCCGCCGGCGCTGTGAAGCACCTGCTGCGCCAATCGGCGCGCACACTCCTGCCGGCCAGCGTGCTCGCGCCCCGCGCGGCGAAAACGGGCGTGCTCACCGGGTACTTCGCGCGATCGTTCCGCGGTGACCCGGACGGCGTGGTCACCGATGCGTTCTCGCAGTCGATCCTGGCGGATCGGGGCATCGTCGATGGTGCGGCGCTGCAACACGCGTGGCGTGAATACAAAAGTGGCGGTGGGGGTGGCAGTGCATATCTGTTCGTTGCCTTTCTGACCGAAATGTGGCTCCGCGCCCGTGATGTGACGTCGGTCGCATCGACCGCGGCGCACGCCAACAAGATCAAAGTGCCAGCGGTAGGGTTTGTGCAGTGAGGTATGCCCGACGTGACTATTACCACGTCCGGCACCGCCGCAGGCTTGCAGCTACGGCCATGCCGGCCGTAATTTGCCGGGAATTCCCGGAAAACCACCTCTCAAGGGAGGGTTGGATGTACCAGGCACCGAAGCTGGAGCGTTTGGGCACGTTCCGCGAGGTTACCCTCAGTGGCGGCATGGTCTCACAGGCCGACGCCACGAACCCGTATCACCGGTACTCGTAACGGCTAACGCTCTGCCGACGGGGGAGGCGAAAGCCTCCCCCGTCGGCGCTTTATACCCCTGTCGGGCCTCTTTCACAAATCGTGGCCGTCCCAAACGTCTCCTCCCTCCGAGACTACGCCATCTTCGGTGGCTGTCTCCGCTCGGAGATCCCGCTTCCCGAGCTTCCGCCGATCGATAGCATCAGACCCGATTGGTTTTTTGAGCGGGCCGCGCAACCGCCCAGCGGCGGCATCTATCTCGGTGACGACAGTGTTGACGCCACGATCCGCGTGCGGTGCAGCAAGCTCACTGATGGATTCCGGCTCGAGTTCGACGACACCGGTACGTTCGATATCACGCAGCGAGGGCGCGTCATCGCGTGGACGCCCGGCACGGCGTCCGCCATCGAGCTGGTTCGCGCCGACCTGTTAGGCGGCGTATTCTCGGTCGCGCTCCATCTGCAAGGCCTGCTCTGTCTGCACGGCAGTGCCGTCGGCGTGGATGGCTCGGCGGTTGGGTTTCTCGCGAACAAGGGCTCCGGCAAGTCGACGCTGGCGACCGCCCTGTGTGCGGCGGGAGGCACGCTGATCACCGACGACATGTTGCCGGTCGACCCCCGTGCTCCCGTCATGGCGTGGCCCTCGATGCCCGCCGTGCGTCTTCTCCATGACTCCGCGTCGCATCTTCGTTTCGCGAGCGGACAGACGCACCCCGTGACGAACAAGTATCACGTGAACGAGCTTCCTCAAGAACAGGTCGAGATGCGCCGCCTGCCGGTGTCGGCGATCTACGAGCTGACACCGGTCCCAGCCGGGCCTAACGTGCCGCCCGTAGAGCGCATTCGGGTGAAAGGCACGGACGCCGTGGGAACGCTGCTCCGGCATCAGCGCGCCGGCACGGCGATCGGCGGATCGGACTCCATGCAGCTCTTCCTTCGCGCCAGCGACATCGTTCGCGCCGTCCCGGTGTACCGGCTGCACGTCGCCCGGGACTTCACTCGGTTGCGCGATGTCGTGGAGGAGATACGAACGTGGCACTCGGCGGCGCGAACCTCCGACGCCGCATCGTGATCGAGCAGTCAACCATAGCGTCGACTGGCGCCATCGCGTTCGTGTCTTCTGCCGTCTCGAGCAGCCCCGCGGTCGTGCTGCGCGGGCTCACGAAGTCGTTCCCGAAGCAGCGCGGCTGGCGCGCCATGTTCAGTGGCAGGGCGCCTGAATCGGTGCGGGCCCTGACCGACGTGACGTGTGAGGTTCGCGCCGGTGAATTTTTCGGTCTGCTCGGAGAGAACGGCGCGGGCAAGACGACGCTGTTCAAGATTCTCGCGACGCTGGTCACTCCGGACTCAGGTTCGGCCGTCGTTGGTGGGCACGATGTGCTGAAGGCGCCGAGTCGCGTGCGCGAGGCGCTCGCGCCCGTCATCGCCGATGAGCGGAGCCTCCATTGGCGGCTGTCGGGCCGCGAGAACATGCGCCTCTTCGCCGCGCTTCACGGACTTCGCGGCGCGGAAGCGAGACGGCGCATTGACGAGCTGCTCGCGCTTGTGAACCTCGTCGATGCCGCGGATCGTCTCGTCAGCGGGTACTCGTCAGGCATGAAGCAGCGGCTTCTGGTGGCCCGCACGCTGCTGGCTCGCCCGAGCGTGCTGCTGCTCGATGAGCCGACGCGGAGCCTCGACCCGATTTCGGCGCGGTCGTTCCGTCAGTTCCTGCGTGAGGACGTGGCCTTGGCGCAAGGTTGCACCGTGCTGCTCGCGACGCATAACGCGGAAGAGGCGTTCGAGCTCTGCGATCGGGTCGGCGTGCTGCATCGCGGCCGGCTGGTCGCCACCGGGCCGACGCCCGAGCTCGCGCGCGAGGTCGGTGAGGATCGTTTCGTGATCTGGATTCGCCCAGCTGACCAATCCGCGATCGATACGCTCGCGGCCCGCGGGGTCATGCGTGAGGTCAAGGTGATGGAGGACGTCGATGGATGGTCACGGGTCGAGTGCGATCTGCGTGCAGGATTGGACGGTGCGGCAGAGGCGATTGCATTTCTTGCCCTTCGCGGGGTGAGTGTCGCGCGCTGTGAGCCGGTGAAACTCTCCCTCGCGGACCTTCTCGAGCGCCTGCTCGCACGCCACGCCAATGCATAAAGCCTGGGCGCTTGTCCGCTCGAACTGGCTTGCAGCCACCAGCTACAAGCTGAGCTTCATGTTCTCGTTCGGATCGCTCATTCTGAGCATCGTGCCGATTTTCTTCGTTAGTGGCGCGCTCCAGAAGACCATGGCGGACGTGATCAAGGGCCAGGGCGACCAGTACTTCGCGTTCCTGGTCTTGGGCCTGATTGCGTTGAACGTCGTTTCATCGGCGGTGAACGCGCTTCCAAGCGGGCTGCAGACAGCAACGTCGACCGGAACGCTCGAGGCGTTGCTCGCCACGCCAACGTCGCTCTCGGCATTGCTGGCGGGGCTGTCGGGGTACGAGGTGCTGCTCTCGCTGTTGCGCGGCTTCGTGATGCTCGTGGCGGCCGGAGTTCTCGGAGCCCACGTGGCCTGGCTGCAGCTCGGCGCAAGCATCCCCATCCTCGCGCTGGTGGTTCTCGCCCACCTCCCGATCGCCATCGTCACTGCCGCGATGGTGCTCGCTTTCCGAACGCGCGGACCACTGCCACAAATCGTGATGCTCGCGTCGACGTTCCTTGGGGGCGTGTATTACCCCACCACGGCAATTCCGGGTTGGATCGAATCGGTTTCCGCCTTCCTGCCACTCACGTACGGGCTTAAGGCGCTGCGGATCGTCCTGCTGGAGGGCCGATCGCTCGTAGCAGTGTGGCGCGAAGTCTCGATTCTGCTCGGCTTCACCGTTGTCACGCTTGCGGCGAGCGCGGTCGCGTTCAGAGCTGCGCTCGGGTACGCGCGGCGCGTGGGGAACCTGGCCCAGTACTGACGCCGGTCAGGCGGGCCTAACGCGGTTCGCTTCGCCTCGGACTCTCGGCCGGACCTACGCTGCTCCCAGGGTCGAACAACGGCTTCGACACCTCGGCGAACGGGGCCCGCACCAGCATGATGCGGTCGAGCATGACGCCGTCGCGGTGCATCCAGACGTTCACCACGTGTGGTCCGGGATCGACGATGTTGAGCAACGCGAGAGTGGTATCGGTCATCTGGAACTGCGCATCCCACTCGAACGCATCGCGGGCCCATCCCCAGCGGCCCACCGGCAGCTGACCGACGCGATCCGCGAGGCGGACCTCTTCGTTGTCGAGTCCGAAGTGAAGGCTGCGATGCGCGCTGTCGGGCGCCATGCCTCGCGCATACGCGACGTAGGTGCCGGGGTGCTGAACCCAGATGGTGTAGCGGAGCTCCGGCGCTTTCGTTCGAAACTCGCCGGCTTCCACGACGGTCCCGCGCTCCGGACCGGCAACGACATACCCGTCGCCGGAGAATCCCGGACGCTCACGGCTTGCGGTCCAGGCTTGCCCGTTGCGAGCGGTTGCAGTCGTGAAGTGCTCGGCCTCGATGACGACCCGGCCACTGTCCTCGACGAACTGACCGCTGGGCGGCACGACGTTCACACGAACACTGCGTGCCCGGCTCGTCGCCGAATCGCTGGTCACCGTGAGCTCGAACGCGTAGTCGCCAACGACGGTTGCCGCGAACCGAGGGGTCGGGCTCTCTTCTCCCACCAACCGCACGCGCGGTCCGTCGATCTGCCGCCACCGATACTGAAGCGTACCCCCGGGTGTGCCATAGCTCGCACTTCCGTCGAGCGCGACCGTGTCGCCCAGGACATGCGTCGAGGTGAACCCTGGGTGCGCGATCGGCGTTAGGTTCGCGCCCGGCCGGCCAAGGAGCCGGCGTGCATTGCCATGGTAGTACTTGCGCATCACGCTGTCCGGCAGCGGCCACCGTTCCGTGAACGGCAGGAACATGTCGAGCCGCTGGCGATACGACTTGAGCCAGCGGAACGACTTCTCCATGTAGTCGGTGCCGAACATCACCTGGTTCTGATATCGAACGAAGAAAGCCGCTTCGGCCGAGTCGAGCTGGGCGAATTCGGCCCTCGGCTGGTTTGCGCCGCCCTCCGTATACATGTTCGGGTACTTCTCGAGCAGCTCGGCGAGGTAGGGTCGATCCCCGGCGGCGCCGGCCCAGTGCGCCGCGATCAGGTGGAGACGCGGATGCTTGCGCAGGACGCGCTCGCGCTGGAGCATGAGCATCTCCCAGCGCACATGGCGGTTCCCGCCGTTAGGCAGCTGGTGCTCGCCCTTGTATGCGCCGCCGAGGTGCACGAGCACGGGAATCCCGAGCCGTTCGGCGGCGCTCCACAGCGGGTCGTACGCGGAGGTGTCGAACGGCACCAGATTGCCGTTACGATCACGAGTCCAGTAGTTCACTCCATTCCCGGCGCCGGCCTGGTCCTTGATCTTGAGGCCCGACGCGCCTCGTCGGATGGCATCCTCGAGGACGCCAGCCACCCAGGTCGGATAGTCGGCGCGGTGGTCCGCGACGAATTCGTTGTTCGCGTCGTCGATGGGCACGTTGGCGAACAGCTTGAACCGGGCGGTATCCGGGTAGAGCGCTAGCCGCTCCGGGACGCGATCGCCGAAAACCCCATTCCGCAGTGAATTGTCGGGCGCCTTGAAGTCCACGACGAGCTCGACGTGCATCTCGTTCATCGTGCGCGTAAGCTCGTCGAAGTTCGGCTGCTTTCCCGGCCACGTTTCGACGCCGCCGAGGTGGGTGTGGATGTCGATGAGCGAGAATCGCGGCGGCGGCGCGTGGGGTGGAGTCTGATCGCGGCATCCGATCGTGCACAGACCGGCGATTACCGCGTATCGCCTAACGCAGCTGGTCGTCGCGCTCATCGGGCGCGAGCTGACGCGGGCGCACGCCAAGGACGGATCATCCAGCGGCGTTCTTCCGGCCGAAGGAAGGCGAGCGCGACACCGCATCCAACCAGATAGACCGCTACCCTCCACACTGGCGCGGGCCCAGGGGCCCGCGTTGCCCACCATCCGGCTGCCGCGGCTGCGCCCAGCGCGATCACGAGCAGCATCACCGGCGTGACGACACGCGTTGCGTCATGGCGGCTCACCAGCCGGAACGCGGTCGCAATCAGGATCACGGCGTTGCCCGCGAGAAACGCCATGCCAACGCCCATTCCGCCGTCCGATGCGACGAGCCATCGCGTCAGGGCGATCGTGAGGAGCTGGCCAGCGACCGTGCACACGAGAAATCCGAAGATATCGTCGAAACCGATCAGCAGCGCCTGATACACACCGGCAACGAGGAGCACTGCTTCCGCCAGCACGAACACCGCGACGAGCGACACCGCGCCGCCGAACCTGGACGAGTACAGGAGCGCGATCCACTGTGCCGGAAACAGCACGCACACCAACGTCGACAGTACCACGAGCACGATGAGGATTCGCAGGTACTCCGCGACGGCTGTGATGCGTTCGCCCTTTGGCGTATTTCGGTTGACCAGTGGTGTCAGGTACAAGCCGTTTGCCTGGTTGAGCACGAGCCGTATGGAGACCCCGATGCCGTAGGCGGCGGCCACGAGCCCCGCCTCCACGGCGCCGTGCGTCGAGAGCAGCATGGATCGAGCGAATAGGTACGCGAGCGGGGACGTCAGCGCGAGCACGTACATCGATCCGGCGAACGACGCGAGGCCGGGCTGTGAACGAAGCGCGACGGCTGCCGTTGACGCGCTCGTGTTCGACGACAACCCGAGGCCAACCGATCGCCCGAGATACCACTGCATTCCCACGATCGTGATCACGAGCACGATCGCGTTGGA
>Ga0307406_10001204_pt1 | contig 14485 bp, 11 predicted proteins | sample 322Cmetagenome_3_FD_203706 | JGI IMG/M metagenome (GOLD analysis project Ga0307406, IMG submission 203706) | Maize rhizosphere microbial communities from greenhouse at UC Davis, California, United States - 322HYB-C-2 | ecosystem: Host-associated > Plants > Roots > Rhizosphere > Soil | place... | reverse complement strand
GCGGGCATACGGGCCGTACGAGCAGCGGCACAGCGGGATCTGGTTGATGATGGCCGAGCCGTCGACCAGCCAGCCGATCGCGCCCATGTCGGCCCAGCTCAGGGTCGGGTAGTTGAAGATGCTCGAATACTTGGCCTTGCCCGAGTGGAGCGCGGCCAGCAGTTCGTCGCGCGAGACGCCCAGGGTTTCGGCGGCACTATATAAATACAGGCCGTGGCCGGCTTCGTCCTGGATTTTCGCCAGCAGCACCGACTTGCGCTTGAGGGTCGGCGCGCGCGTCACCCAGTTACCCTCGGGCAGCTGGCCGACGATCTCGGAGTGGGCGTGCTGGGAGATCTGGCGGATCAGCGTCTTGCGGTACGCGTCGGGCATCCAGTCGCGGGGTTCGATGCGCTGCTCGTTCGCGATGAGCTCGTCGAACACGCGCTCCTCATCCGAGATCTCGCTCGGGACGAGGGAGAGGTCTGCGGGGCTGGTCATCGTGGCTCCTCATTCAGCATCTTTACTGACCGATCGTTAGGTTATTCTGACACAGAAGGTCGCTCGTCTTCAAGGCGGGTGTCAGTGCGACCGCGAGATCAGCTCCAGGAGGGCCCGGCCGTACGCCTCGGCCGGATCCGGATGCTCGAACGAGAGGCCGTTCCCCGCGATCTCGATGTCCACGCGGAAGGTGTCGTCGACGCGCACCAGTGAGCGGAAGGTCCCCCGGAGCAGCTCGCGCAGCTGGTCCTCGCGCGGCAGCCAGACCGCGTCAGCGAGAGTCACCGCGTCGAGGGCCCATTCCGTCGTGCCGTTGAACGCGAGGTCAGTGCCGCTCGGCGTCTGGCGCGCCTCGATCGTCATCTCGCTGACGGTGAAGACGTCGGCCTCCGCTTCGAGCTCCACCTCGTCGGGGAGGTCGAGCTGGAAGCGGTCGCCTTCGGCCGGGTGCCAGCCGAGGCCGGCCTCACGGAGGGTGACGGCGAGTTCGCGGGTGATCATGCTCCTACGCTAGGCGCGATCTGCGGCCGGGGAGCGGAGGGCATGGGTGAGACCCCGACACAGATGCAGGCCGAAGGGACGGATGCAGGTCGGAAAACGTGTTCTGAACCTGCATCCGTGCTTTCGACCGACAAGTGTGATGCGGGGCTGGAGGCCGGACGAGCCTGTGGATGCCGACCCCGAGGTGTCGGTGGAGTGGGGCAGAGTGGGGGCATGACCTCCGCACCTCCCGTCGACACCCGCGAGGCCGCGCTCGCGGCGCTGCGCGAACTCGTCGGCCGCCCCGACGCCGACTTCCACGATGGGCAGTACGAGGCGATCGAGGCGCTGGTCGAGGGGCGCCGCCGCGCGCTCGTGGTGCAGCGGACAGGCTGGGGCAAGTCGGCGGTCTACTTCGTCGCGACGCTGCTGCTGCGGCGGCAGGGCGCGGGGCCCACCGTGCTCGTGTCGCCCCTGCTGGCGCTCATGCGCGACCAGATCGCCGCCGCTGAACGGGCGGGAGTGCGCGCGGTCGCGATCAACTCCACCAATGCGCACGAGTGGTCCGACGTGCTCGCCCAGCTCGACCGCGACGAGGTCGACGTGCTGCTGGTCTCGCCCGAGCGACTCAACAATCCCGCGTTCCGCGAGGAGCAGCTGCCGGCGCTGGTCCGTCGCATCGGGATGCTGGTCGTCGACGAGGCGCACTGCATCAGCGACTGGGGGCATGACTTCCGCCCCGACTATCGGCGGCTGCGCGACCTCATCGCGCAGATGCCGGCCGATGTCCCGGTGCTCGCGACGACGGCGACCGCCAACAGCCGGGTCGTGGCCGACGTCGCCGAGCAGCTCGGCAGCTTGGCGGGTGAGGCCGAGGGCGACGAGGGTATGGCGCCGGTGCTCACGATCCGCGGACCGCTCGCGCGCACGTCGCTGCGTCTCGGCGTCTTGCGGCTGCGCGATTCCGCGAGTCGACTGGCTTGGCTGCTGAGTCATCTCGACGACCTGCCCGGTTCCGGCATCATCTACACGCTGACGGTCGCCGCCGCCGTCGACACGGCTCGACTGCTGCGCGATCACGGCCACGACGTGCGGGCCTACACCGGCCAGACCGATACCGAGGAGCGCGAAGAGTCCGAGGGGATGCTCAAGCGCAACGAGGTCAAGGCGCTCGTCGCGACGAGCGCTCTGGGCATGGGCTTCGACAAACCCGACCTGGGGTTCGTGCTGCACCTCGGCGCGCCCTCGTCACCGGTGGCCTACTACCAGCAGGTCGGTCGTGCCGGTCGTGCGAGCGAGAGCGCCGACGTCCTGCTGCTCCCGGGCGTCGAGGACCGCGACATCTGGCACTACTTCGCTACCGCGTCGATGCCCGACAGGGAGCGCGCCGAACGGGTGATCGGCGCGCTCGGCGATGCGCCGATCTCGACGCCGGCGCTCGAGGCGATGGTCGACATCCGCCGCACGCCGCTCGAACTGCTGCTGAAGGTGCTCGATGTCGACGGGGCCGTGCGGCGCGTGCAGGGCGGGTGGGTCGCGACGGGTGCGCCGTGGAGCTACGACGCCGAACGATACGAGCGCATCGCCGCCGAGCGCCTCGCCGAGCAGCAGCACATGATCGAATACGAGCAGACCGACGGATGCCGTATGGAGTTCCTCCAGCGCTCGCTCGACGACGACACGGCCGCACCCTGCGGGAGATGCGACAATTGCGCGGGCGGATGGTTCCCGCGCGAGATCGGCACGGCGGCGAGCACGCAGGCGGCGGAGTCGCTCGACCGCGTCGGCGTTCCGATCGAGCCCCGTCGGGCCTGGCCGACGGGAGCCGACCGGCTGGGCGTTCCGCTCAAGGGCCGCATCTCGGCAGGCGAGCAGGCCGGCGAGGGTCGAGCGCTCGCGCGTCTCACCGACCTGGGGTGGGGGAACACCCTGCGGGAGATCTTCGCGCCCGGTGCGTCGGATGTCGCGGTGACACCGCAGCTGATCCAGGGCTGCATCCGCGTGCTCGCCGGTTGGGGGTGGGCCGAGCGTCCGGTGGCTGTCGTCGCCCTGCCGTCGCGGTCGCGTCCGCTGCTGGTCGACTCGCTCGCGCGCGGGCTCGCCGAAGTCGGGCGCCTGCCGTACCTGGGAGCGCTCGATCCGGTCGGGGGCGGGCCGACCGGGCAACCGGGCGGGAACAGCGTCTTCCGCCTCGCGGGACTCTGGGACCGTTTCAGCGCCGAGCACCTGGAGGTGCCTGCAGGCACTGTGCTGCTCATCGACGACCTGGTCGACAGCCGGTGGACCATGACCGTCGCTGCCCGGGTGCTGCGCCAGGCCGGGGCGACCGACGTGCTCCCGCTCGCCCTCGCGCTGCGCGGCTGAGTTCCGCGGATTCCCACGGTCGCAGCGGCGCGCTGGGGTCGCGTCACGTGCTGGCTTGGCACCTGTTGTCGCTGTGGTGCCTGGATTCCGACGGGAGGTGTCAACTCGGGACGGTGGCGTGTGCTCGGGTTGGCACCTGTTGTCGCTTTCGTGTGTGGATTCCGACGAGAGGTGTCAACTCGGCGGGGTGGCGTGTGCTCGGCGGGGCGCGGTCAGTCCTCCGCTGGGGCGACGCGCGGCGGCCAGGACGTCGCGCCGAGCTCCCGCGAGATATTGCGGGCCGTCTCGCGGAGCGCGTCGAGGATGGCATCCGATGGCGGCGTCTGCGTGGTCGGCATCACCACCGCCACGGCCGCGACGATGTCGTTCGATGCATCCGCGATGGGTGCCGCGATTGAGGACTCGCCGAGCACCGCCTCGTCGAACTCCGCCGCGTTCCCGCGCTCGGCGATCGCGGGAAGCTCCAGGGTGAGCCGTGCGATGTCGGTCACCGTGTCGCCGGTGAGGCTGCGCAGCGGCTGTTCGAACACGCTCCGCTGGAAGCCGAGGTCGTAGGCCAGCAGTACCTTGCCCATCGCCGAGGCGTGTGCGGGGATCGCGACGCCGGTCTCCAGCATCTGCTGGCTGTCGTCGGGCCGGAGGTTGTGATGGATGACCAGGACGTCGGTGAAGTGCGGGGCGCCGAGTCGCACCGAGAGGTTCGTGCGGCGGGCGAGCTCCTGCGTCCAGCGCATCGCCCGGGCGCGCACGTCGAGCGTGTCGAGGTAGACGTTGCTGAGGCGCAGCAGGGTGGGGCCCAGCATGTAGCGCTGACCGCCGCGCTCCTTGGCGACGAGGCCGTGAGAGCGCAGCGACTTCACGATGCCGTGCACGGTGGAGGGCGGAAGACTGAGGGCGGCCGCGAGGTCGGTGATGCCCAGATGGCGGGCGCCCTGGAGCAGTTCGAGGATCTTCGCCGCACGGTCGATCGCCTGGATCACGGGGCCGTCCCTTCTTCCGATTCGACGTCGAACCGGCTCGTCGTGCTGGACTTCCGGATTGATCTTGACAACCCGACCGGGTCCGAGCATATTCGACATTAACGAATTGCTTTCCGATTTTCGCGAAAGAGATCAAAGGAGATCGCAGTGAAGAAGCTCATCAACGCTCCGGAGGACGTGCTCGTCGAATCGCTCAGGGGCGTGGCGCTCGCCCATCCCGAGCTCTCGGTCGACCTCGAGACCCACGTCATCACGCGCGCGACGCCCAAGGCGCAAGGCAAGGTCGCCATCGTGTCCGGGGGTGGATCAGGACACGAACCGCTGCACGGCGGGTTCGTCGGTGCGGGCATGCTGGATGCCGCCGTCGCCGGCGAGGTCTTCACCTCGCCCACGCCCGACCGCGTGCAGGCCGCGACCAAGGCCGTCGACCGTGGTGCCGGCGTCCTGCACATCGTGAAGAACTACACCGGCGACGTGCTCAACTTCGAGATGGCGGCTGAGCTGGCATCGATGGAGGGCATCGAGGTGGGCAGCGTCGTGGTCGACGACGACGTCGCGGTGCAGGACTCGCTCTACACGGCAGGGCGCCGCGGCGTCGGCCTCACGGTGCTGCTGGAGAAGCTCGTCGGTGCGGCGGCGGAGGAGGGCCAGGACCTCGCCTCGGTGGTCGAGCTCGCGAAGCGCGTCAACGGCCAGGGGCGCTCGATGGGCATGGCGCTCACGAGCTGCACGGTTCCGGCCGCGGGCAAGCCGACCTTCGACCTCCCCGAGGACCAGATGGAGATCGGCATCGGCATCCACGGCGAACCGGGTCGCCACCGCGAGCCGCTGGCTCCGGCATCCGACATCGCCCGTCAGCTCGTCGAGCCGATCCTCGCCGACCTCGACTTCGCCGGACCCGCGATCGTGATGGTCAACGGGATGGGAGCGACACCGCAGATCGAGCTGTACCTGATGTACGCCGAGGTCGCCGCGCTCCTCGAGAAGGCGGGGGTGCAGATCGTCCGGAACCTGGTCGGCAACTACATCACGTCGCTCGACATGGCCGGATGCTCGGTCACGGTGCTCAAGGTCGACGACGAGCTGCTGCGTCTGTGGGATGCGCCCGTGAACACGCCCGGTCTGCGGTGGGGGGCGTGATGGCGGCCGTCGGAACCGACACCCTGGTCGACTGGATCTCCGGCTTCCGCGATGCGGTGACCGAGAAGCGCGAGTGGCTCACGGAGCTGGACTCGGCGATCGGCGACGCAGATCACGGCGCCAACATGGCCCGTGGCATGAGCGCGGTCGGGGAGAAGCTCGCCGCCGGAACGCCGGCCACCGTCGATGAACTGCTGAAGACGGTGGGCATGACGCTGGTGAGTTCGGTCGGAGGGGCCAGCGGGCCGCTCTACGGCACGTTCTTCCTGCGCATGGGGATGACGGCCGGCGCGGTCACGGAGCTCGACGCGGCCGGCCTCGCCTCCGCGTTGCGGGCGGGGCTCGAGGGCATCGTCGCCCGCGGCAAGGCCGAAGCGGGAGACAAGACGATGTTCGACGCGATGGCACCGGCGGTCGACGCGCTCGATGCGGCGATCGCCGATGGCGCCGATCTGTCGACGGCGGCTCGGAGGGCTGCGGATGCCGCAGTCGCCGGGCGGGACGCGACCGAACCGCTCGTGGCCCGCAAGGGGCGGGCGAGCTATCTCGGCGAACGCAGCGCCGGACACCTCGACCCGGGTGCCGCATCGACGGCGATCCTGTTCGACACGCTCGCCACGGCGATCTCCGGCAGCTCCTGATGATCGGGATCGTCGCCGTCTCCCACAGCGCACGACTCGGGGAGGCGGCGCTGGAGCTTGCCCTGCAGATGGTGCAGGGCGGGGATGTGCAGGTGAAGGTCGCTGCCGGTGCCGGAAGCGACGCCGACGGAGTGCCGATCCTCGGAACGGATGCCGTGGCCGTCGCGGGCGCGATCGATGAGCTCGCCGCCGACTGCGACGGTGTGCTGGTGCTGATGGATCTGGGATCCGCGGTGCTGAGCGCGGAGCTCGCGCTCGAGCTGCGTGGGAGCGACGTGCCGGTGCGCCTCGCCCCCGCCCCCTTCGTCGAGGGGCTGCTCGCGGCGGTGGTCTCGGCGGCCGCGGGCGGTTCGCTCGACGAGGTGGCCGCGGAGGCCGGTGCCGCGCTCGGAGCGAAGACGGGGCAGCTCGGCAGCCCGGAGGAGACCCCGAGCGTAGCTGCGGAACTCGCACGTGCGACGCCGGGCGCAGAAGATGCGCTCGTCCGTCGTGTGCGCGTCCGCAATCCGCTCGGCATCCACGCGCGCCCGGCAGCCCTCATCGCCAAAGCCTCGGCGGGGTCGGACGTGCGGCTGCGGCGTCTCCCGGACGGACCCGACGCGTCGGCGGCGAGCCTCTCCCGGCTGCTGATCCTCGGCGCGCGCCAGGGAGACGAGGTCGAGGTGACCGCGCGGGGGGCCGACGCCGACGCCGCGCTGGACCGCGTGGTCGCCCTGTTCGACGACGGTTTCGGCGAAGGCGTGGATGACCCTGCGCCCGCGCAGCCTTCCACGACGTCGACGAGCCCCGCGGCACCCGCGACGACGACTGCGGCGCCGACGACCATCGCCTCGGGCACGGTTCTCCATGGACGTGGGGTGAGCGCCGGACGCGTCGCCGCGCCCGTGGTGCATCTCGCCCCTCCGCTTCCCGAGCCCGATGCGGCCACGGTGATCGCACCGGAGAACCGCATCGACGAGGTCTCCGCCATCGAGTGGGCGGCCGTGGCCGTCGCCGATCAGCTGCGTTCCCGCACGGCGCAGGCCACGGGTGAGGCCAGGGCGATCCTCGACGCCTCGCGACTCCTCGCCTCCGACCCGGAGCTCGTCGCCGACGCGACCGCCCTCGTGCAGACGAAGGGGCGCAGCGCCGCGCGAGCGGTGTGGGAGGCTGCGACGGTGCACGAGAAGAGCCTCAGAGCCCTCGGCGGACGCATGGCGGAACGGGTCGCCGACATCCGCGACGTGCGGGATCGGATCATCGCTGAGATCCTCGAGGTCGACATGCCTGGAGTTCCCGGGCGCGATGAGCCGTTCGTGCTCGTCGCCGCGGATCTCGCTCCGGCCGACACGGCGTCGCTCGAGGGCGGGCAGTGCGTCGGACTGGTCACCGAGCAGGGGGGCCCGACCTCGCACACCGCCATCATCGCGCGTTCCCTCGGACTGCCGGCGGTCGTAGGTGCGGCCGGAGCGACGGGCGTGGTCGCGGGTGCGATGCTGCTCGTCGACGGCGATCACGGCACGGTCGAGGTGGATCCCTCCGAGGAGCGCATCGCCGAGGCGCGGGCAGCGGCCGTCGTGGTCGCGTTCGACGGCGCCGGTGCGCTCGCAGACGGGCACCCCGTGCCGCTGCTGGCGAATGTCGGGGGAGCAGCAGATGCCGTGGCCGCCGCATCCGCCCAGGCCGAGGGCGTCGGACTCTTCCGCACCGAGTTCTGCTTCCTGGACCGGGCCGACGCCCCGAGCATCGACGAACAGGTCGCCGCGTACCGCGGGGTGCTCGCCGCGTTCCCCGGACGCAAGGTCGTGGTGCGCACGCTCGACGCGGGCAGCGACAAGCCGCTGCCCTTCGCGAATGCGGATCACGAGGACAACCCCGCGCTCGGCGTTCGCGGTCTCCGCATCGCCCGCCGTTCGCCGGAGCTCCTCGAGGACCAGCTGCGGGCGCTCGCGCTCGCCGCTGAGGCGGAGTCGGCGCTGGTCGAGGTGATGGCCCCGATGGTCTCGACGGTCGAGGAGGCCCGTGACTTCGCGGAGCGCTGCCGCTCGGCAGGACTCGCGCGTGTGGGGATCATGATCGAGACGCCGTCCGCTGCGCTTCTGGCCGCCGAGCTCTTCGAGATCGTCGACTTCGTCAGCCTCGGCACCAACGACCTGGCGCAGTACACGCTGGCGGCCGATCGACTGCTCAGCGAGCTCGGCGATCTGAACGATCCGTGGCAGCCGGCGGTGCTGCGCCTGATCGGCGCGGTCGGCGATGCCGGCCGTGCGGCAGGGAAGCCGGTGGGCGTCTGCGGCGAGGCCGGCGGAGATCCGGCGCTCGCGCCGGTGCTGCTCGGGCTCGGCGTGACCTCGCTCTCGATGACGTCGCGCGCGCTCGGCCGGGTCGCGGCCGCACTCGCGGATGTCGATGAGGCGGCCTGCCGACGCGCGGCCCGCGCGGCGATCGCGGCCTCCACGGTCGCCGACGCCCGGGCGGCGGCTGCTTCCGAGCTCGGCGTCGCGCTCCGGTCCTGAGCCCCGAAGCGCCGGTGTATGCGCACAGCGGCATGCGTTTCTTATCATTCTGATCTCGACATGGTTCGTCATTCTCCGTCGCGTCGCGCGCAGGCTCTACGCTCACCGCAGGGGGCGTCGACGAAAGACGCTTGGTTCTGCATCGGAGGGTTAAATGTCGCGCTCACGCTCACTCACGACGGCGGCAGCCGGGGTCATCGCCGCCGGTTCTCTGCTTCTGCTCGCGGCCTGCGCGCCGGAACCGGGAACGGGCCCGGAGCCCACAGGATCGGAGGGACCCGGTGCCTCCCCGTACACGGGTCCGGCGGTCTTCGTGGGCGACGAGCTCGACATGCTGCTGCTCACGCCCGACGAGATCACGGAGCTCCTGCCCGGAAGCGCCGAGGTGGGTGCGTCGTCGTCGGTTCTGCAGCAGATCTCCGACGGAGGCGGCCCGAGCCCTGAACCCGCGATCTGCGCGGCGCTGTTCGCCGAGCAGTCGCTGTGGACCGTGGGTTCGCGCACCGTCTCGTGGAAGGTGCCGGACGACGCGCAGCGGGGTGCGGGCAGCCTGTCCGTCCTGCAGTTCGCCGATGAGGACCACGCGGCGAAGCGCATGGACCAGCTTCGCTCCGCGGCGGAGCAGTGCGGCACCTTCGACTACAACGGCGAGGCGAGCTTCGAAGCCGTGCTGCCGGACGCCTCGGAGAACGCGCAGGCGTTCGCCGGCGTCCTGACCTTCCCCGAGATCGAGGGCGGCGCCCGCACGTTCTCCGCCGTCGCCTCCGTCGGCAACGTTCTCGTCCAGATCTGGCAGCCCGTCGTCGGCGACACCGTGATCGACGGGGAGGCCGTCGCCGAGCTGCTCCTGTGGCGCGCGGAAGACGCCCACGCGGCGTTGTTCGACGAGCTCACGGCGAACCCGCCGACGGAGGAGGAGGAACCCGCCCCCGATGCCTCCGAGCCCTGGAACGAGTGGGCGGTCTCGGCCGGTGGCGTCGGCCCGATCCGGCTCGGGGACCCGATCGACGACGCCGTGAAGGCCGCGGCGGGGGCGCAGGCGATCGAGCCCGCCTTCGAACAGGGGCCGTGGCGGGTCGTCAATCAGGACGCGACCGCGTCGATGCTGATCCAGCCGGACGAGGGCGGCACGGTCGTGACGTCGATCACGGTCGGCAATGACCGCACCTTCGACGAGATCGCGCAGTCGGGTGCGGTTCTCCCAGCCCGGGGTGACGTGCGGGTGGGCGACGCGGTCGCCGAGGCGATCGCCGCCTACCCCGGTGGCACCACCGTCACCGTCGCCTCGTCGGGCGATGACTGGTACGACGTCGTGACGCGGGACGGGCACCTGTTCCGCTTCCATGCCGACCGCGACGTCGTCGACCCCGGGTCGCTCATCGTCGGGATCACCGTGGAGGACGCGACCACGCGTCGCGACATCGTCTTCGACTGACGGACGCTCAGCCGATCCGGCGGTTCGTCGTGACCGAGCGGCCGCGGAACTCCGCGACCACGTCGCCGGCGTCGTCGGTGACCGTGACGTCGTAGAGGCCGGTGCGTCCGCTGACGACGCGGCGCACCGCCGTGGCGGTCAGCGTCTGTCCGGCGTGCGTCGACTTCAGGAACGTGATGTCGGCGCCCGCCGCCACGGTCACGCGTTCGTCCTCGTTGCACGCGAGGGCGAACGCGGTGTCGGCGAGCGCGAAGACGAGACCGCCGTGCGTGATCGCGAACCCGTTCAGCATGTCGTCGCGCACGACCATCGACACGACCGCGGCTCCGGGGTCGTCGCGGTCCACGCTCATGCCCAGCGCAGCGGACGCCCGGTCGCGCTGCATCATCGGCCTCATACCGGGATCGCCGCCGGAGCGGGCTCCTTGCTGACGAGCGTCAGCACGTCGTAGGTGGCCACCGTCTCGTCGGCCTGGTTGCGGATGACGGCGTCCCAGCGCACCTCGCCGTACTCGTCGGTCTCGCGGGGAGTGATCTGCTTCGCGGTGAGCTCGACCCGGATCTCGTCTCCCGGAGACACCGGGGTCAGGAACCTCAGGTTCTCCAGGCCGTAGTTCGCGAGCACGGGACCGGGTTCGGGGTCGACGAAGAGCCCGGCCGCCCAGGAGACGAGCAGATACCCGTGAGCGACCCGTCCGGGGAAGAACGGATTGGCCGCTGCGGCATCCTCGTCCATGTGCGCGTAGAACGTGTCGCCGGTGAACTTCGCGAAGGTCTCGATGTCGGCCAGCGTCACCTCGCGCGACGCCGAGACGATCTGATCGCCGATCCGCAGCTCGGCCAGCGATTTGCGGAACGGATGCCGGCCCTCGCTGCGGGCGGTCGCGCCGGCGTGCCAGATGCCGGTGAGCGCGGTGAGCATCTGCGGCGAGCCCTGCACGGCCGTGCGCTGCATGTGGTGCAGCACGGCGCGGATGCCGCCGAGCTCCTCGCCGCCGCCCGCCCGACCAGGACCGCCGTGCACGAGGTTGGGGAGCGGCGAGCCATGACCGGTCGACGAGCGGGCATCATCCCGGTCGAGCAGCAGCATGCGTCCGTTGAAGGGAGCGATGCGAGTGGCGAGGTCGACGGCCTGCACGGGATCGTGCGTCGCGATGCTGGTGACCAGCGAACCGCCGCCACGTCCGACGAGCGCCGCGGCCTCGGCCGTCGTGTCATAGGTCAGGAGCGACGCCACGGGGCCGAAGGCCTCCACGCTGTGCACGGCCTCGGCCTGGCGATCGTCGAAACGCAGCAGGACGGGAGAGACGAAGGCCCCGTCCACTGCGGCACCCGTGGTCCCGTCGGCGAGGCGCACCTCCGGGGTGTCGGTCGATCCGACGACGAGCCGCCCACCGGCATCCTGCAGCACCGTGACCTGGCGCAGAACCTCGTCGCGCTGGGCGAGGGAGGCGAGCGGGCCCATCGTGACGCCTTCGGCGCGCGGGTCGCCCAGCACCGTCTTCTCGGCGATTCGAGCCCGGACCGCCTCGATCACGGCATCCGCCGTCGCCGTCGGCACGATCGCCCGGCGGATCGCGGTGCACTTCTGACCGGCCTTGGTCGTCATCTCGGTCACGAGCTGACGCACGTAGGCGTCGAACTCCGGGGTGCCGGCCACGGCGTCCGTGCCGAGCACGGAGGCGTTGATCGAGTCGGTCTCGGCGGTGAACCGCACCCCGCCCGTCTGCACGGCGGGGTGCGCCTTGAGGCTCTCCGCCGTCGACGCGCTGCCGGTGAATCCGACGATGTCACCCAGGCGCAGGTGATCGAACAGGGTCGGGACGCTGCCGCTGACGAGCTGCAGCGACCCCGCGGGCAGGAGTCCGGATTCGACGAGGATCCGCACCATCGCCTCGGCCAGGTACCCGGTCGGCGTCGCCGGCTTCACCAGCGTCGGCATGCCGGCGAGGAAGGCCGGGGCGAGCTTCTCGAGCGAACCCCACACCGGGAAGTTGAAGGCGTTGATCTGCACCGCGACGCCCGGCAGCGTCGTGTACACGTGGCGGCCGAGGAACGAGCCGTCCTTCGAGAGCGGCTCGACCGGGCCCTCGACGTGCACCGTGCTGTTCGGCAGCTCGCGGCGGCCCTTGCCCGAGTAGGAGAACAGGACCCCGATCCCGCCGTCGATGTCGACCCAGGAGTCCGTCTTGGTGGCACCCGTGCGGGCGGACAGCGCGTAGAGCTCGTCCTTGCGCTCGGTCAGGGCCAGCGCGAACTGCTTCAGCAGCACGGCGCGCTGGTGGAACGTGAGCGCACCCAGGCTCGCCTGGCCGACCGTGCGCGCGTGCTCGAGAGCCGCCGCGAGATCCAGTCCCTCGGTGCTCACGCGGGTCACGATCTCGCCCGTCGACGCATCGCGCACGTCGGTTCCGGCGATGGATCCCTGAGCCTCTCGAAGAGGAGTCCACCAGGATCCCTCGACGTAGCTGGGCAGGTAGTCGGTCATCGCGTCTCCTCGTTCCATGTGTAGAAGCCCTCGCCGCTCTTGCGGCCGAGCTTTCCGTCCGCGACCATCGCACGCAGCAGCGCGGGTGGTTCGAAGCGCGGGCCCAGCGTCGCCGCGAGCTCCTCGGCGATCCCGAGGCGCACGTCGAGTCCGACGATGTCGGTCGTGCGCAGGGGGCCGGTCGGATGCCGGTAGCCGAGGGTCATCGCCGCGTCGATGTCGGCGGCGCTCGCGACGCCCTCCTCCAGCATCCGGATGGCCTCGAGACCGAGCATCACGCCGAGCCGCGAGGAGGCGAAGCCGGGAGAGTCGCGCACCACGATCGGCGACTTGCCGAGCGTCTGCACCCAGGTGCGAGCGGTCTCGACCGCGTCGGCCCGCGTGGCCGATCCGCGCACGATCTCCACGAGCGCGGATGCCGGCACCGGGTTGAAGAAGTGCAACCCGAGGAAGGTCCCGGGTCGGGCGCGGCTGGTGGCGAGGTCGTCGATCGAGATCGAGGAGGTGTTCGAGGCGAGGATCGCGCCGTCGCGCATCGCTCCCTCGGCGCGGCTCAGCGCCTCGTTCTTGAGCGCCCGGTCCTCCGGGACGGCTTCCACGACCAGCGCGCACTCCGAGAACTCGGCGATCTCGGTGCCGCAGGCGAGGCGGGCGCGGAGCGCGGATTCGTCGAGCAGCGGGTCGCGGTCGACCGAACGCCGGATGCTGTCGTGCACGCGCTCGGCGGCGGCGTCGGCACTGGCGCTGTCGCGCTCCACCACGCTCACACGGGATCCGGCGAGCAGGAAGGCGTGGGCGATCCCGGCGCCCATGCGTCCTCCGCCGAGGACTCCGACGTGTGCCGGTGCGTCCATGCCGCTCATCGTCGCGCCCGCCTCTCGAGGAACTCCGTCATCCGGCGGTGCTTCGCCGGCGACTCGAACAGCTCGGCCTGCAGCTCGAACTCGATCGTGGGGTGCTCGGAGCGCGGCGTCCGCAGGGCGCGCTTGGTGTGCTGGGTCGCGAGCGGGTCGTTCGCGGCGATCCGATCGGCGAGGGCGTGCGCCGCGCCGAGCAGGTCCTCGGCCGGGTGCAGGGACGAGACGAGCCCCCAGGCGAGCGCCTCGTCGGCGTCGAGCGTGCGACCGGTGAGCAGCAGCTCGCTCGCCCTGGCCTCGCCGACGATCTCGGGCAGCCGCCAGGTGGCGCCGGCCGCGGCCATGATCCCGAGCCCCGTCTCCGGATTCCCGATCCGCAGCGCGGGTGTGCCGATGCGGATGTCGGCGGCGTAGGCGAGTTCGGCGCCTCCGCCCAGCGCATAGCCGTCTATCGCGGCGATCACCGGCATCGGCAGCTCCCTGACGCGGATGAAGGCCGTCGCGTTGATGCCGCGTCGGGCGTCGTCTGCCGTGCGCTCGCGAAGCTGGGTGATGTCGGCACCCGCGGCGAAGACGCCGTCGGCGCCGGTGAGGACGAGCGTGCGCGGATGCTCTTCGAGCGACGCGCACAGGTCGTGCAGCGCATCGATGGTCTCCTGGTCGATGGCGTTGCGCTTCTCCGGGCGATCCAGCACGGCGATGATCCGGTCGGTCCGCTCCTCGACCCGCAGCGTCATGAGACGCGCTCCACGATCATCGCGGCGCCCTGGCCCACGCCGACGCACATCGTGGCGAGACCGCGTTCGACGCCTTCTCGCTCCAGGCGCCCGAGCAGCGCGACGACGAGACGGGATCCGCTCGAGCCGAGGGGATGCCCCAGGGCGATCGCGCCGCCGTCCCGGTTGACGATCTCGGGGTCCAGACCGAGTCGGCGCATCGACGCGAGCGACTGCGTCGCGAAGGCCTCGTTCAACTCGACGGCCCCGATGTCGGCGATGTCGAGCCCGGCGCGCTGGAGCGCCTTCTCGGTGGCCGGTACCGGTCCGAGGCCCATGATCTCGGGGGCCAGTGCCGCCGAGGTCGCCGCGAGGATGCGCGCGCGCGGCACGAGTCCGTAGCGCCGCAC
>Ga0307406_10001202_pt1 | contig 14493 bp, 9 predicted proteins | sample 322Cmetagenome_3_FD_203706 | JGI IMG/M metagenome (GOLD analysis project Ga0307406, IMG submission 203706) | Maize rhizosphere microbial communities from greenhouse at UC Davis, California, United States - 322HYB-C-2 | ecosystem: Host-associated > Plants > Roots > Rhizosphere > Soil | place... | reverse complement strand
CGCGCATGCAGCTGGCGCTGGCACAGGCTCGTCTCGCCCAAACCACAGCGGCCAAGGTGCAAATGGACCAGGCCGTGAAGTTGCTGGCCGGATCGCCGCCGCCGGTCATCGAACTGCTGCAGGCTCAACGCCTGGCGATCGACCCGGCCCGCGGTCCCGAGGCTCTGGCGGCGTACGCCAAGTTGGCCGATCGCTCCCCCGAGACGGTGTCTTTGCAGCTTGAATATGCGTGGCAGCTCATCAGAGCCGGCGAACCGCAACGAGCGCTGGAGCGACTGGCGGATCCCCCGGTCAACAACGACACCACCTGCATTTGCGTCGGCAAATGGTTGCTGCGGGCGAACGCTTACGCTGTGCTCAGCGATCCGGTGCGCATGCGCGCGGCCGCCAAGGAGGCAGTGGAGCTTGCGCGAAAGGCCGGTCCGGCATGGAATCTGGAGCAGGCCGATGCGCTCATGGTGCTGGCAAGCGCGAATGCCGGGCAGTTCCCCGAACGCGGCACGCCGCCCGAATTCGAGCAAGCCGCGGTTCTGTACGAGAAGGGAGGCAACGCCACCGGCGCCTTGGAGGCACGCGTGCTGGCGCGGCTATCCGCGCCGTTGCCGGCCGATGGCGCCGACCCGGCTTTGGAGGCATTGCTCGCACGCGCCAACGCCGCCGGCTACCGCGGCCTGGAGATCCATATTCTGATCGCCAGCGCGAATCAGCATGCGCGGGCCGGCGATATCGCCGGTTACCGGTCGCGGCTGACCCAGGCGGCGGCGATCGCCAGCGCCACCGGCGATCTGATGCCGCTGACCGACTTGAATCTATGGTTGATGGCCGACGATTTGCTCAGCGCCCGCCTGAGCAGCGCTTCGGCGCGATTCAAGCAGCTCTCCGAGATGAAACTGCCCAGCGCGCAGCGTATGTCTTCCAGCCTGTACGCTGCGGACATGAGCCTGGTGCGTGGCGAGTACGCGCAGGCCTTGAAAATCATCGACCGCGCCGAAGGCATCTTTCCGCCGACTCCCGCCGGGCAGCCCGACTCGGAGATGCTCACCACATTGATCTGTATGCGCTCGCAGGCCTTGTTGAGCATGGGGGAACCGGCCAAAGCGCGCGCGAACATAGACCGATGCGCAAAAGGCGACCGAGAGAGTCTGCGCCACCTGGGGTTGAGCCTTCGCAGCCAAGTCGAAATGCTCGCCGGCGACCGCCCCCAGGCCAAGGCCTTATTGGAGCAAGCAGAACAGGCATTGCCCTCGAGCGCAACCGATCGATGGGTCGCGTCCTTGGAAGACGCCCGGTTGGCGACGCGTCTGGGCGAGCTCGACCGTTCGCAACGGCTCTATGCGCAAGTGTTGCAGCCGATCCGGTCCGCGGGTTATGCCTTGTTGCTGGCCAGAGCCCTGACCGGCCAGGCCGAGAACGCCGCGGCGCGCGGCGATTGGGCGAGCAGCCGCGAACTCGTCGCGAGCGCGCGCCGCCTGATACCGACCGATGCCCGGGACGTGATCGCCCGGCTCGATCTGCTCGAAGCCGCCGATGCGCTCGAACGCGGCGACCGCGCCAAGGCGTCCGCGCTGGGCAGCGCCTTGCATCGTGAGGCACGAAGCCGGGGCGACGCAGTCCTGGAACTCGAGTTGCATCGAATTTTCGAACCGGGGTCATTGTCCGGCGACTGCAGTCCGGCCGAGCGCGAAGCCTTGATTGCACGCACCGGCATGCGCGGCGTCGATGCGAGTTGGCTCAATCTTCAATCCGCGGTTCTGGGCGGCGGCAGCATCAAGACGGCCGTACCGGCAGGCGCCAGCTCGGACTGATTCGAGACGGTTTGAATCGGCAAAAGAGCCGACGCCAGGTCCGCTGGGCGAGCCGATTTCCAGCCCTGCCCCCTGGCTCGTCCGCACGCCTCTCCGAAAGCCCGATCCTGGCGCCTTCCACGAATGTGTTCGGTTCTTGGCGCTTAACACGATCGCGCGCCCGGCCTCTCGCCCGAACGCGCAAGTGCGCGGGCTTATCGCGATAAACATCACAAACGTACAGATGCCATGACGACAGCCACTACGACGGCATGACGGCGCATGGCATCAACATACGCTCCGATCTGCCAGCAGTCCGGGTGGAGCCCGCTGAGGTTCCGCCCGCCGGCCGTCGTGGCCAGAGCGGACCGGTCGCGTTGCCTGCGATCGCCGCCGACTACTTTCACACCGTCATCGTCCAGGGAATTGCGCAGTGGCTATCGACTCTCGTAACTCATCGTCCCGGTGCAGGCGCGTAACCCGCATGCTGCCGGTCTTGTTCTTAAGCGGGTTGATCGTCGCCCCGGCCATCGCGGCGCAGCCGCGCATCGGCGGCGAAGGCCAGGCCCATGCGGGCTTGATGTGGCCGAGCGAGCCGCCGGCGAACTATTGCCAGGCCGGCGTCATGCCGAGCGGTCCGGCCATGCCGCCGCAAGGCGCGATCGTAGTCCCGGCCGGCGACAACAGCGGTTTCGATTTCAGGCGCGCCGGCGTGACCTTCTGGTTCGAGCCGGGCGTGCATACCCTCGGCACGGACAAGTACAGCCAGATCATCGCCCAGGACGGCAACACCTATCTGGGCGGGCCCGGCGCGATCATCGACGGCCAGAACCGCAACCATTACGCCTTCACCAATACGGCGCAGAACGTCGTCGTGCGCTACCTGACCATCCGCAACTTCGGCCGCTACAGCGACGACCCGACGGAAGACTACGGCAACTTCGACCAGGGCGTGGTCAACCACGACGCCGGCGACCACTGGACGATCGAGTACAACACCATCGCCAACAATCGCGGCGCGGGCGTGTTCCTCGGCAGCCACAACAAGGTCAGCTTCAACTGCCTGAAGGACAACGGCCAGTACGGCTTCAGCATGTACAAGAATCCGCTGCAGAGCGAGGGCCCGCCGACGCCCGAGCGACCGGCACCGGGCCGTTCGGCCATCGTCGACATCGAGCTGAGCCACAACGAGATCGCCGGCAACAATGTCGACGACTGGGAAGCCAGCACCAAGTGCGGCTGCACCGGCGGCGGCAAGTTCTGGGATGTGCGCGGCGCGAAGATCGTCGGCAACTACGTCCACGACAACCGCGGCACCGGCCTGTGGGCCGATACCAACAACATCGACTTCCTGTTCGAGAACAATTACATCCGCGACAACGCCGGCGTCGGCATCTGGTACGAGATCAGCTATAACGCCACCATCCGCGCCAACACCTTCATCAACAACGGCTGGACCTCGGGCACCTCCGACCTCGGCGCGCCGGCGCCGGCGATCTATCTGTCCGAATCCGGCGGCGACAGCCGCCTGCCCAAGGACGTGAGCGGTTCGGACCTGCTGCGCATCTACGACAACTACTTCGAGAACAATTTCTCCGGGGTGTCGATCTACGAAAGCTCCAATCGCTTCTGCAACTCCAACGGCAACACCAGCCAGGTGTACTGCACGCCCTTCGTCCACCCGGCGCTGATCGTGCGTCCGGACCCGAAGAATCCGAGCAAGTACCCCGATCCGGTCAGTCATCTGCACCCCTGCTACACCCAGATCAACGGCGATGCGGCCTTGCAGCGCGACTGCCGCTGGCACGCCAAGAACATCGAGGTGACCGGCAACGAATTCTACTTCGACCCGGCGGTGGTGCCGTGCGGCAGTTCCAGCTTCTGCGGCGCGCAGGCGCTGTACGCCACCGGCGACAACAACCTGAGCTGGTCGCCGTACACCGTGCAGCAGGTGCAGAACGATGTGATGTTCGACAACAACAATCGCTTCGCCAACAACCACTACTACGGCCCCTGGCGTTTCGCCAAGCGTTATGGCGAGACGATGAGCTTCAAGAGCTGGCAGGCCGCGCCCTATCTGCAGGACGCCGGCAGCACCACCGACGGCTCGTCGTTCAACCTGCTCGATCCGCAAACCTCCGGCCTGGAAGCATCAGCCGGTCTGTGGACCGCGTGGTACGGCAGCCGCATCGCCCGCGCCGATGTCGGCCACGGCGGCGCGCACAGCCTGCAGGTGGTGGCCGAGGACAGCTATTGGGGCGTGGCCCTCGCCAATCACCCCGGTTACCTGTCCGACAACGCCGCCAAGCGCGTGAGTTTTTGGGTCAAGCGCGTCGCCGGCACCCCGCCGCTGCCCGCCAACGCGCGCATGCGCCTGCGCTGGCTCAAAGAGGACGGCACGCCGGCGACCGGCGATGAAGAAACCTCGTTCAGCGACGTATCGCTGGGCGCGGCCGGCGACGAGTGGACCCAAGTGGTGGCCGATGTGCAACCGCCCGCGCTGACGGCGAGCGTGTGGGTGCTGTTGGTGGGCTCGGGCGGCTCGGCCAATCACAACGCCGGCTTCTACCTCGACGACATCGTGCTGCAGGACGCGCCGCAATAAGCACAGCGCACGACGGGCCGCGAACGATGCGTTCGCGGCCCGTCGACTGCGCCCACAGAGCGTTCCGACGGGTCGCTCCATGCAGCCGCCCGACCGACCATCGCGCTGAAATCCGTTGGCTTACTGCTTCGGGGCGATCTCGCCTTGCCCACGATGCGGCGCGGGTTCCGAGCATGACGGCCGACTGTCGGCTGGTCCGATACGTTGAGGTCCATCCCGGCACGCACGACGCGACCATGCCGTGCGTATTCCAGAACATACCGGAACGCTCGTGCGCCTCATGTGTGACATCGTTCATGTGTGACATCGTCGGCACGATGTGCGCCGCTCATGAGTGCGATAACGTATGAGCCTTCAACCGCCGGCATGCACCGTGCGGTTCAGACCGTTGAAGTCCGATGCGGCCGAGTCCATCCGCGCAGCGGCGATGCTATGGTTCGATTTCGCCATAGAAGCCAGGCGTCCGGAATCCGCTTGGGCCTGATCGAATACGGTTATGTATGGCCAGATTTTCTAACGCATTCATCGTTTTCCTCTCACTGACGGTCCCACAAGTCGCGGTGGCTTATCAGGCCTCAGCGAGCGCTGTTCCGCCCGGTGGCTATAGCATTCCGCCCGGGGCTTTGGACGATGCGCTCAATGCCTTCGCCTCTCGCAAAGACGTGCAGCTGATCTATTCGCCCGCCTTGGTGGCCAAGCGGCGCAGCGCGGGCCTCAGAGGCCATCCCGGAGTTCGGGAGGGCCTGGCTCGATTACTGGAAGGGACCGGCCTCACCGCAGTCGCGGTAAAAGCCAATGTTTACTTGCTCCAGCCCACACCGCGCCCGCGGACCGAGGCGGGGCCGGCTGCGCCAAAGACGGCATCCTCGCCGAGGTCTCCGACCCAGCTGGATACGGTTCATGTCACCGGAAGCCGCATCAGACGCGCCGGGCTCGAAAGCGCATTGCCTTTGACATTGATCACGCAGGAGCAGATTCGCGCCAGCGGCCATCAGACCTTGTTCGATGTGCTGCGGCTGAAGCCGGGCATGGCCGGCCACCACCCACGCAATGTCGCCAGCGAGAGCGGCAACAGCCAGGTACCGGTGGCAGCCGCGGCGTCGGCCAGTTTGTACTCGCTCGGCCAGCGCGCGACTTTGTTCCTCGTCGATGGCCGGCGCATGGCCAACTATGGGTTGGTCTCGACCGATATGGGCGCGCTGACCGACCTCAACGGCATTCCCTTGAGCATGGTCGATCACATCGAGATCGCGCGCGGTGGAGCGTCGGCCATCTATGGCGCCGACGCGATGGCCGGCGTAGTCAACATCATCCTGAAGAAGGACTACCGCGGCGCCGAGGTCGGCGGCAATTTCGGGGTGTCCCAGCGTGGCGACGCCGAGCAGCAACGCGAGTACGCCAGCTTCGGCGCGCAGACGCGAAGCGGCGGCAACGTTTTCGTCAGTGCCGATCACTTCACCCGCAACCCGCTGATCGGCAGCCAGCGTCCATGGGGCACGCTCGATCGACGGCGATTCGGCGGGGCCGATCGGCGGATCGCACTGGGCTTCCTGCAGGACGACGGCAGCGTGCTCCCGATTGCGGGCTGCCGCGATCGCGATCCCACGCCATCCGGCGTGGAGTGCGGTTTCGACGCTCCGCGCTACAGCAGTCTGCAACCGGGTATCGCCAGCAATGCCTTGTACGCCCACCTGCGTCAACCGGTCAGCGAGAACCTCGAAGCCTACGCCGACCTGCGCCTGTCCCGGGTTGGGCTGGAACTGCGCAACGCTCCGAGCCATGGGGTGATGTCGCTGTCCGGCGATCACCCCGATAGCAAAGGACCTCGCGACTATTCGTTCTTGAATTATTGGTTTTCCGACGTGGGGCCGATCGGCAATCGAGTCGTTACCACCAACAAGGACTACACCATCGGCATAAACGGCTACCGCCGAACTTGGGCCTGGGATCTGAGTCTGTCGCGCCGCGACAACGAGGTCGCCAATCGCATCAATGGCTTGATCTGCCTGTCGGCTCTCGGATCGGCCGTCGACGATCGAAGCTATCGCTTCAATCGGGTAGACAGGAATTCCGATGCCGCGCTCGCCAAGCTTTCGCCTCCCATCGTATTGGGCGGGAAGATGTCGCTGGAAACCTTGTCCGGCAGCGTGGACGGTCCGCTGTTCGCATTACCTGCCGGCGACGTCCAGGTCGCGGCCGGATTCGAAGCCCGTCAAGAACACCTGAGCAACCGGCCGGACCCCTTGCTGGCGAAGGGCGATATCGCCTTGGCCATGGACTTCCAGGGCCGAAGCGACCACCGCGATGCAGCCGCGGTCTATGCCGAGCTCAAGGCGCCGCTGCACGATAAACTCTCGATGGACGCGGCCTGGCGCTTGGATCGCAACCGGGGCTACGGCGATCAGATCTCCCCCATGTTCGCTCTGCATTGGCAAGCTTTGCGGTCGCTGATTCTGAGCGCTTCGGTCGGCGAGGGCTATCGCGCGCCTACATTGGCCGAGTTGCGTGGCCCGCTGCTGATCAAACAACAGACGACCTCCTCCGTCCCCGCCGACGATTCGACCCGGCCCTGCCGTGCCGAGTTCGACGACTATTGCGCCGTCGATCTGCGCGCACGAGTCAACCCGAGGCTGAAGCCGGAGACATCGACCAACCGCAATCTTGGTTTGACCTGGACCCCCAACGAAGACTTTTCGCTGACCGGCAGTCACTATCGCATCCGGCGCAGGAACGAGATTCTGCCGATCAATGCACTGGGTCTCGAAGAACTGTCACCGGAAGCCTTGATTCGCGACGAGAACGGCGAGTTGATCGCCGTCGCCAGCTATCTCGATAATGTCGGCAGCACCGAAGTGCGGGGCTGGGAGATCGAGGCCGAGTACAGTCACCGGACGCAGCACTGGGGCGACCTCAATTTCAGCCTGAGCGGCCACTACACGCATCGCCTGCTCCGGCGACACCGTCCGTCCGAACCGATCGAAGACCATGCCGGCATCGAAATGCCCAACCGAAGTCTGCTGGCCGATATCCGCTGGACTTATCGCGACTGGATCGCGACGCTGAATCTTAGCTACATGGGACCAACGACGGTGTCGGTGCCTGGACCGGACAGCACCTTCACTTACGGCAGTAACGTCGACCACATGCGCCGTGCGCCCAGCGCGACCCTGGCCGGCATCGATGTTGCTTACGGCGGCTTCAAACGTTGGCTGTTCAGCCTCAACATCAACAACCTTGGCGATCGCCATCCCGGCAACTACAACTACAGCAACGGCGGCTACACTGTCGCCGACAGCGACCCGATCGGACGCTACTACTCGGTTAGTGCGACACATCAGTTCTGAACCGAACACCCGCTTCCTGGGCCGACCTTTGCATTTCCGTATGCCGCGCAGGCTCGGCTCAACACCAAGAGACGAGAGACAAGGCCGGGTCTCGACGCGGTGCACTTCGGGGCAAGCATTGCAAGAGCGCGTTCGCGTGCCGTAGCAAGATGGCGAAACGGCTCTTTCAATCCGTTCCCCGCTGTCGCCGCGGTACCACGGAGAGGCTTCTTGGCAGGGTTTTGGCGATAGCCCGTAATCGGCGAACGATCCCCGCCTAGCGAATGCGGCCCAAAGCCGTCCCCTCTCTACTGTCGGCGTTCTCCAGACCTGTCTTCGGCCGAGCGTTGCGCATGCATACGAATCAGCGACTTAACATTCGCTGGAGACGACCGCACTTGCTGTTGCCGGCTCCTGGCGTTATCAAGGCACTTCAATCGGATCATCGCGTCTTCAAAATCGAAAGGATTCCAGTTTGAACGATCGGTATCGGCGCTCCGCACGGATCGCGGCGTTTTTCCCGGCTCTCATGGCGTGTATCGGCCAGGCCCAGGCGCAGTTCGGGGCGAGCGGAACCAGCGATCTGCCGCTGCACCTCGTATTCGGCCCCTGGATCGTCCTGCTCGGCGTACTGCCGGTAGCGGGCTGGTTGCGCCCGTCCTGGCGGCCGCGGCTTTGCAAAGCGGCGCGTCGTGCGGTGGCCGGCTATCTCTTCATCGAGTTCGTTCCGCTACTGGTCTGCATGCTGGCGGCCGGCCTGTTCGATGTGTGGAAGAACGCCGCTTTGATGGTCTGGGCCCTGACGATGCTGGGCGTGATCTTTTCCGGACTGGTACTCCTGTTATTCGTATCGGTGGCGCTGATCCTGGATTGGGTGTTTTCCTGTCGATGCCGGGCGCAGGCCGACCAGCAACGCGAGTTGGCCCCATGACCCAACAAGGGCCGCTCGCAACCAGTCCGCCGCCGGTGGATGCCCGGCTGGCGAAACGCCATCGCCGCGCGCGCATCTGCGCGATCGTCTGCCTGATCCTGGCACTGCTGCTGGCAGCCGCTTCAGTCGTCTCCCTAAGCACCGGGGTCTTCGGATGCTGGGGCGGCGCCTATGTGTTCCTGGCCTGCCTGGTGGTTCTTGGCGTCCCGGCGTTGATCCTGCTGCTGACGGTCGCCTACCTGAGAGCGTTCGAGTTGATCTGGCTGGGCGTCGCGATATGGCTGATCTATTTTGCGGTCGAGGTGGCCTCGCATATCCTTCCGCCGGTGTTTTGCAGCGGCTCCGGCTGAGGTCGCCGATTGCCGGCGGAACGTCGGCCCGCACCGAGCTTGAATAGTCCAACCGACCGAAGCCGCCCCGCGGCTCGGCTCAGCTCAATCAGGGTATCCGCCATCAAGATGAAGCCACACCCTGCCGCCGCGCTTTCAGCGTTGATCTTGCTCTGCCTTCTGTCCGCATGCGCATTCACTGCCGGAGAGAAAGCCGCCGACCTGCCCGACTCGGAGCGAGAGATCGCCGAGAACTGCGCACTGGCCAAGGAACGGCGGAATCAGGCGGCCATCGACCACTGGTGCCGTGAGCAAGCACAGGGGAAGTGATCGCGATGGCCGACAAGCCGACGCCGTTTCGCGGCTGGCGGCGCCAGCGGTCTTCGTCGACATCCGCGTATGCTTACGCAGGCGGGTTCGATGCAGCCGAGAATCGAGACCGGCTCGGGCTGCACCCGCTGCCGCAAGAGAAAAGGACTTTCCGGATGACTATGCGACAAGCCGATACCCGCCATGCGTCGATCCCGGCCCTGCTGATGGTCGCGGCCCTATGCAGCGGACCGCTTATGGCTCGGAGCCCGGCGCCGCCACCGATTCCACCTCCGCCCCCGGAGCCATCCGGAGTGGTGCTGGAGGCGCCACCGATGCCGATGGCCCCGCCGCCGGCATCCTCGCTGCCGCTCAAAGGCCCGGTCGACGTCAACGACTATGTCGGCTACCCGGCGGTCCAGCCTGCGCATCATGTCGGCGATGCCGTCAGGGTGTTCGCGCTCAAATCGACCTGGGCCAAACCGCCGGCCGCCAGCAGTTCTCAGGACGCGTCCAACGACCTGCTGACCATCATTCCGGCGGAAGTGGTCGCCGTGAAACCGGACGGCAGCGTGCAGATCCAGGGCCTGCTGACGCTCGATGTCAGCGGCAAGCAACAAACCTACCGGGTCTCCGGCCTGGTCGGTCGCAGCGACCTCGACATCGATAACGCGGTCGTTTCGAACCGGATCGCCTACCCCGAACTGGAACTGGTCGACGACGGCGGCATGGACCCTTCGCGGGTTAAACGCTCGATCGAGAACATGTACAAGTTTCTGAGTTTGCAGCGGGCGCAATGACCGCCTTGATCCCGTCGCGACAGGACTAGCGCGAGGCGACCACGATCAGCGAGGTTGCGCAGGCAATGACGATCGCTATGGCGAACGCGGCCCAAAGCAGCTTCTTTTTGTTGTTTTCGTTCACTGGTCTTCCCTGATAGGCCCCGGTTGTTCCTGAATCCTAGCATCGCCCTCTACGCAAGCGCCGCGATTCTTATCCAGGCCATGGTTTGATTCGCTTGCAGTCCTTGGCCTGCCAAGCTTCATGCCGCCTAGCGGGGAGAACCGTTCTCGCCTGAGCCGAAGTACGAACCAGGAGCCCTTCCGCATGATCGACTACGACCTGGAACTGCAACGTCACAACGACGTACTGCGACGCGCGTATGGCATCCGCGCCTCCGACCTGGTCGTCGATATCGGCTGCGGGACCGGGCAGACGACGCGCGAAGCGGCGCAACTGGCGGCGGAGGGGGCGGTGCTCGGGATCGACCGCTCGAACGAGATGATCGAGCGCGCAAGAGAACTCACTGACGCCGCAAAGCTCGGCAACGTCGAATACCTATGCGGCGATCTCGAACAGCATGCGCTGCCGCACGCAAGTTTCGACGTGGCGATCAGCCGATTCGGCACGATGTTCTTCGAGCACCCGGTTGCGGCCTTCTCCAACATAGGCCGCGCGCTGCGTCCGCATGGGCGGCTCGTGATGATGGTATGGCAGCAGCGCGAACGTAATGAGTGGGCTACCGCGATCGAAAGCGCGTTCCCGGCCGAGGACGCGCGAGTCGCCGGTTCCTCCCCGACCCCGCTCGCGTTCTCTTTGGGCGAGCAGGACTTCGTACGGGACATTCTCGATTCCGCCGGCTTCGCGGCCCCGACCTTCGATGAAGTACATGCACCCGTCTGCTACGGCATCGATGTGGATGCCGCCTTCGCATTCGTGTCCGGATTCTCCACCGTGCAGGACAAGGCCGCGCGCCTCGATGGCCGCCAACGCGAGCATGCGTTCGATCGCCTCCGCCGCCTATTGACCGAGCACCAAGGCGCCGATGGCGTCTGGCTCGATTCGCGCGCCTGGATCGTGACCGCGGGTCGGGGATGAGCCGTCCATCTTTCGCCAGCGGTCTGCGACTGTCGTGGCGACAGACGCCTCCATCGCTCACGCTCACTCATCGCCGCCTGCGACGAATAGCGGTTGCGGAAAACGAAGGAGAGCCTGGCGAGGCTCTCCCCGAATGCCTCGGTTACCTGATCGTATAGCCCACCAGGCGCCATATACCGTCGGCGTCGAGCGTGAAAGAGACCAGTTCCTTCACCGCAGCACCGCTGGACAGGGCAAGCTCGAACTCCACGCTTGCGTACTGCCCCGCAGGCAGGTTGCTGCCGGTGCTGATTTCGCGGTGGATGGAGACCCAGCTCCTTCCGGCGGGCGGGCCGATCTTCTTGCGCATCTCGCCGACTTTCTTGATGAATTCTTTTTTCTTGACCTTGGCCTGCATCGATTTCGATGCATTCGCCCACATATCCGCGATCTTGCCCTCATCCATGGCGGCCGCCGCGCGCAGGGCAACGTCGCGCAACTGGGCCGGGTCGGCCGGAGCGTAACGCGAGGCGTAGGCCGCCGACGCCACGGGCGCGGCGGCCTTCGCGGCAGTGCGGCCTTGCCCGTACGCGCCCAATGCCGCCATCAGCATAGCCAGACCGCATATGACTCGTTTCATCGTATCCATCCCTTCGCAGCTCCCGCGGCTATGACGCAGTTGTCGATGCGCGTTTCACAGCCGGTGCCGCCGTATCAGTTATAAGAATCGACGGTCAGTTCGACGCGTCGGTCAGGTTGCAGGCATGCGACCAATCGTTTGCCGCCCAGGCTGTCCGGGCACGTCGCCACCGGCGACGAATCGCCGGCGCCGCGCGCGGTGATCGCGCCCGCGGAAATGCCTTCGTTGATAAGCACCTGCCTGACCGTCTGCGCGCGCCGCGTCGACAGTTCCAGATTCGACGCGGCATCGCCGATGCGGTCGGCATGACCGACGACCCGGATCGTGGCGCCGGGATCGCGCTTGATGCCGTCGGCCAGGGTGCGCAGTTCCGAGCGCCCGTTCGGCAACATGTCGGCCAGCCCGGATTTTCCGAACGCGAACAGCGCCTCACTGGAGAGGCTGGTGGTCCTCGACCGGACCACCGGGGCCGGCGCGGGCATCGGCGCGATCGGCGGCGCCTCGGCCTGACGTACCGGTTCGTTGAGAGCGGCATCGGCGCAACCTTCCGGCGCCCAATGCATGCTGCTGACCCGATAGCCGCGGTCGTACAGCACCTTGTACTGGCAGGTGACGACTTGTTCGTCGACGCGGAACTTCAGGAGGTAATCCCATTCGCGCACACCGAACACGCCTTCGTCGAAGTGTGGCGTGCCTACCAGGGCATAGACCTGTTTCTTGGTCAGCCCGTGCGCCATATTGCGCAGGTTGTCGATATTGGGGAAAGCGCCTTCCTTGACGACCGCGGTTTCGGGCGACGGGAAACGGATGTCGATCGGTTCATCCGCGTCGGCGCCGCTGCGGGCGTGAACGGTGGCGGGCGCGCTCAGCCATGCGGCGAGCGCGAAGGGAAAGCACAGGACCAGGAATGTCTTGGAAAATTTCATTTTTTTCGTTCCGATGAAAGTGTCGGCCGATCGGGCCCGGCGCACCGGGCCCGCTTCGGCGGTTCGATGAAAGGCTCGCTTACCACTGAATGCCCGCGCCCACGGTCATGCCCCAATCGCCGGTCGTGTTGCCCGAACCTTGCAGCTTGTAGACGTAGCGACCGTTGTCGGAGATGGTGGACACGCCGACGGCAAGGCCGCTTTCGCCCTGATAGGAGCTGCCGGCGATCGCCGCCATGCTGCGTCCGGGCAGATAGGCCTGGGGCAAGCCGGCCATCGCCATCGCCGCGGCCGTTCCGCCGCGCGCATTTCGGTTCGTCTCGTGCAGGTCCTGGCGCATGTCGCCGATGCGCTGGTCGGTGTAGTGGTTGGCCTGGGTGAGCGTCTTGGCCATGCCGTCGTTCAACTGCTTCACGTTCACCGCATCGGCCGGCGCGACGCCGGCGCGCACGTTGTGGATCGTGGTGCCGCCGCCGGAGGGATTGAGGCTGATCCGGTTGTAGTTGACCGAGCCATCGGGGTTCTTGTCGTATTGCACGCTGCTCGCGCCCACTCGATTGAGCTGGTTCACGTTGACGCCATCGGTGCCGGCCACGCCCTCGGCGACGTTGACGAGCCGGCGCTCGTTGCCGGTGCTGCCGATCGAAACCGTATTGGCCTCGCTCGCCACCGAACCGGCACCGATCGCCACGGAATTGGCCCCGGTTGCCGACGCGCCGTTGCCCAAGGCCGTGCTGCGCACGCCGGATGCGTTCGCACCCGCGCCACCGGCGGTGGACTTGGCGCCGGTCGCCGACGCCGCAGCGGTGTCGTCCTGGCTGACCTGGAACACGCCTGCCGAGCCGTTGATCAGGTTGGTCACGCTGTTGTTGACTTCGCTGACGCGCGAGTCGGTGTACTTCTTGGATTCGTCGATGGCGTACTCGACGCGGGTGTCGGTGTACTTCTTCGACTCGTCGATGGCGTAGTTGACGCCGGCGCGCAATTGGCTGACGTTCACCCCGTCGTCCGCGGCGATGCCCGCCGCCAGACTGCCGATCGTACGTCCGCCGACATTGACCTGGCCGGTCGAGTTGGACGCTCCGACATAGGCTGCGTCGTAGCCGGTTTGCATACCGGCCGTCGTCACGCTGCCCGTACCGAGTGCGACCGATTGCGCATGGTCGGCTCTGGCGTTGTAACCGACGGCGACCGAATCTTCGGCGTTGGATTTGGACGAAGCGCCGAGCGCCGTGCCCCTGGCGCCAATGACTGCGGAGGCATGGCCGGCGGCCGTGCCGGCTTCGGCGTCGACCTTCGAGCGACCGCCCAAGGAGGTGCCACTCGCCCCGGATACATTGGATTCGACACCGAGCGCCACCGAATCGAGGGAATGGACCTCGATGCGCGCCTGATTGCCGATCGCCGTGCCGCCGCCGCTGTTGACCAAGGCATCGGCGCCGATCGCCGTCGCCGTGGTGGCATTGGCGTTGGCATAGTAACCGAACGCCGTCGTACTTCCGTAGCTGGCCTTGGCGTTGCTGCCGCAGGCGGTCGAACCGTAGCCCTGTGCGACCGCGCCGCTGGCACCCGATGCCGTCGAGCATGTCTCGCTGCCGGCCGCCTGAGCGGCGGCTTCGGGCAGATACCCCGCCAGCAACACGGAGGCGAGAGAAACGGACAGGACGCGCAGCGGCACCCGCGACAGATTGGCGTTGAGTTCGCTACGTCCCGGTTGGGTGGCTCCCGCGGCAAAGGCGCGATGAGTATCGTTCATTACTGTGTGCTCCATATTTTTCGCAGATCTACT
>Ga0307406_10001201_pt1 | contig 14495 bp, 22 predicted proteins | sample 322Cmetagenome_3_FD_203706 | JGI IMG/M metagenome (GOLD analysis project Ga0307406, IMG submission 203706) | Maize rhizosphere microbial communities from greenhouse at UC Davis, California, United States - 322HYB-C-2 | ecosystem: Host-associated > Plants > Roots > Rhizosphere > Soil | place... | reverse complement strand
TCTGACAGGGCCGAGACGACAAAAAACGCAGGAATAGCGAGAAATCGCGACATTGTGATCGCAACTCCTACCTTGGCAGCTTGTCCGTCGTTTCACAAGACGGGCAAATTCACCCAAATCGGCTACCCGGGCAGACCGAGAAAAGGAGGGTTACTCCCTCAACTCCAGATCCACCCACACGCCATCGGCCGGTTTGGTGGAAACCCCAGCGCGGGGCTCAGTCTTTTCGGCGGCAGCGGTGAACTTGAACATTTTCACGATGGCACCGACGACCAAGCCGACCTCAAGGAGGCCAAGGTAACGACCGGGGCAAAAGCGAGGCCCGTGGCCGAAGCCGAAATGGAGCAGGTCTCTCGACGTGATGCCTTTCGCTGCGAGGACGTCCCAGCGCGCGGGCGCAAAGACATCGGCGCGATACCCGCTGACGGCTTCCCCCCAGAATTCCTCGCTGCGGTTCGCGTGCCACACATCGAGGCGGATGTGGGTCCCATCCGGAATGAACATCTTTTTCCCGTCACCGACCTCAAGCGTGGTGTCCACGGTGGCGCGGCGCGGGAAGAAATAGAGCGAGGGCGTGAGGCGGAGGGTTTCCTCCAGCACGCGGTTCAGCGTGACGGCGGCGGCGAGATTGTCCGGGTCATAGGCGTTCATGTCCCGCACCTCGGAGAAAATCTGCTCTTGGATGTCGGGCGTGCGGGAGAGGTGGGAAAGGGCCCAACTGGCGAACGAAGTGGTGGCCTCCATGGCACCGGCGAGGAAGACGCGGATATTCGCACGCAGGGCATCATCCGTGGCATCGGACTCAAACTGGGACCAGAGGCCGCGGCGCCCGGCACGGCCGGAGAGGGCGATATCGGTGAGCGTCTCGAAGTCAGCGGCGTATTGTTTCAGAACCTTGTCCCGGCCGGTGAGGCGGCAGCGCACGGCGTGGAGCCGGGGCGCAACGGTATCAATGATCATGTGCTCGATGAGATGCACGAGCGCAGGCACGTAGCGGTCGCGCAGCTCCTCGCGGGAGACGTCAGCACCGAAGAAGTTGTTCACGAGCATCTCAAGCATGACGACTTGGATCTCCGGCTCGAGCCGGAGGCGCGTGGTTTTCTGCCCGGTGGCCTGGACGTGGGCACGCAAGGCGGCGAGGCGCTCCGCAACGGTCTTGCGGAAGGTCTGCTCGAAGCCATGGAATTTCTCCGGCTGGAAAAGGTTCGACTTGCTGAAGGGCTCGGCAGAGAGGCGCTTCTGACGTTTCCACACGGTGCCATTCGCATAGAGGAGAGAGTCCACGCCGGTGGCGCGGGCGATACCGGCAGTGGGCCCGGTATCACGGTCGAACTGGCCGGGCTTGTCCCCGGTGGCGGCGAGGATGGCCTTGATCACAGCGGGGTCCCGCGTGAGCAGGACAGGTGGAAGGCCGGCAAGGTAGAGGTAGCGATTGTGCCGGGCGCCGGTGCCGGATTCCCCTTCCGCGCCGGTGTAGAAGGCCTCGAAGATCTTGATCGGCTCCCGGTAGTTCCAAGGATGGGGAAATGGGAGCGTAGGACCGCCGGAACCGAAGAGGGAGACCCGGGACGGGAGGAGGTCGCCGCCGGTGAAGGGGTTCCCGCCGCCGAGCTGTCGGGAAAGATGGGTGGCCCAGGTGCGGAGGGACATGAAGGCAAGCGAGGTAGATGAAGAAAGGGAAAGCGAGGCACCGCCAGCAATCGGCTCTAGCTCGCGGATGGGCGGGTCATCCTGACTTTGCACCCCCGGCAGGATGCTTCGCAATCGGCAGCCAGCTCACCCGGCAAACCCATTCGCGGGCAGACCTTTCACGCCGAGGCCGCGAATCACGAAGAGGCGACCGGCGTCCGATTCCTCGACGCTCTTGTGGACGCCGGTGGTGACGTAGAGATCGGCCAAATCCGGCCCGCCGAAGGCGCAGGCGGTCGTTTCCAAGCACGGCAGATCGATTTTCCGCAGCTCCTGCCCACTTTCCGGGCTGAAGCACACCACGCAGGCGCCGTGGCAGAACGCGATCCACAAGTTCCCGGCAGCGTCGATGGTCATACCGTCCGGCGACCAATCGTAGTGCGCGGTGGAAACCACACTCCGCAAGTTCGTCAGGTGGCCTGCTTCGTAGTCGAAGGCGAGCACCTCTTTCCGCGGGGTATCGATGTAATAGACCGTGCGGCCGTCGGCACTCCAGACGATGCCGTTCGAATTTGTCACCGGGCCGAAGCTCTCATGGATCGTCAGGTCGGGATCGAGGCGGTAAAGCCGGGCATCGCCGGTCTTCTTCACCAAGCTGATGGTGCCGGCGAAAAAGCGTCCGTCAGGAGAGCATTTGCCGTCATTGAAGCGGTTGTCGGCCTTGTCCGGCTCCGGATCACCGAGCGCGGTCAGGTGGCCATCCTCGCCGAGGAGGTGGAAACCTTTGTCCCCCGCGATCACGAAGCCGCCGGCCTCGCGGGGAACCACGGTCCCGACGCGCTCGCCCACCTCCCAAGTCTGCTCCTCGCCGGTAGCCGGATTGAAGCGGATCACGCGGTGGTTTTCGATGTCCACGTAGAGGAGCGAGTCCTTCCACCACAAGGGGCCTTCACCCCACTGGGCGCGGTAATTGCCGACGGTTTCGATGGTCATGCGGCGGGACCGTAGGCCGCCGTTAGGGCGGGAAAAGAAAAAGCTCAGGCAACATCCGGCCCCGCCGACGTTTTGTCCGGAGAAAACGGATTTGTCATACCGCCGCGAATCCGCTATTCCCTAGGTCTCCCCCGCGCCACGCCCCGAAAAAACCTCATGCCGAACCGATTCTCGATTCCGCTCCTGTTTGCCGTCCTCTTGGGGTGGCTGGGAGCCTCTCCCTTGGCCCGCGCGCAGTGGGAGACCAAGGAAATCAATGGTCGCGACTACATCTGCGTGGATGGGATGAAGAAGTTCTACGGCTTCGATTCCATCAAACGCAGCGGCAACCAGCTGCTGCTCGACAAGGTCGTGGTGACAAAGAACGCCAGAACCGGCCAACCGGAAAAGCAAGGCGTTCTCATGAAGCTCGTGGTCGGTTCACAGGATTGCCTGATGAACGGCGTGAAGTTCGTCTTCAGCTACAAGGTCGAGGAAAACGGCGGACGAGTGTGGATGTCCCGGATCGACCTCACCAAGCTGGTCGATCCCGTGCTGCGGCCGAACTATATTCCGGGCGCTGGCAATTTCAAAACGGTCATCATCGATGCCGGGCACGGCGGCAAGGATCCCGGGGCCACCAATGGTCTGGGGACGGAGGCTGACTACAACCTCGATGTCGCGAACCGGCTCAAGAAGATGCTTTCCGACCCGAAGATCGGCTACAAGGTCCTGATGACCCGCGAGAGTGACCGCTACCTCACGCTGCAGGAGCGGGTGCAGATCGCCAATCGCGTGAACGAAAACGCGATCTTCATCTCCATCCACCACAATTCAGGCGGCAGTTCGGCTCGCGGCTTGGAAACCTTCACGCTCTCGCCCCTCGGCGTGGCGCACTACGGACGCGGGCTCAATGCCAGCGATTTCCAGATGCGCACCGGCAATAGCCACGACTCCGGCAATGTCGCACTGGCCACCGCCGTCCACGGCTCGATGCTGACCCTTCTGAAGGATCCGAAGACCGACAAGTCCTACACGCTGGACCGCGGCATCAAGCGCGCTCGCTTCAGCGTGCTGACCGGCGTGAAGCACCCGGCGATCCTCGTCGAGTGCGGCTTCATGACGCATCCTTACGAGGCGCGCCTGATCCAAAACGAAGCGTACCGGAACACGGTCGCCAAAGCGATCGCCTCGGCCGTGGTGAAGTACAGCAAGGCGGTCTCCAAGTCGGCGGCCCCGAATCCTTAAGCGGGAACCTGCGGGAGCTGATCGGAGTGGGCCTTGCGTCCCGGCACCGGTCTGCCAATTTTCAGCACCATGAAGGAACTCGTGCGCGAACGGGCGCTGATCCGGCTTTCTCACTATCAGGCCGTCCTGGAAGGCGCGGGAATTACCACCTTCATCCGCAACGAGAACGTTTCCAACGTCGAGGTCCCTATCCCGACCTTTTGCCCCGCCCTCTGCGTGGTGAACGATGAGGACTATGACCGGGCGATAGAACTGCTCCGCGAGTCCGACGAGCAGGCGAAGAAAGCCTCGACCGAAGATTGCGCCTGCCCCGCTTGTGGTGAGACCAACCCGCGAAGCTTCGACCTCTGCTGGAGCTGCGGAGCGGAGCTCGCGTGAATCACTTCACAAGCCGGGAACGCCACGCTCGCGCCACGTCAGCAGCTCGGGCTCACCATCGGTGATCAGCACGGTGTGCTCGAAATGCGCGGAAGGCTTGCCATCCGCGGTGACCACGGTCCAGCCGTCGTCAAGAATGCGGATCGAGCGCGTGCCGGCGTTTACCATCGGCTCGATCGCGAGAATCATCCCTGGCTCGAGGATCGGGCTCTTGCCCTGTGGACGGTAGTTCGGCACCTGCGGCTCTTCATGCAGGTCTCGTCCCACGCCGTGACCCACGAATTCGCGGACCACGGTGAAACCGAGCGGGGCCACATACTCTTCCACCGATCCGCAGAGATCAGCGAGACGCTCGCCGGCGCGGGCGTGGGAGATGGCTTGGAAAAGAGATTCCTCGGTGGCGATCAGAAGGCGGCGTGTTTCGTCAGGGACATCCCCCACGGCCACGGTGATCGCGTTGTCGCCGATCCAACCGCTTTTCACGACGCCAACGTCCAGCGTGACCACGTCACCCGGCTGGATCTTGCGCGGTCCGCCGATGCCGTGGACCACTTCCTCATTCACCGAAATGCAAATTTGGCCGCGGAAGCCACGATAGCCGAGGAAGGCGCTCTTGCAGTCGCGATCGCGCATCAGCTGGGCCGCGAGTTGATCGATCTCCAGTGTCGTGCGACCGGGTTCGACGGCTTTGACCAGCTCCATCAGCACCTCGCTGGCCACTTGGCCGGCGACGCGCATGCGGCCGATCTCGTGCGGCGTCTTGATTCGGATCTTATGCCGCCTGGCCATGAGCTTCTAGGGAACGGATGCACTCGGCCAGACGCTTCTCCACGTCGTCCGCGCCCGTGGTGGCGTCGAAGCGGCGCAGCAGGCCTTCGCTTTCATAGCGCGCCACCACCGGGAGCGTGTGCTCCTCGTATTCGGCAAGGCGCGAGCGGAAATTCGCGGGGGTATCATCGGCACGCGGGCCGGTCACACCGCCACACTCAGGGCAGCGATCGGCGCGATTGAGCTCCTGACGGCGACCGGACCAGCGGCACTCGGGGCATTCGATACGATTGCCGAGGCGGATCAGCAGTTCATCGACCGGCACTTCCAGCAGCACCGCGGCGGTGAGCTTCTGGTTATGCTCTGAAAGCCAGCCGGCGAGAAATTCAGCCTGCAGGACGCTGCGCGGGAAACCATCCAGCACCCAGCCGCCGGTTTGCTTGGCGAGCCACTCACCCATGATCGGGCACATGAGCGAGTCCGGCAGGTATTCGCCTTTCGCGAGGATCGGCTCGGCTTGTTTGCCGAGCTCAGTCCCCTGCTCCACGGCGGAGCGCAGCAACGCGCCGGTGCTCAGGTAGGCGAGGCCGAGATCTTCGGCCAGCCGACGGCCCTGGGTCCCCTTGCCGGAGGCTGGAGGACCGAGGAGAACCACTTGTTTCAACATCCTGTGTTAGGCGGCTTTGGCGATCCACGCCGCAGCGGCCACGACCACCAGCAGGCCAATCACGGCCCACAGATAGACGAGTGCCGTGCTGGACGCGGCATTGCCGGTCTGGGCAAGGCGGTCGTAGCGGCCCTTGATCTTGCCCTTGCGGAGGAAGCCATCGTAGTGGCGCTGCAGCAGGTGGGTCTCCACCTGGCGCATGATATCGAGAACCACGCCGACCAAGATCAGCAAGCTGGTGCCGCCGAAGAACTGGAGCACCATCGAGCCCGGTGGCAGTTCCACGAGATGGCCCACGAGCGGCGGCAACACGAAGATAAGGGTCAGGAAGATGGCACCCGCGAAGGTCAGGCGGGTCATCGTGAAATCGAGGAAGTCGGCGGTCGGCTTGCCCGGGCGAACGCCGGGGATGTAGCCGCCATTGCGCTTCAGGTCTTCCGAGATCTGAGACGGCTGGAACATGGTCGCCACCCAGAAGTAGGAGAAGAAAAAGATGAAGAGGCCACCGAGGACGTAGTACCACGTGCCGCCGGGATTGAGTGCTTCCTGGAGCTTCACCGCCCAGAGCTCACCCTTGGCGATCCACGAGATCATCATGGTCGGCAGCGAGAGAATGGCAGTCGCGAAGATGATCGGCATCACGCCGGCGTAGTTCACCTTCAGCGGGAGGTATTGGGTCTGTCCGCCGAATTGCTTCCGGCCGACGACGCGCTTGGCGTATTGCACCGCGATCCGGCGCTGGGCCTGGGTGATGGCGATGGTGCCGGCGATCACGAGGATCAGCATGGCGATCATGACGACCATCATGACCGAGCGGAAGGTATTCACGTCGTCACCGACCACGAAGTGGCGCCAAGTCTGGACGAGCGCGCCAGGCAGCGCGGAAATAATGTTCACCGTGATAATGATCGAGGTACCGTTGCCGAGGCCACGCTCAGTCATCTGGTCGCCGATCCACATCAGCAGGAGCGTGCCGGAAACGAGCGTCATCACGGTGACGGCGATCCACATGATGTTCGCGCCGGGCACCAGCACGCCGTATTTCGCGACGTTATCGATGCCGCGCATGTAGAACAGGCGGTCCGGATGCATCAGCGAGGTAGCCACAAAGTAACCCTGCACCAGCGCGATCACGATCGTGATGTAGCGGGTGTACTGGGTGATCTTCTGGCGGCCACCGTCCTCACGGGCGAGGCGGGCCAGCTTCGGCACCACCGCGGTCATGAGCTGCACCATGATCGACGCGGAGATGTAAGGCATGATCCCCAGCGCGAAGATGCCGGCCTGCTGGAGGCCGCCACCGGCGAAGATCGTGAGCATCGCGCCGAAGGCGTTTCCGCCGTCGGTCTTCGCGGCATCAGCCATCCACTTCTCGATAACCGAGGAATCTACCCCGGGCAGCGTGATGTGAACGCCAAGCCGGACGATGATGATCATCGCCAGGGTGAAGAGAATGCGGTCCCGGAGTTCCGGCACCTTCCAAGTGTTCGCGAAAGCGGAGATCATGGGGAAGCGGTGAGCTGCAAAAAGCGACGGGTTTGTAAACACGGCGAGGAAGCGATCAAGCGCTTCCTCGCCGGAGAACCGTCAAGACGGATATGACCAACTGAGGATCAAGCGGGGAGCTGGACGGAGCCGCCAGCCTTTTCCACCTTCTCCTTGGCCGAGGCGCTGATCGTGTCCACGACGAGGGTCAGCTTCTTGCTGATCTCGCCTTGGCCGAGCACCTTGACCTGTTCGCAGGCGCGGTTGATGAGACCGGCCTTGCGCAGGGCTTCTTCGTTGACGGTGTCACCGTCGTTGAAGGCCTTGTCGAGCTGGGACAGGTTCACCACTTCGACCTTGGTCTTGAAGTTGATGTTGTTGAAGCCGCGCTTGGGCAGACGGCGGTGAAGGGGCATCTGGCCACCTTCGAAACCGACGCGGGTGCCACTGCCGGAGCGGGCCTTCTGGCCCTTGTTGCCCTTGCCGGAGGTCTTGCCGTGGCCGGAGCTTTCGCCGCAGCCGAGGCGCTTGACCCGGTGCTTGGCACCCTTGTTAGGCGCGAGAGTGTGAAGTTTCATAGTCGACGTTCGATGTTGGACGTTCGATGTTCAGTATTCCTCAGATGGCCTTTTCCTTCTTCTTGCCGCGGGATCCGAGGATCTGGTCGCGGGTGCGAAGCAGGGAAAGCGCCTTGAGGGTGGCCTTGACCACGTTCGAGTGATTGGAGGAGCCCATGGACTTCGCGAGGATATCGCGGATGCCCACTGCTTCGCAGACGGCGCGGACGCCACCGCCGGCGATGATGCCCGTTCCCGGGGACGCCGGCTTGAGAAGCACCTTGCCGCCGCCGAACTCGGCGTAGATTTCGTGGGGGATGGTTCCTTCCACGATGTTCATCGGCTTGAGCGACTTCTTGGCGGATTCACCGGCCTTCTTGATGGCGTCGGCCACTTCGTTGGCCTTGCCGAAGCCGAGGCCAACCTTGCCCTCCTTGTCGCCAGCGACGACGAGCGCGGAGAAGCTGAAGCGACGGCCGCCTTTGACGACCTTGGCGCAACGGTTGATGAAAACGACCTTTTCAGCCAGCTGGGGCCCATCGGACTCCTGCTGTTGATTGCGGTCGTCGCGGCGCGGGCCGCGGGGACCACGAGGGCCGCCGCCGAAGCCGCCACCACCACCGCCGAAGCCACCACCGCGCTGGCCGTAACCGCCGCCGCGCTGGCCGTAGCCGCCCGGTTGCTGTTGCTGGCCGCCCTGCGGGGGCTGGGGTACAGAAGGAGTAGGAGTCGAGTCTTGAGGTGTCACCATGACGGTAAGATATTAGAATTGGAGACCGGCTTCGCGGGCGGCATCAGCCAACGCCTTGATCTTGCCGTGGTAGAGGTGACCGCCGCGGTCGAAGACCACAGCGCTGACATTGGCAGCCTTGGCGCGCTCGGCGAGGAGGGAACCCACCTTGGCGGCGGCTTCCACGTTCGAGGCGGCATTTTCGAAGCTCTTGTCGAGCGTCGAGGCGGAGACGAGGGTGCGACCGGCGACATCGTCGATGACCTGCGCGTAAACGTGCTGGTTCGAGTAGTGGACGGCGAGGCGCGGACGGGCGGCGGTGCCCGAGACCTTCTTGCGGATGCGCGCGTGAATGCGGCGGCGTCCTTCCTTGCGATTGATCTTGCTCATTTCGAGTAAAGGTTTCGGGGTTACTTGCCGACGCTCTTGCCTTCCTTGCGGCGGACGTGTTCGCCGACGTAGCGGACGCCCTTGCCCTTGTACGGCTCCGGCGGGTAGTAGCCGCGGACCTCGGCGGCGAACTGGCCGACGAGTTGCTTGTCGATGCCTTCCACCTTGATCTTGGTGTTTTCGTTCACGGTGACGGTCAGGCCGGCCGGGATCGGGTGAAGGATCGGGTGAGACTTGCCAAGGGACAGGTCGAGGTCCTTGCCCTTGACGGCGGCACGGAGACCGACGCCTTGGATTTCAAGGTCCTTGCTGAAGCCTTGGGAGACTCCGGTGATCATGTTATTCACCAGGCTGCGGACGGTGCCGTGCAGCGCGCGGTGATTGCGAGCCTCGCTGGCGCGGGCGACGATGACGGAAGTGTCTTCGCTCTTGATGGAGATGCCTGCGGGAAGGGCGAGGTCGAGCGTGCCCTTCGGGCCCTCGACGACAACCTTGCCGGCATCGACCTTCACGCTGACCTTGGCGGGCAGGGAAATCGGTTTGAGACCAACTCGTGACATGGTGGTTTGTTCCTTTCTCGGGTTGGGGATTACCAGACGTGGGCGAGCACTTCGCCGCCGAGTTGGCTGCGCTTGGCGGAGGAGCCGGTCATCACACCCTTGGAGGTGGAGACGATGGCGATGCCGAGTCCATTGAGGACGCGGGGCATTTCCTGACCACCGGCGTAAACGCGGCGGCCGGGCTTGGAGATCCGCTTGAGGTCGGTGAGGACCGGGCGGCCATCGACGTAGCGGGCCTTGACCTTGAGCTGCGGATGTCCGGAGTCGGTCACGACTTCGAAGCCCCAGATGTAGCCTTCTTCCTGAAGCACCTTGGCGATGTCAGCCTTGATGCGGGAGTAAGGAGCCAGGAACTGCTCGTTGCCAGCGCGGCAGCAGTTCTTGAAGCGGGTGAGGAAGTCGGAAATTGGATCGGTGAGAACGGCCATGATGGTGGTTCCTTAAAAGTGGTCGGAATCAGGCGGCGGCGCCTTCGGTGGTTTCCGCCTTCTTCGTATCGCGGAACGGCAATCCCAGCTCGGTCAGCAGGGCACGGCCTTCGTCATTGGTCTTGGCCGATGTGACGAAGATGAAGTCGAAACCGATGGTGCGCTTGATCTGATCAAGCTCGATTTCCGGGAAGATGGACTGGTCGGGGAAACCGACAGCGTAGTTACCGCGGCCGTCGAAGCCCTTCGGCGAAATACCGCGGAAGTCGCGGATGTTCGGCGCGGTGACGTTGATGAAGCGATACAGGAATTCCCACATGCGGGCACCGCGGAGAGTCACGCGGGCACCGAGGGCTTCACCCTCGCGCAGCTTGAAGTTGGCGACGGCCTTCTTCGAGTAGGTGATCGACGGCTTCTGGCCGGTGATCTTGGCGATTTCGGCGACGGCATCGTCCACCGCGACCTTGCGGTCCGGAGACTTGCCCATGCAGGAGGTCACCACGATCTTTTCAAGTCGTGGGATCTGGTGTGGATTGGTGTAGCCGAGCTTCTCTTTGAGAGCTGGCACGACCTTTTCCGTGTAGTGCTTTTGCAGTACTGGCGTGCTCATTTTGTTTTAGCGGGTCAGCGCTTTGTTTGATGCGCTTAAGCGCGGGCAAAGACCGGAGTCTCAGCCCAGTTTCTTGACATTGGAGATGTGGACGGGGCCGTCCTGCTCGAGGATCCCACCGTCGGGATTCTTCTCGGAGCGGCGGGTGGCCTTCTTGATGGTACGGCCGCCCTGGACGACGACCTTGCCCTTGGCAGCGTCGACGGAGAGGACCGTGCCTTTCTTGCCCTTGTGGGCGCCGGCGATGATTTGGACTTCGTCGCCCTTTTTGACGTGAGTCTTCATAGGAGTGATTCGGTTGAAGGGATGCGCCGTAGCCTCAGAGGACCTCGGGTGCAAGCGAGACGATCTTCATGAACTGCTTTTCACGCAGTTCGCGGGCGACGGGGCCGAAAATACGGGTGCCCTTCGGGTTGTTGTCCTTGTCGATGATGACGATGGCGTTGCCATCGAAGCGAAGGACGGAGCCGTCGGAACGGCGGATCGGGAAAGCGGTGCGGACGACCACGGCCTTGACGACGGAGCCCTTCTTGACCGAGGCGGTCGGGATCGAGTCGCGAATGTGGGCGGTGATGATGTCTCCCACCTGCGCGGTGCGGGAGCGCTTGCCGAGAACACCGATCATCTTGGCAGAGCGGGCGCCGGTGTTGTCGGCGACCGTGACGAGGGATTCCATCTGGATCATGGCGGAAAAAGCGTGAGTGGTGAGTGGATCGGTAGAACCGGCCGAAAGCTAGCTTAGTGCGAGAGCACCTTCTCAAGAGCCCAGCGCTTCAGCTTGGAAAGCGGACGGGTTTCGACGATGCGGACCTTGTCGCCGATCTGGGCTTCGCCCTTTTCGTCGTGCACGTAGTACTTCTTGGAGCGCTTGACGATCTTGTTGAACTTCGGGTGAGGCACCCGGGCGACGTGCTCGACCACGAGGGTCTTGCTCATCTTGTTGGAGGTGACGACGCCGACGCGGGTCTTGCGGACGTGTGCGGCGGTTTCCTGCGGTTGCTGCTCGCTCATGGAAATTGGTAATGTTGGCTGCTGCGGATGCGGGCGGCTCAGGCGTTCTTACGCTGGGTGAGCACGGTTTGGACGCGGGCAGCCTCACGGCGGAGCACGCGGATGCGGGCGGAATTTTCAAGCGTGCCGGTGGCCTTCTGCAGGCGGAGGTTGAAACCCTCCTCCTTGAGGTCGCGGAGCTTGGACTCGAGCTCCTTCACGGAGAGCTCCTTGATGTCCTTGAACTTGGTCTGAGCCATGGTCGTGGTTCTTTAAGAGGTGATGCCTCAGGCGTGCGGGTTGCGGACGACGAAGCGGGTCGGAAGGCCGAGCTTGTAGGAAGCAAGGCGCATGGCCTCCTTGGCCTGCGACTCCGGCACGCCGGCGACTTCGAACAACATGTTGCCGGGGCGGATCACGGCGACCCAGGCCTCGACGGCGCCCTTGCCCTTACCCATACGGGTTTCCGGCGGACGGGCGGTGATCGACTTGTGAGGGAAGATCCGGATCCAGACCTTTCCTTTACGCTTGAGGAAGCGGTTGATCGCGATACGGCAGGCTTCGATCTGGCGGTTGGTCATCCAGCCGCGGTCGAGGGCCTGGAGACCGAAGTCACCGAAGGCGACGGTGGTTCCGCGCTGCGCATTGCCGGCGCGGCTGCCGCGGTGCGACTTACGGAACTTCGTGCGTTTGGGCATCAAGGGCATGGCTCAGTCCTCCTGGGAAATAGTTGAGAGTTAAAAAATGGTCTTACTGGTTACCACCGCCACCACCGTGGGGCGGACGTGGACCGCGCGGGCCACGGGGGCCGCGGTTGTCACGATCGCGGCGATCACCGCCACGCTCTGGGCGCGGGGAGCTGCCGTCATCTTCCTTCTTGTTGACCCAGCACTTGATGCCGATGACACCGTAAACGGTGCGGGCCTCAGCGAAACCGTAGTCAAGCGGCACGCGCAGCGTCTGAAGCGGCACCTTGCCTTCGCGATACCATTCCGAGCGGGCGATGTCAGCACCACCGAGACGACCGGCGCAGCGGATACGGATGCCTTCGGCACCGAAGTCCATGGCGGTCTGCACGGCGCGCTTCATGGCGCGGCGGAAAGAGATACGACGCTCAAGCTGAACGGCGACCTGCTCGCAGATGAGCTGGGCATCGAGCTCCGGCTTGCGGATCTCGACGATATCGATCTTCACCTGGGCACCCTTGCAGATGTCGGAGATCTCCTTGGTCATGCGCTCGATCTCCGAACCCTTGCGGCCGATGATCAGGCCCGGGCGGGAGGTGTGGAGCGTGACGCGGACGCTGTTCCAAGCGCGTTCGATGACCACGCGGGCTAGCGCTGCGAATTGCAGGCGCGAGCGCATGTAGCCGCGGATCTTGAGGTCCTCGTGGAGCTTCTCGGCATAATCCTTGCCGGCGGCGAACCACTTGGAGCGCCAGTCTTTGGAGACGGCGAGACGGAAACCGATGGGGTTGACTTTCTGGCCCATGATGAAATGCGGTGTGGGATTGGGATCAGGCGTCCTTGGAAGCCTTCGGGGAAACGTTGACCTTCTTCCGCTTCGGTTCGCCTTCCGGCGCTTCCGCGAGGGTGATGAAGATGTGGCTGGTGCGCTTGAGGATGGCGCCGGCGGAACCCTTGGCACGCGGAGAGAAACGCTTCAGAACCGGACCAGCACCGATCACGGCTTCCTTCACGATCAGCGATTCGGCGCTCAGCGAGAAGTTGTTCTCGGCGTCCGCGATCGCGGTCTTGAGGGTCTTGTTGATGTGAAAGGCGGCCTTCTTCGGGGTGAAGGTGAGGATGTCGAGCGCGCTCGACACGGGCAGCCCTTGGATTTCACGGGCGACGTCGCGCGCCTTCTTCGGAGAGAGGCGGACGTATTTGGTGGTGCTCTTGACTTCCATGGATCGGGTCGGTGAGGCGTTTAGGAGAATGGTGCGCGGCGCGCGGATTATTCAGTGATGAGATGGGCAGAATCGCCGAGGCGGACCGGGCCTTGACCCGGGTCGAGTTCCTCGACAAAGGCGCCGCATACGTTGCGGCGGACGTCGGCCACGATGGCGGTGCCGAATGGTTGTTCCCCGCGGATGAGGCGGTAAGTGGTGCCGATGCGGGTGTTCTGGCTTTCCCCGACGTTGAGGACGAGGAGGCCGCTTTCCGAGTCGATGCTCACCACTTTCGCTTGGCCGGAAGAACCGGCGGCGGCTGCGGGGGCGGGCTTCTGCCTCAGACCGAGCACTTCGTCAAGCTCCCGCATGGCGGTTTCCACACGAAGCCGGGCATCGGGATCGGCAGCCACCGCCTGGCGGAGGTAGTCGGTCACCGTGCCAACGAGGCGGGAGCAGACGGCTTCGAGGTCGGTCGAGCGGCGGCGGACCACTTCGAGGTCGGCATTCGCTTGGACCAAACGGTCGTCGCCCCCATCGAGAAGATCGCGTCCGAGCGCCTCGAGGCGCAGCTTGACCTGATTCTTTTCTTCGGTCGCCAGTTTCTCGGCCCGGTTCGACTCGGTGAGAGCCTTTTCCAGTGCCTTGATCTTGGCTTCCTGCTCGATGAGCTTGTCCTGCAGAGCCACATCCGTCCCCTGCGCCGCACAGGTCCACGCCCCTGCGGACAGTCCGAAGACTGCGGCAGCAAGGGTGAATGGACGCGAGCGGTGCATGGAAACGGTGGCGTGAATGGCTTACTTCTTGCCGATACCGCCGTGCTGGCGGAACAGGCGGGTCGGGGCGAATTCACCGAGCTTGTGGCCGACCATGTTCTCGGTGACGTACACCGGGACGAAGGTCTTGCCATTGTGCACGGCGAAGTTCAGGCCGACGAAGTCCGGAGTGACCATCGAGGCACGGCTCCAAGTCTTGATCGGCTTCTTGTCGCCAGCGGCGGCAGCGGTGTCGATCTTGGCCAGAAGCTTCTGGTCGATGTACGGACCCTTCTTGAGAGAGCGAGGCATGAGTTCGTGAGGTAAAGGTTAGCTTAGCGCTTCTTCTTGTGACGGCTTTCGACGATGAAGGTGCTGGTGACCTTCTTCGGCTTGCGGGTCTTCTGGCCCTTCGCGTGGCACCAGGGGCTGAGAAG
>Ga0307406_10001200_pt1 | contig 14496 bp, 6 predicted proteins | sample 322Cmetagenome_3_FD_203706 | JGI IMG/M metagenome (GOLD analysis project Ga0307406, IMG submission 203706) | Maize rhizosphere microbial communities from greenhouse at UC Davis, California, United States - 322HYB-C-2 | ecosystem: Host-associated > Plants > Roots > Rhizosphere > Soil | place... | reverse complement strand
TGATGTCGCATCGATGCCGTTCTTCACCATCGCTGCTTCAAAGGGCGATCCGGCGAGGATGGACTGGCCGACGAGCGTGTGCTTCCAGCCAACCGGCATGCCGCTTTCATCGAGCATGATCGAAGCGCGGTGGAGAAACGCCGGGCGGTAGTAGCCGCCGCGGATGTCGTCTTCGCGAGTCCACATCACCTTGACCGGTTGCTTCACGGCCTTCGCGACGTGAACGGCATCGGTGACGAAGTCCGACGTGGGATTCGCGCGACGGCCGAATCCTCCGCCGAGGAAGGTGGTGTGGATTTCTACCTTGGACGGATCGATCCCCGCTGCCTTGGCGGCGAGCTGTTGATCCATGGTTTGAAATTGGGTTCCCGTCCAAATCTCGCACTTTCCATCAGCGATGCGCGCGGTGGCATTCAGCGGTTCCATCGTCGCGTGGGCGAGGTAGGGGACAAAGAATTCGGCCTCGATGGTCTTGGTGCCCTTCGCGGCAGGCAGATCACCTGCCTGCACGGCGACCGTGCCCTCGGTGGCGGCGAGTTTGCGGAACTCTTCCAGAATCGTGGCACTATCGAGCGGTGGACCTGGATTCCACTCCACCTTCAGCGCGTCGCGGCCGAGCTTGGCTGCCCAGAAATGGTCGGCCACCACGGCGATGCCGGTGGGGACTTGCACGACTTCGCGCACGCCGGGGATTTTCTTCGCGGCGGTGGCATCGAAGGATTTCACCGAGCCACCAAAGCCCGGCGGACGAGCGATGACGGCGGTGAGCAGGCCCTCGAAATGGACATCAATGCCGAACTTGGCGGTGCCGTTGATCTTCTCCGGGCAGTCGAGACGCTTGGTCGCCTTGCCGATGAGTTTCCAGTCTTTGGGATCCTTCAGCGTGACTTTCTCGGGAAGTGGCAGCCGCGCGGCGTCCTGCGCGAGTTCGCCGTAGGAAGCGCGCTTGTCCCCGGCGACGACGTGGCCGTTTTCGGTGCGGCAGTCAGCGGGTTCCACCTTGAATTTGGCGGCAGCAGCTTGGACAAGCAATGCCTTCGCCATCGCGCCGATCTGACGGTAGCGGTCGAACTCGGAGTGAGTTGAAGTCGAGCCGCCGGTCATCTGCATGCCGAAGGCGGTGTGCGCATACTGCGGCGCGGCGGGCGCGTGCTCGGCGGAAACCTTCGACCAATCCGCATCGAGTTCCTCGGCAATGAGCATCGGCAAGGTGGTCCAGATCCCTTGGCCCATTTCGGAGTGAGCGAGCAGGACCGTCACCCGGCCATCGACGCCGATGCGAAGGAAAGCATTCGGTGCAGGTAGTGCGCCGGGTTTTCCCGGTGGGGCATCGGCGGCAGCGACCCGCTTTGGCAGCGGAACGAAGAAGCCAAGCACGAGCCCGCCCGTAGAGGCGAGGAAGCTTCGGCGACCGAGAGTGGTGGGGTTGGCGGCCGTGCTCACTTGACACCTCCTTTCGCCTTCGTTTCGGCGGCGCGATGGATGGCGCAGCGGATGCGTTGGTAGGTGCCGCAGCGGCAAATATTGCCGCTCATGGCGAGGTCGATGTCTTCATCGGTGGGATCGGCCTTCTCGCGCAGCAGGACCGCGGCGGACATGATCTGGCCGGATTGACAGTAGCCGCACTGCGGGACGTCCTCGGCGGTCCACGCCTCCTGCAAGGCTTTGCCAAGCGGATCGGTGGACATGCCCTCGATGGTGGTGATGCTTTTCCCGATCGCTCGAGAAACCGGCGTGACGCAGGAGCGAATGGCCTCGCCGTCGAGGTGGACAGTGCAGGCGCCGCATTGGGCCATGCCGCAGCCGAATTTGGTGCCGGTGAGGTGCAGCAAGTCTCGCAGCACCCACAGCAGCGGGGTGGAAGGATCCGCATCCACCACGTGATCCTGTTGGTTCACTTTGAGGGAGATCATGGCAGGAAATTTTTCGGGAATCCGGCACCATGGAGCAAAAGGGGAAGTTTGCCAGTAAATCGCTCCATCGTTTTCATGGAAGCCGGAACACAGTGCCGCGAGGGAATTTCGCCTTTCTCGACCGGGCCACCCGGAAACGAACCGGAGGGCGGAGCAAGACGAAGTGGCGAATTGTCGGTGACTTATGATTCTGTAACCAGCCGCTAACGTGATCGCGTAAGATCGGGATTCTGGATTGATCAGGTTGTCCGAAGTGGTTTATTTTCAATTCATGATCCCGCTCACCCCCCGAGCGGGGGGATCACCCAAATCCTTCCCCCCGGTCACCACGTGCCTGCTAGCCTTGGCATTATGCACCTCCCCCGTCCTTGCCACTGGACTGGACGCACCACAGCCGGTGGGTGCGTTTTTCAATGGAACCTTCCCCGCCACCGCGCCGGGATCGTCGACGGGATGGGAAACTGAAAACGCCTTCCCGAACCTGACCTTCATCGATCCGATGTGGCTGGCGGAGATCCCGGGCGGCGACGAGTTTCTGGTCGTCGGGAAAAACGGACAGCTCTGGCGATTCGAAAATGACCCGGCAGTGACACAGGGCGAAGTGGTGATGGTCTTGGATTGGTCGGCACAGACCCAAGCCTCGGAGGATCAGGGCTTCTACCGGCTGGCCTTTCACCCGCAGTTCGGTCAGGTGGGATCGCCGAACGCGAACTACGTCTACGTTTCCTACAGCCACAAGCCGGCCCTGGCCGGTGCGGATGCCGATCACAGCTACTGGCGGCTGTCGCGATTCACCTGGCTGCCAGCCAGCGGGACGATCGATCCGGCGAGCGAGGCGGTCCTGATCGACCAGTATGACCCGCATCGCTGGCACAACGGTGGAGCACTCACTTTCGGCAACGACGGCTTTCTCTACGTCACCGTGGGCGAGACCAGCGAGTGGAACGACAGCTTCCTCAATTGCCAGCGGATCGACCAAAGCCTGTTCAGCGGGATCCTGTGCATCGACGTGGACAACGACCCGGCGAAGTCGCATGCGATCGTCCGCCAGCCGGTCGAAGATCCGGCCTGGGGCAAACCGGCGGGATGGCCGGCGAGCAGCACCCAAGGCTATGGCATTCCCAACGACAACCCGTGGCAGAACCCGGGCAACGTACTGGAAGAGTTTTATGCGATCGGCTTCCGAAGCCCGCACTCGATGCACTACGACCCACCGACCGGTGACATTTACGTCGGCGATGTGGGGCAGGGAACCCGTGAAGAACTGACCCGCGTGACCGGCCCGGGCGCCAATGCTCAGTGGGCCTATCAGGAAGGAACGGTTGCCGGACCGCGGGCCAAGCCGGTGCCGTTGACCGGTGCCGACCAAGTGCCGTTGGTGGATTACGGCCGGGACATCGGCGGCTGCCTCATCGGTGGCATGCGCTATCGCGGTGCGAAGTGGAACAGCCTGCTCGGTGGCAAGGTTCTCTATGGTGATCACCTCACCGGTGAAGTGTGGAGCGCCACGCTCGATTCGGGCGGCGGCGCCCCGGTCATCGAGGAACTGGTGGACGGCGGCTTCATCGTTGGCAACAAGGCCGGTCTTGCGAATTTCTGCACCGACTCCACGGGCGAGGTCTATCTGATGAACCTCAATGGCACGAATCAGGACGGCGGCACGATCCTGAAGCTTGCCACAGCTGGCGCTTCGGTCGAACCGCCGGCCCTGCTTTCGCAAACCGGGGTCTTCACCAATCTCGCCACGCTGGCGACGGTGCAAGGCGTGATCCCCTACGATGTGGCGAACCCGCTGTGGTCGGACGGCTCGTCGAAGCATCACTGGATGATCCTTCCCAATGACGGCAGCCACAACAGCACGCAGGAAGACATCGTCTTCAGCGAAGAAGGGAATTGGGTTTTTCCCGCAGGCACCGTCTTCGTGAAACACTTCGAGATCGGGACCGATGAAAACAATCCCGCTGCAGTGAAGCGGCTTGAGACACGTTTCCTGATCTGCACCGAAGGCGGAGGGAAATACGGCGTCACCTACAAGTGGAATGCTGCCGGCACTGATGCCGAGCTGCTGACCAGCGGCTTGGATGAAAGCTACAATGTGACCCTTGCCGGCGGGGGCTCGGAGGCCCGGACCTGGAGCTATCCCTCTCGCTCTGAATGTTTGCTTTGCCACAACACGGCGTCGGGCCAGGCGCTCGGCGTGCGCACCCATTCACTGAATCGCGACTTTCACTATGACCTCACCGGTCGCGATGCGAACCAGCTCGCCACTTTCAATTCGCTCGGCATGTTCGATCAGACGCTCACCGCGGAAGAGCTGGCAAATTTCATCGAGGCCCGCGCGCTCGACGACGAAACCGCGCCGCTTGAGCATCGCGTTCGGTCGTATCTCGATTCGAATTGTTCGCACTGCCACCAGCCGGGCGGCCCGGTAAGCTACTTCGACGCGCGGCTCGGCACGCCGCTGAATGTCCAAGGCCTGATCAATGGCATGATCCAAGGGCACTTCACGATGGGTCCCGATGGCCGTTATCTGAAGCCCGGCGATCCCGATCTTTCCGCACTGCACATCCGGCTGTCGAACGTGGGCAATGGCGCGGCCATGCCTCCGTTGGCGAAGAACGTGGTCGATCAGAAGGCGGTGGATCTCTTGCAGGAGTATCTCGAAAGCCTCACGGCGGAAGAGTTCGCACTGACGCCGTCGCCGCAGGCGCGCTACATCATGCTCTCCGCCTACAGCGAGGTGCATGGCTATGACTTCACCTCGGTCGGCGAGTTTTCGGTGCTCGATGGCAATGGCCTGCCGATACCGATTTCGGAGCAGTCGATCGCCTTCGTGAACAGCGAGGAATTGGTCGATGCTTACTCGCCCGCTTCGCGGATCATCGATGGTAACATTAATAGCTATTGGCACACCGTCTGGGAAGGGACCGGGCTGTCACCAGTAAATCCCAACTATGTCGGCATCGACCTGGGCTCGGTGCGTTCGGTCGGTGGTTTTGTTTACACGCCGCGCCAACAGCCGCCGGGTGGGCCGGTCACGGACCAGAACGGCCGCATTGCTGGCTATGACGTGCATTACAGCAATGACATGGAGAACTGGACGCAGATCGACCATGGCACGTGGCCGAATAGCAATGCCGCCCAGCGCTTCGACGGCTTGGCCGGGAAGCGCAAGGCGCGCTGCCACATCGGCGGGCCGGTCGAGGCGGTGAACGGGTCGTTCGACGTTACCGTGGTCTTCGACATGGACGTCACGGATTTCACACCAGCCGACCTTCAGGTGACTGGCGGCGTTGTCACGGGCCTGCGTGGAAAAGGTTACTACTACGTGGCTAGTATTTCGCCGACCCATCCGGGCGTGACAGTGAGTGTGCCGGCGGATGCCGCGAACCTGAGTGGCCTCGGCAGCCGGCCATCGAACTCGCTCGGCGTCGGCTACGAGGACACGACTCCGCCGGTGGCTGTCCTGACTGGAACGCCGGCGCAGGTGTCCGGAGCCTTCCAGATTCACTTGGACTTCGGCGAAGAGGTGACAGGACTCGATGCCTCGGACTTCATGCTGACCAATGCCACGCTGAGTTCCATCGTGCCTGACGGCGATGGCTATGTGCTGAATTTCGCCGCGAACGCGGAAGGTGCCGTGCTGATCCGTTTGGCGGGCGGTGCAGTCACCGATCCTTCAGGAAATTTCTCGATGGAAGCCGCCGCAACGACGGTGAACTTCACCCGGCTCCTCGCCCGCAATGCCGGGGAATACTCCTATCTTGGCGGTGGCATGCAGGTCGTCGCCAGCACCGGTTCACCGGTGGGGCACTATGTTGTGCTGCCCGATGCCCAGTATCCCGACAATCACCTGCTGCCGGTGAAGACCCAGCATCGAGCGGAGTATCGCTTCGTGGTCCCGCACGCCGGGCAATGGCTCCTGCGTGGTCTGATTCGCCCGGCGAGCAGTGCGTCGGATTCCTTTTGGATCGAGATCGATGGGAATCAAGCCGCTGGCACGGTCTACCAATGGGATGTCAATCCGATCGGCGCCGCCTACGTCTGGGACTTGCTGAGCAACTTCGGCGGGCCGGATCCCGTGGTGCTGAATCTTTCCGCCGGCGAGCATACGGTGACTGTGTATGGCCGCGATGACGGCGCTCGTTTGGCTCGCTTGGAACTGGAGAGCGTACGCCCGTGCGCGGCCCTCACCGGACCGACGGGCAAAGTGGACGGGCCTTTCCAAGCGACGCTGGAGTTTTCCGAAAGCGTTACCGGCCTTGGCATCGCCGACTTCACCGTCAGCGGTGCGACTGTGACAGCGGTGAATGGCTCGGGGACCAGCTACTCGATCACCCTCTCGGCACAGGCATCCTTGATCACGGTCTCGCTCGCGGAGAATGCTGTCGTGGATGGCACCGGCTTGGGGAACTTCGCTTCGAATGCCATCGTCGTTGTAGGCTCCAGTGCTTATCAGCAATGGGCCGCGCTTCACGGCGTGGATGGCACCACCGCGAGCCAACTCGCCGATGAAGACAGGGACGGCATCGCGAAGCTGCTGGAGTTCGCCTTCAATCTCGATCCCTCGGCGTCCGACGTTTCGATCTACGATCCGGCACAGTTTCCCGCCGCGGGATTGCCTAGAATGGTCATGTCTCCCGGTCCGCTCCTTACCCTGCAGTATGTCCGTCGGAAAGGTGCCACGGGTCTGACTTATACGCCGCAGTTCGGATCATCGCCGGGTGCGTTTACCAATGCGGCCAGCACGCCCTTGATCGAAAGCCTCGATGCGGAATGGGAGCGAGTGACCATCGCGGACCCGGCAGGCCCCGGTGCCGCGAAGCGCTTCGGCCGGGTGCTGGTGACGATGTCACCGCCATGATTTGAGTGACGATTTTGTAACGAATAACCTATGTCAGAGGACGGGAAGCCTTGAATTGTCGGGCTTTTCGGTCATCCGAGGGAACTGGACATCACTCTTTTGGGTGGCAGGCATGCTCACGAAATCCTTTGAAAGGTCACAGGAGTTCCTGTACCCGTTTCCCCATGATCCCGGAGAAACCCAAATGCCGGGGGATCGCTCGAATCACTCTCCTGATTTCGGCATGCTTGTGGGCGGGCTTCCCGTTTCACGCATCCGGTCAGACGGGAGGGCTTGATGCTCCCCAAGCGGTCGGTGCCTTTTTCAACAATACCTTCCCGCAATCGGCCCCCGGTTCCGTGAGCGGTTGGCAGACGGTCAACGCGTTTCCGAACCTGACCTTCGTGGATCCATTGTGGCTCACCGAGATTCCGGGAACGAGCCAGTTCCTGCTGGTCGGAAAGAATGGGCAGCTGTGGCGATTCGAGAACAACCCGGCTGTCACGCAGGGGCAGGTGGTGAAGGTGCTCGAGTGGGTGGCGAACACGCAGTCGTCGGAGGACCAGGGCTTCTACTCGATCGCCTTCCACCCACAGTTCGGGCAAGTGGGATCGCCGAACGCGAACTACGCCTACGTTTGCTACAACCATAAGCCGGCTCTCTCTGGCGCAGACGCGAATCACAGCTTCTGGCGTGTCTCGCGATTCACGTGGCAGCCGGCGACCGGCACGCTGGACCCGGCGAGCGAGTATGTGCTGATCAACCAGTACGACCGCTGCCGCTGGCACAATGGCGGCGCGATGTTCTTCGGCAACGACGGCTTTCTCTATGTCAACTGCGGTGACGGCGGCGACAGCGGCGAGGGTGGGGGACTCACCGGTGCTGATGGTGCACTCAGCCGCACCCAGCGTCTGAACTGGGGGCTCTTCAGCGGCGTCTTCCGCATCGACGTCAATAATGACCCGACCAAGTCACACGCGATCCGCCGCCAACCGCAGAGTCCGACGAACAAGCCGGCCGGCTGGCCCGCGAGCTTCACGCAGGGCTACGGCATTCCGAATGACAATCCGTGGCTCGATACGGGTGGCTCGATACTTGAGGAGTATTGGTCGCTCGGTCTGCGCAGCCCGCACACGATGCACTATGACGCGACGAATGGTGACATTTGGATCGGCGATGTGGGCGAGGGCGCACGCGAGGAAATGACCCGCGCTCCCATGGGCAGCAATGCGCAGTGGGGCTTCAAGGAAGGCTCGATCAATGGGCCGGGCGCGGTGCCGTCACCCGTGATCGGCACGCAGGAGATCCCGGGCTACGACTATGCCCGCAGTGAGGGCAGCTGCATCATCGGCGGCATGCGCTATCGCGGCGCGAAGTGGGATAGCCTGCTCGGCGGCAAGCTGCTCTTCGGCGATCACGTGCGCGGCCGGATTTGGACCGCCACCCTCGACAGTGGCGGCGGCGCCCCGGTGATCGAAGAAATCGTCAGCGGCTTCCACTCCGGCGACAAAGCGGGCTTGGCGAACTTCTGCACGGACAACGCGGGCGAGGTCTATTTGATGGATGTCAACGGAACGAACTCGGCCGGCGGCACCATTCGCAAGCTGACCACTGCGGGCATCGCCAACGAGCCTCCGCAGTTCCTTTCGCAAACGGGCGTCTTTACCAGTCTCGCGACTCTCGCCACAGCTCCGGGCGTGATTCCCTACAACGTCGCCAATCCGCTATGGTCGGATGCGGCGGCGAAGAAGCGCTGGATTATCCTGCCGAACGACGGGTCTCACAACACGGCTGCGGAGAAGATCGCCTTCAGTGAGGAAGGCAACTGGCTGTTCCCTGCCGGCACCGTGTTCGTGAAGCACTTCGAGGTGGCGCTGGATGAGAACAATCCCGCGTCGGTGAAGCGGCTCGAAACGCGCTTCCTCATCTGCACGGACGGCGGCGGCAAGTACGGTGTGACTTACAAATGGAACGCCGCGGGTACCGATGCCGAGCTTCTAACAAGCGGTCTTGCGGAGAGCTACGACGTGACCCTCGCTGGCGGGGGCGTGGAAACGCGGAATTGGGATTATCCCTCGCGGGCGGATTGCCTGCTCTGTCACAACGCTGCTGCAGGCCAAGCGCTTGGCGTACGCACTCATGCGCTCAACAAAACCTTCCACTATGGGGCCACTGGCCGCGATGCCAACCAGCTCGCCACCTTCAATGCGCTCGGCATGTTCGATGTCACGCTCACGGCAGCGCAGATCGAGGATTTCATCGAGGCGCGTGCGATCGATGACGAGACTGCACCGATCGAGCACCGCGTGCGCTCGTATCTCGACTCGAACTGCTCGCACTGCCATCAGCCGGGATCGCTGGTGCCGTACTTCGATGCGCGGCTCGGCTCGCCGCTGAAGGTGCAGGGGCTGATCAATGGCGTCATTCAGGGGCACTTCGATCTTGGCCCGGACGGCCGTTACATGAAGCCGGGTGATGCGGATCTTTCCGCGGTTCATGTACGCCTGTCGAATGTCGGCAATGGTGCCGCGATGCCGCCGCTGGCGAAGAACGTGGTGGATCAGAAGGCGGTCGATCTGTTGCAGGAGTATCTCGAGAGCCTGAATGGCGCGGACTTCGTTCTGAGTCCTCCGTCGCCGGTGGCGCGCTATGTGAAGTTGACCGCCGGCACTACGGCCCAGAACACCGAAGTGAATGGCAATGCTTGGACCTCGGTGGGTGAGTTCACCATTCTCAACGGCGAAGGTGCCGCGATCCCGATTTCCGACCTCTCGATCTATCAGGTCGACAGCGAGGAAACGGTAAATGAATCCGCTCCCGCAAGCCGCGCCATCGACGGCGATCCGAACACGTTCTGGCATACCGAATGGGGTGGGCCCGACCCGGTGGGTCCCCATTTCGTTACCATCGATCTGGGATCGCTGCGCAGTGTGGGCGGTTTCATCTATACGCCGCGCCAGAGTTCCCAGAACGGGAGAATCTCTCGATACACGGTGGAATACAGTGCGGACGCGGTGAACTGGACGCAGATGGCCACCGGCACTTGGCCCAACAGTGCCGCACTCCAGACATACACTGGCTTGGTCGGTCATCGGAAAGCTCGCTGCGAAATCGCCGGGCCGTCCGGCACGGTCAGCGGGGGCTTCGATGTCACGGTGGTCTTCGATCACGACGTGACGGACTTCGCCGAGAGTGACCTACAGGTCACCGGAGGCACGGTCACCGGTCTGCGCGGCAAGGGCTACTACTACGTGGCTCGTATTTCGCCCTCGGCGGCGAATGTGAGCGTGGCGGTTCCGGCCGATGCGGTGAATCCGGACGGCCTCGGCAGCCGGGCTTCGTCCGCGCTCGCGCTGGGCTTTGTCGACTCGCAGCCGCCGGTGCCTATCTTCACGGGCGTGCCAGCGCAGGTGAACGGGCCGTTCCAAGTCAGCCTGAATTTTGGTGAGGTGGTGAGCGGCCTGGATGCTGCCGACTTCACGGTGATCAATGGCACGCTCGGACCGATCGTTCCCAATGGCATCGCCTACACGATCACGGTGAATCCATCGGGATCCGGAGCCGTCGGATTGGAACTGCGTCACGGCGCGGTGATCGACCTCGCAGGCAACGTGATGGGCGAAGGCAAAGCCATTTCGACGATGTTTGTCCCGTGGCTGATGACCGTCGAGGCAGAGAACGGGATCATCACCGGAGGCTTCGTCACGGTGTCGGATGCGACCGCCAGCGGCGGCAGCTACGTGTGGGTGCCACAGGACAGCCGTGCCGGCGTGACTACGCTGAACACCACGCTAAAGATCACCTACAATGTGACCATTCCACGCACCGGACAGTATCTGGTGCATGGCTTGGCGAGATCCGACGATGGGAGCAGTGACTCGCTTTACATTGGCTTCGACGGTGGCACGCCTTCCGAGTGGCATACGAACCAAACCGCGGGGCAAGTGGGCTCGGGGCAATTCCTTTGGGACGTGGCTAACAGTTCGCGAGCGCCGGCGACCAATCCGACCGTCTTCAACCTGACGGCTGGTCCGCACACGCTGGAAATCTACGGCCGTGATGACGGGACGCGGCTCGATCGCTTGGAGATCCGCTCGCTCCGTCCGTTGCCCTTGTGGAGCGGCCCGGCGTTGGTGGTCGGTGGCCCTTTCACTGCGAGCTTGAGCTTCTCCGAGGTCGTCACGGGTCTGGTTGCTGCGGATATTTTCATCAGCGGTGGACAAGTCCTTTCACTGACGGGAAGCGGTGACGCCTACACCGTGCAGGTCCAGCCGACCGCAGCGACGGTTACTCTGACCTTGCCTGAAGACGCGGTCCTCGATTCGGGAGGCAGTGGCAATCATGCCTCGGAGATCTACTCCGTGAGCTTCCGGACGGCTTATGAGGATTGGGCGCTCGATCACGGCGTGAATGGGTCCGCGGCATCCCAGCTCGCGGACGAAGACAGTGATGGCATCGCCAAGCTGCTCGAGTATGCGTTCAATCTCGATCCCACCGCCTCCGACCGCTCGACCTACGATCCCGCTGTCCTTCCCGGATCCGGTCTACCAAGGATGATCGTTGGCTCCGGGCCGACGCTCTCGCTGCAATACCTTCGGAGAAAAGGCGTGGCCGGGCTGAGCTACACGGCGCAGTTTGGGGCCTCCTTGGACGATTTCGCTGCGGGTGGAATCCCCGTCGTCGAAAGCATCGACGACACCTGGGAGCGCGTGACCGTCCCCGACACCGGGGGAGGCGCGCCGAATCGCTTCGGGCGGGTGATGGTGACCTTGGCTCCTCCCTGAGGCCCAACGGGGAAAGGAGGGGAATCGCGCAACTTACCCAGTACCGGCCGTGCTCGGAAGCGATGACGACGTGGAGGTGGTCGCGGTGGATCTACCGTCGGACAGCTCGTCTCCGGTCTTCTACCGCCTGTCGGTGACGGTCGATACTCCTGATGCCTTGGAGGCAGTGAAGGACCATTCATGCCGGTCTGAAGACCGGCGCTCCCGGAACTTCAGTCCAGCGGATACTCGCCGTCTTCGCCGATGCCGATCCACTTCAAGCGACCGAACGCGCGCAGGATCGCGGGGGCCAATTCCTCGGCTTCGTCTTCCGCATGCTCGATGGTCGCGGAGCTGGTGAGGCCGCGCATCGACTCGATGCTAATCACCGTGCGCGAGCCTTCGAAGTGAATCCAGTCGCCCCAGTTCTTCGACTCATGGCGCGGGTAAAGCTTCTCCTTGCGAAGCGCGTCGACCACTTCCTTGATCGTGCAGGGTTCTTCGGAATCGGGCAGTTGCAGGACGGTTTCCATGTGCGGGTGACGAACGTGGTGGGATTGTTTGCGAATGGAAACTCCACCGCGCCGCGAATACAAGTCGTCTCTCGCCAACAAATTTTGAGCGGTGTGGGTGTAATTACGTGTAATGGTGGATTGGCGAACGAGGCTGGTTTTGCTTATGGTGATGTGGGGTGGCTTGGCGACCGCGCATACGAATCGGGCGGTGGGGAATTTTCTCCCGATCAGCAATGCACTCAGAGCTTTCGAAGCCAGCGTGGGAGGGTGTCCGACCGAAGAGGAGGGACTGAAGGCCCTAGTCGAGAAGCCCGCCAATTGGTCCGAGGAATTGAATTGGAAACAGGTGATGTTGAAGGTGCCGAGCGACCCTTGGGGGATTCGCGCGCGCCGCGCGAAAATGGTGGTTGCGAAAGAGTGACTCACCGCATCACTCGCGGATGGATGCTTCGCAGAGGCGCGCGTAGAGGCCGCCTTTTGCGAGCAGCTCGTCGTGCTTACCTTTTTCCACGAGCTGGCCGTCCTGTAGGACACAGATGAGGTCGGCCTTGCGGACGGTGGAAAGCCGGTGCGCGATCACGAACGAGGTGCGGTCGGCTCGCAAGGTCTCCAGTGCCTGTTGGACCAGTCGCTCGGTTTCGTTGTCGAGCGCCGAGGTGGCTTCGTCTAACAAGAGAAGGGGAGGGTTCTTCAAAAGCGCACGCGCGATGGAAAGACGCTGCTTCTCGCCGCCGGAGAAGCGCACGCCCCGTTCACCGGCGACGGTGTCGAGTTGCTCTGGCAATTCGCGGACGAAGCGGGCGGCGTTGGCGTTCTCCAGCGCGGACCAGATTTCGTCGTCGGTGGCGTCGGGCTTCGCGAGCCGCAGGTTCTCGCGGAGGCTGCTGTTGAAGAGGAAGCTCTCCTGGGTGACGTAGCCGGTGTGATCGCGGAGCCACTCCTTGGAAAGCGATTCGATCTCGTGGCCATCGAGCAAGATCTTGCCGCGATCCGTTTCGTAGAAGCGGGTGAGCAAATTGAGCACCGTGGATTTGCCTGCGCCGGTCGGTCCGACCAAGGCGACGGTCATGCCGGGTTCGGCGAGAAGAGAGACGCCGCGGACCGCGGGAGAGTCCGGATCGTAGGAGAAGCCGGCATCTTGGAATTCGACGCGTCCTGAGAATTTCGCGGGGCGTTCGCCTTCGGTGAGGTTCATCTCGTCCGGCAAGTCGAGGATGTCGAAGACGCGCTTGGCCGCCACCTTGCCACCGAGGAAAGTCTGGGTGAGGGTATTGATCCGCGAGATGGGATCGAAGAGGAAGCCCCACGCGACGAGGAATGCCATCGGCGTTCCGGCCGCCATCTTGCCCTGAAGCACCCACCACGCGCCCGAGCCGAGCATCAGGATGATGCCGGACTCGGCGAGCAAGGACACACCGGGCCAGACGATGGCTTGTCCTCTCATCACGCGCATGTGCTTCTCGCCGACGCGGCGGCTGGCGGCATCGAAGCGATCGAGCGCTTCCGGTTCCACGGTGTAGGCCTTGATCTGGCGAATGCCGGCGAGGTTGTCATGGAGCAGGGCATTGAGATCGGCCGAGGCTTCGGACGATTCACGCCAGCGCGGCTCGGCGCGCTTTGTGTAGAGGCTGGTGATGATCCCGATGATTGGCAGCGGGGCCAAGGTGACCAGAGTGAGTTCCCAACTGTTGTAAAACATCCAGCCGGCCATGATCGCGAACTGGAGCACCGCGGGAATTGCCTGGTCGATGGCTTCCACGATCACGCGGTCGGTGGTTGGCACGTCGCTGGCGACGCGCGACATGATCTCACCGGACGAGTTCGTATCGAACCACTTGATCGGCAGCCGCTGGAGCTTGTTGTAGAGCGCGGTGCGGAGGTCGTGGATCAACCGCTGCTCGAGCGCGTTATTGCCATAGGTGCGGAAGGTGAAAAGGAGCTGCCGCAGGAAGATGGCGCCAATGCCAAGTGCGGCAGTCTGGAATAGGAGGTCCTGCCGCCCCTTTCCGATCACGTCATCGACCAGCACCTTGGTGACGGTGGGCAGCACCAGGACCAGCACGGTGCAGATGACTGCCATCAGCAGCGAGATGGCGGCCCGCCATGGATAGGCGAGTGCCAGTTTAAAGACCCGAAGGAGAACGGACATTTCTCCAACAAGGAGCCCCCAGAACGGCGCTCATGCAAGCGCCGCGTTAGTAAACCCCGGCTTGAAGCTCCGCTTACTCCCCGTCGTAGCCCGCGTCGAGGCGGCGGCGATAGCTTTCCACGGCCTGCGTCCAGGTGGCGTGAATGCCTTCCGCGGGGCGCAGCCACACGGCGCGATGGAGCATCAGCATGCCCGGGGCGTCGTAGAGGAGTTCGTTTTGTTCCCCCTTGGAGAGAGCCTGCCAGCCGTCCATGAGGCAGCGTTCGACGACGGTTTCCTGCCCTGGAGTCATTTCGCCCGGCTCCAGCAGCGA
>Ga0307406_10001198_pt1 | contig 14517 bp, 6 predicted proteins | sample 322Cmetagenome_3_FD_203706 | JGI IMG/M metagenome (GOLD analysis project Ga0307406, IMG submission 203706) | Maize rhizosphere microbial communities from greenhouse at UC Davis, California, United States - 322HYB-C-2 | ecosystem: Host-associated > Plants > Roots > Rhizosphere > Soil | place... | reverse complement strand
AACGAGCGTGATGCGTGCGGCACCCGGGCTGCCTTCCGCACTGGGCGCGGCGATCGATCGGTGCCTAACGCGTGACCCCGCCGGGCGGTTCGCTGACGGAGAGGCGCTCGCGGAAGCGCTTGCACCTGCGTCTGACGCGCGCCCCGCGCTTCCACCGACATTGCGGGCGTGGCTCTCGGCGCGAAATCCGCTGCTCCTTCCATATATCGCCTGGTCCGGAGGGTTCAGCATTCTCACGCTGGGGAACCTCTATGCATGGCTGAGCGGTGGCCGGGGAACCGGGCCGGTTGCGGTCGCAACCCTGGCGGCAATCGCGGCGTCTCCGCTTCTGCCGATTGTCGGTTTCCATCTGAACCAGGCGCATAGACAGTTTCGCGCGGGGCACACGCTCGCCGACCTGCGGGCAGCGCTCGCCGTCGCGCGTCGCGAGCGCGAAGAGACTGAAGCCGTCACACAAAAGGAAACAGAGTCCCGTACCGCGCGCGTCCTGCGCGGACTCACGCTCGGCTCGGCCGCCTGGCTCGGCACCACTTTCGGATTGGTTCTCTCGGGAGTGGTCCACGAACGCAACCTCGCTCCTGTGGTGTTCATCGCGCCCCTGCTATCGACGATGTTGTTTGGCGCGGTGAGCAATGCGCTCGACGTGCAGTTCATTCCGGCGAGGATCCGCAACTGGTGGCAGACGGGGATTCGCGAGCGCCTGTGGAACAGCCAGTTGGGTGATTGGCTCGCGCGCCGACTCGGTGCACCGGAGCGCACGCAGTTGGCGGGCGCGTCGGCCTTTCGTGCGACGGAAGCCGCTCTCGGCGTAGCGGCGTCGGAGTTGTTCGAGGCGCTGCCAAAGGCCTACCGCGAGCAGTTGACCGAGTTGCCGACGATCGTCGCGGCGCTCGAGGCGCGCGCAGCCGAGGCGCGCGCGGAGATGGACGTCGTGGCGGCGATGGCGCCGTCGGGCTCCGCGGACGCCGACGTGCTCGCCGCACGGAAGAACGCGGCGGCGACTCGCCTCGCGGAGAGCGTCGCCGCGCTCGAGGGACTTCGTCTCGACCTGCTGCGCCTCCACGCGGGCACCGCCGATCTCCAGCCGCTCACCACACTGATGGATGCGGCGCGCCAGATCGGCGAGGACGTCGGCCGTCTCGCCGAGGCACAGCGGGAGGCGGAGCACGCCGCGAGTGAAGCCTTCGCACCGTCACGACCCCCGACGCCATAGTTATTTGCCTAACGTGCCGTCACCGCCAGCAAGCATCGACGCGGCAACGTCGAGGAGACGCTGGACCCGAAAGGCCCCACGGAGTACGACGAGCGGGGCCAGCCGGCGTGCGTCGGTCGCGTCCGAGACGGACGCATCGTCCGACAGCAACACGGCCGGTACGGCCGGCAGGTGACGCAGCACGGCGCGCTCGGCGTGCGCGACCACGAGCACACGTGGCGTGGCCTGCGCCGCCGCATCGAGCGCCGATGCGACCGAGCTGGCTGCCACTACCTCCACGGCGGCCCGCTGACGGAGGGAGTCGCTCACATAGGCTCGGACGTCCGGATCGGATGCCACGACGAGGGCCACGCGCGGGCTCGTATCGCCTAACGACTCGGACGCCAGCAGGGCTACCTCGAGCGAGACCTGCTCGGAGCGCGCTGGGGTCCGTCGATGATTGTCGCCCGAGAAACTGGCGGACGGTTGATTCACGGAGACCTGGAATGACGAAGATGAACCGAGCAGCATGTTTACCGGCCTGCGATCAGCTTCTCGAACCGCGGGTTCCCCTTGAGCGGGGCGTACGTCGGCTCGATGCGCAGCCATCCGGGCGACAGGTAATACGGCCGGGCGAGGATCGACTCGAGGACATCGAGCGCCCTCTCATGGTCGCCGACGAGCAGGTAAATGCGCACCATCTGATGCTGCATGTACATCCCGTTCTGGTAGTCCCGCTCGACCGGCAAGAGCGCCATGCCTCGCTCGCCTTCGGCTATGGCCTCGGTGCGGCGACCCGCGTATGCAAGGGACAGACCCCGCAACGTGTGGCGTTGTGCGTCATCGGGACTCGCGCGGAGTTGCTGTGCGAACTCCCGTGCAGCGCTGTCGCCCCACACCCTCGCAGCAGCCCTATCGCCTCGCCAGCCGTATACCTGCGCACGCACAATCGCCCAGTTCCCGCGATCGTTGTCGAACACCTCCGGCCCGAGCGCGAGCACCCGCCGTTGCTGTGCATCACTCAGCACCCAGCCCAGATCCTGGAAGGTCGCCAAATACGCCACGAGATCGTCCTGGTTCATTCGGCTGCCCGCGTCGTCAAGGATGCGGCGCGCACCGACCAGATCGCCCTCGCCGAGCGACACCATAATCCGATCCTCGAGGCTGGAAGCATTCGGCGCGAGTACCAGCACACGATCCGCCGCTTCGCGCGCCTCGGGATATCGGCGCAGCCGCAGCAGAACGCCTTGCAGCTGTGTCGCGGGATAGGCCGATTGCGGGTCGAGCTGCTGCGCCGCGCGCGCGGTGCGCAATGCTTCCTCGAATCGCCCCAACTGTGCATACGTCGAGGCGAGCCTCGAGAGAACGTCAGGGTCGTTAGGCGCCGCCGCCCGTGCGGTCTCCAGCTCCGCGAGAGCACGCGCGGGGTTCCGCTCGACCAGCTTGTAATACATCGCGAGCGCGACGCGCGTGAATTCGGACTTGGGGGCGAGGTCGATCGCTCGATCGGCTGCTTCGCGAGCCAGTCGCGCGAGCTCCGGGGTTGGCACCCCGTTGGCATAGAGCAGCGAACGCGCTCGGACCAATCGCGCCCACGCCAGTGCGAAGCTGGGGTCCAGGCTCGCTGCCCGCTCGTACTCCGCGATCGTGCGACGGACCTGCGTCGGGCCGGTCCCACCGGACCAGTACAACGCTTCGGCTCGCAGGAATGCGTCGTATGCCGCTGAATCTCGCGTCGGGATTTCAACAAGACGTGCCTGGTCTGCCCCGCCAACCGCCACGCGCATCGCTTCGGCGACCTTCCCGGCGATCTCGCTCTGCACGCGGAAGACGTCGGCCATTTCGGCGTCGAACGGCTGCTGCCACTTGCTCGAGGCCCCACCGTCGCCTGCGATCTCGACGAGCTCCGGGCTCACCTGGACGTGGCTCTTGCCCGAGCCTTTCGCCCAGCGCACGGTCCCGGTGAGCAGGTAGCGCACGCCCAGCTCCTGGGCGATGTCGCTCGGTGACTTGGTCGTCCCGCGGTACCGCATCGACGACGCGCGGGCGATGACCTCCATGTTCGCGAGGCCGGTCAACTTGCCGCGCACCGCGTCGGTGATCCCGTCGGCGAAGTAGGCCTCCGACGAGTCACCGAGGTTCTCGAACGGGAGGACGGCGATGCGACCGCGCGAATCGGTTGACGTGGCCCGAGCGTCAGTCGCCCCCCGCTTCCACACGGCCATGCCGCCAGCGCCAAGCACGAGTGCAACGATCGCGATGACGATGACATTGGCCTTGATGTCCCGCCGCAGCGCAAGCACGCTGCCCGGTGTCGTCACGTTAGGTGCCGGCACGGCACCCCGCAGCACGGCGCTTGTCGGCTCTGTCCCGCCGCTCGGCGTCGTAATATCGTCGAGAGCGTGCACGATCTCGGCCGCCGTCTGCGGACGGTCAGCCGGCCGCTTCTCGAGGCAGCGCATGATGAGCGCGCCCAGGGCCGGCGGGATATTCTGGCGTCGCTGCGCGATCGGCACCGGTGGCTCGGTGACGTGCGCGGCGAGAAGCTGCGACGGATTCTTCGCTGTGAAGGGAGGCAGACCCGTCAGCATCTCGTAGGCGAGTACGCCAAACGCGTAGACGTCGGCGCGATAGTCGGTGTTCGGGTCAGCCGACGCCTGCTCCGGTGCCATGTACGCCGGCGTTCCTAGCGCGACGCCAAGCGACGTGACCGTGCCGGTGCGCACGTCGCCACCGGCGGCAACGAGCGCCTTGGCGACGCCAAAGTCCGCGACCATCGCGACGTCACCCGAGAACAACACGTTGTCGGGCTTGATGTCGCGGTGCACCACACCTCGGTCATGCGCATACGCAAGCGCGCTCGCGATCTCGCGCAGGATGCGCACGGCCTCGCTCACCGGCAGCTCGCCGCGTCGGGCAAGGCGCACCCGAAGCGACTCGCCCTCGACGAACGGCATCGTGAAATAGTGCAGCCCCTCGGTTTCCCCAGCCGAGAGGAGAGGGACGATATGCGGGTGCTGGAGCCGCGCGGCTACCGAGATCTCACGCTTGAACCGCTCGGTCGAAACGCCGGCGGCCAACTCCGGCGGCAGCACTTTTACCACGACCCGCCGGCCAAGGGCGGTTTCGCTGGCCGCGAAGACGCGCGACATGCCGCCGCCGCCAAGCTCACGGTCCAGGGTGTATGTGTTTGCGAGCGACGACTCCAATCGTTCGCGGAGGTCAACCGTCATGGGTTTATATGGTGGCGCGTCGGGCAAACCGCGGTGCAATCGATCTGGACGGCGGCTTCGCCGGTGCAACCCGCGTCCAACATACGGATTTCGCGCGCGACCACCTATCAGCCGCGTTGTCGGCTCGCATTATCGGCGTTGCTTTGTGCGCAACCCTATCAACCACGTTGTCAGGGCATATCACCCACGTTGCTTCGTGGGTGTCTGCAGCCGAAAAGCGCGATTTCGAACGGCGCGGAATCCCGGAATCGCCGTTCAGGTCCTGCGCTCTTGCTCCCGGTCCCGAAATACGGTCGGCGATATTCCGTACGCCGCCAGAAAGCACTGGGAGAAGTAGGACACGCTGTTGAAACCCACGGCGTAGGCGATGTCCGCCACCCGCTCGTTAGTATCCCTGAGCAGCGTGCCACCCCGCTCGAGTCTGGCCCGCCGGATTAGATCGGAGGGAGACTCCCCGAAGAGCTGCCGAGAACGACGGAACAGGTACGTCCGTTCCTGCGCCACAGCGCTGGCGAGCTCCGTCACGCCGAAATCCGGGTCGGCGAGGTGCTGGGCGATCGCTGCCTTCACCTTTGCCACGAACGTCCGTTCGGCTTCGGAAAGCTGCGGGGTCGAGCTGGCGGCGAGGGCGGTGGTACTCGCGGCGGGAGCGGCGGCACCGACGGCGGGAGCTGTCGCAGTCGCCACGAACCGTTCGCGCAGTCGCCGCCGCTGCGCGATGAGATTGTCGATCCGCGCCGACAGCTCGCGCATGTCGAACGGCTTCGTCAGGTACTCATCAGCTCCGCCTTCCAACCCGGTGAGCCGCTGATCCATCCCGGTGTGCGCTGTGAGCAGGATGATCGGGAGGAAGTCGGTCTCCGCGCTGGCGCGCAGCGTTCGCACGAGCGAGTGCCCATCCACGTCCGGCATCATGAGGTCGCTCACGACGATGTCGGGAAGCTCGCGGCGCGCTACCTCGATGCCGTCGGCACCGTTCACCGCCTCGAGCACCTTGAACCGGCCGCCGAACTGGTCGTGAATGAACGCCCGCAGGTCGGCGCTGTCGTCGACGATCAGCAGCGTGGGGATGTCATCCCCCTGCATCTCGCTCAACGAGCGCGCTGCGGAGTCCCCGTCTTCCTCTGGAGTCGCACCCTGGTCGCCTTCGACCACCGGATGCGTATCGCTGTTGGTGTCGGCCTCCCCAAACGGCAGCGTAACGGTGAAGACTGCGCCCGGCGCAAGGTCGCCGCTGGAAACGGTGACCGTGCCGCCATGAAGCGTGACGAGCTCCTGAACGAGGGCGAGCCCAATCCCCGTGCCGGGCTGGGCGCGCGTCAGCGCGTCGTCCGTTTGATAAAAGCGCTCGAAGATGCGCGGCAGATGTTCGGCCGAGATGCCCGGCCCCGTGTCGGCCACGCGGAGCATCGCACCGGAGTCGGTCTCCGCCAACTTCACCGTGATGCGACCGCCGCCCGGCGTGAACTTCACAGCGTTGGAGAGAAGGTTGGAGAGAATCTTCTCGATGGCGTCGGGGTCGAATGCGCCGCGCAGCGACGCGGGCGTTTCGACGTCGAGCACCACGCCCTTCGCGTGCGCGGCGGGACCGAACGCTTCGCTGGTCGTTCTCACGAACGCAGCGAGGTCCATTGGACGCCGCTGGAGACGCATCTGTCCCGCTTCAAGCTTCGCGACGTCCAGGATCTGGTTGACGAGACGCAGCAGGCGACGCGAATTCCGGAGCGCCATCTCGACCGATCGGGCCGTCCTGGCATTGACCTCGCGCCGTTCGATCTGCTCGCGCACGCTCTCCAGTGGACCGATCGTGAGCGTGAGCGGTGTACGGAACTCGTGGCTGACGTTGGCGAAGAAGCGAGACTTGGCGCGATCGAGCGCGGAGAGGCGCTCGTTCTGATGCGCCAGCTGCTGCTCGCGCTCCCGAAGCTCCGACGTGCGTGAAGCGACGACGACCTCGAGCTGCTCGGCTCGCTGCCTAACGCGTCTCGTCCACAGCGCGGCCAGCCCCCACGCGGCCGCGATCGTTACCAGCACGAGCCCGAATCGGAAGCCGCGCGTTTCCCACGGCTGGTAGGCAAGTGATACCCGGACTCTGACATCTGACGACGTGAACTCTGCGTCCGGGGACGCGGCCTGCACGCGAAACGTGTATGAACCGGGCGGGACACGCGTGTAGAACGCGACTCGCCGATTGCCAGCATCCACCCAGGTGGCATCGTACGGCTCGAGCCGATAGCGGAAGCGAAGGTTCTTGGGTTCGAGCAGCGAGAGCGCGGTGTATTCGATCGTCAGGTCGCGGCCGTTCGCGCCAACCTCCACCGGTGCACCGGACGGAATAATCGTCGAATCACCGGCAACGATGCGCTCGACGACAGCGGGCGGCGTGACGCGCCGCGCCGTGACGATGCGCGGATCGACGATCGCGACGCCATCCTGCGTGGGGAACCAGAGTCGTCCGTCCTTGGTGCGTGTTCCCGCGGACCCGACGCCGCCGTTCCCTTCCCGGTTCCGCATCCCATCGCGCTCGGTATACGCCGTCGAGTGCACCTCACGAGCACGACCCTCGGCGAACGCGACCAGCTCCGCGCGGGGTACCCAGAAGATCCCGCGGTTGGTGTTCATCCAGAGGCGATCGGCGTCGTCGGCAAGAATGCGGTGAATGGCGTTGTCGTAGAGACCATTCTGTGTGGTAATGCGCACGATCCGGTGACGACGTGTGGAATCGCCCCACTCACGCGGGTCGAGCCGCGCGAGGCCGCGTCCTTCGGTACCGACCCAGAGGAATCCATCGACGTCGACGTGGAGCGCACGCACCACATCGCTGGGAAGCCCGTCGGCGACGGAGACCTGCGTGAACCGATTATCCTTGTGCCTAACGACCCCACCGCCACCGGTGGCCATCCAGAGTGCACCATCTGGCGTGTTGACGAATGCGCGGACCTGAATCGCACCGAGCGGCCAGCCTGGCACGCGCTCCCACTGCCCGTTGGCGTAACGAAGGACGCCGTTCGCAGCGCCGGCCCACAAGCGCCCCTGCGCGTCAGCGGCGATCGCGTGGACGTCGAGCTGGTTCGCGAGCGCTGCGCTACTCGTGTCGCGAAGGCATCGAAACTCCGGCAGCGTGCAGGACCGAATGCCGTCGAGCGCCGCGACCCAGAGGTGATCTGGTCGGTCCGAGAAGAAGTCGCGCGGGTTCGGCGGGTAGTCGTCAGACGGTGCTGAGCGGTCTAATGGAGTTCGCGACGGAAAGTTCGTGACCCGATTGTCGGCTCGCGGTTCGATACGACTGATCCCACGCCCGAGCGCTCCCGTCCAGACGTTCCCCCACGTGTCTTCGTACACCGGATAGACGTTCCCAGACAGGAGACCCTCGTGGATGCTCACCACGCTGAAGATCGACGGCTTGAGCCTGACGAGCCCCGCCGACCGCGTTCCCAGCCAGATGCTGCCCTCGCGGTCGATCGCCACGCTCATGATTGCCCCTTGGGCGAAGTTGTCTCCGGGCGTTCCTTCGAGTGCGGCGACACGGCTCGTTTCATGGAAAAGCTCGGGGCCGTTCGCGTACCAGCCGGTTCCTGCCGAATCGAAGCCAATCGCCGGCCAGAGCGGCCTCGATCCTTGCGCAAAGCGGATGACGTTCTTGGCGATTGCTCCAGTCGCGACGTATGCACCGTCGCGGCTGAGCATCCACATGCGATCGCCACGAGGATCGTAGCGAAAGGCGGTGACGTTCGTTACCGGTCCGTCGGGACGCCGGACTTCGCGGAAACCGTGGTCCTCGATCCAGGTGCCACTCGTGTCGGAGACCCAGAGCCTTCCTTGCGGGTCCGCCGCGATGCGCCAGAGCTCGTGGTGTCGCAACGCGGGCGGAGTGACGTCCTCCAGCTTGCTATTTGCGAGACGCCAGACTCCGCGCTGACGCGTGGCAATCCAGATGCTTCCGTCGAGGCGTCTAACGGCCCCACCGTAGCCGGACTCCATACCAAGGCTTTCGGTCGCGGCCGCATCGGTGAGCGACGTGAATCGCCCATTCTCGACAAGGCCGACGCCTTGACTCGTCACGACCGCGAGCGACCCGTCCGAGGACTCGGTCAAATGCGGCGTCTTGGTGCGCAGCCCGCGATCGGCGCCGACGTGCGTGAACCGCCCGCGAGAGTGGCGAACGAGATGCCCCTGCTCCGTGACGATCCAGAGCGCCCCCACTCGATCCTCGAGGAGCGAGACGATCCGGTTGCTCGGCAGCTCCGGCGTGTTGCCGGCGTTGTACACGGTGAAGCGGACGCCATCGAATCGGACGACGCCGTCGTTGGTGCCTAACCAGAGATAACCATCGCGCGTCTGGAGGACCGCAGTGATCGTGTTGATCGGCAGGCCGTCGGCGACGGTCCAGTTCTCGCGCACGTACGTCCCCGCGGACGACGCGATGCCCTGCGCCGCAGCGAATTCCTCGGCGGTGATGAAGGCGGCGAGTACGGCCAGGCGTGGTAACAAGCACGCGCGAGTAACCACGAGATCCAGGATTCGCGGATTTGGCGAACAGCTTGTCGATCACGTGATGCCGTGAAGGTCGCGCCGCGGGAGCCAATGCACAACCAGTCAGGCGTTGATGCCGAGCCGCGCCTCCACCACGCGCTCGGCCGCAGTCTGCGCCGAGATCCCCTCCTGCTTCGCACGCCTCAAGACCTCCACGGACGAATCGAAGATCGATTCGACAGCGGCGTCTGTTTGCCCATCGCTCCAACCCGCGAGCACTCGGCACAGGTAGATCGCCCCGCCCGCATTCGCGATGAAGTCCGGCACGTAGGTGACCCCACGCGCGCGAAGTGCGTCCCCGTCGGCACTCGTCTCGAGCTGGTTGTTCGCCGCGCCGGCGACCATGCTCGCCTTGAGGCGCGGGATCGTCCGCGCGTTCAGCGTCGCGCCCGTCGCGCATGGGGCGTACACGTCAACCTCGGCGTCGTAGACCTCGTCCGGAAGACAGGTCTCGGCTCTAGATGCTGCTGCTGCAGCGTCAGCACGCTCCCTGGAAACGTCGGACACGATGAGGCGAGCGCCGAGGGCGTGCAGCTGAAGCGCGAGCGCCCTGCCGACATGACCACACCCCTGGACGGCCACGCGCACGCCGTGCAGATCGCGACTCGCCGTCCGGAAGTAGCGCGCGGCTTCGATCGCGCGCGCGACGCCCCGCGCCGTCACCGGCGACGGATCATCCAGCTCGTTAGGCAGTCCCGTCACGTGCGTCGTGGTCTCGCGAACCGTGACCATGTCCACCGGACCCGTCCCGATGTCCACCGATGTGACGTATCGGCCGTTCAACGACTCCACGGCGCGGCCGTGCGCGCGCAACAGCGCGGCACGATCGTACCCGCTCGGCGGCTCGAGGATCACGCTCTTCCCGCCACCGAGTGGAATGTTGGCGGCGGCGCATTTGTAGGTCATGCCGCGCGCGAGGCGGAGGACGTCCGTGAGTGCGGCATCGTCGTCCGCGTAGCGCATGAGACGCGTGCCGCCGAGGGCTGGCCCACGCTGCGTGTTGTGGATGGCGAGGATCGCGTGGTACGACGCGTCAGGGTCCCGTGCGACCCAGACTTCCTCGTAGCCGGCGACGCGGGGCGAGTCGAGCTTCGTGAGCTGAAGTGACATGGAATAGCCGAGGGATGAAGGCGGGGGTATTCTACCTACGGGACTGGGGACTGGGGACTCGGCCGGGATGCCATTAGCGCCGAGGAGGCCTCCGTAGCGATAGAAGGTTCCCGGCCGAATCCCCAGTCCCCTAGTCCCCGTTGGTCAGTCCCTAGTCCCCACCTCGGAATGACAGAGACACTCCAGCACGTCGATCTCGATGACCTGTTCGCCGCCGAGGCGATCAGGGACCCGTACGCGTTCTTCGGGCGGCTTCGCGAGACGGACCCGGTTCACTGGAATGCGCGCCACCAGCTGTGGATAATCACCCGGCACGCCGACGTCATCTCCATCGTCCGCGACCACGCCGCGTTTTCGTCCGCCGTCATCCAGTCCGACGGCAGACCGCCCTACCCGCCGCTCGATGAAAACGGCCTGACTCTTCTGGACGAGGTGCGCAGGTTCCGCGGCGCGCAGCTCGTGGAACAGGACCCGCCGCGACACACGAACATGCGGCGCCTTCTGCACCAGTACTTCACGGCGCAGGCGATCGAGACGTGGCGTCCGTTCATCCAGTCGGCGGTCACCGAGCTGCTCGACGAGCTGCACCCGGGCACGACGCTCGATGTCATGACGGCGCTCGCCGCTCCCCTTCCCGTTCGCGTCATCGCGCACCTGATGGATGTGCCCGCGACGGATCGCGGGAAGCTTCGCGAGCTCGCCGACAAGCTGCTCTACATCAACCGCGGGGAGCCGAACCGCTTCGCGATGCTCGTCGAGGGGATCCGTGGCATCCTCGACTACTCGGCCCCGCTGGCCGAGGCGCGCGTCCGCGAGCCGGGAACCGATTTCATCTCGGTGCTGGCGAAAGGCGAGCACCTCGGGATCATGGATCGCTACGAGCTGCTCGTGAACTGTGCGCTGCTTCTCTTCGCTGGACACGAGACGACGGTGAATCTCATCGGGAACGGAATCCTCTCATTTCTCCGCAACCCTGAGGAGTGGGAGAAGCTGCGTGCGAACCCGGAGCAGCTTGCGCGTCGCGCGACGGAGGAATGTCTGCGCTTCGATCCGCCGGTGAAGTCCACGCAGCGCATCGCGGCCGCTGACGTCACGATCGGAGATCGGACGATTCGCAAAGGTGAGCGGCTTCGCTGGATCATCGCGGCGGCGAATCGCGATCCCGAGGTCTTTCCGGAGCCGGACCAGTTCCGCGTCGACCGGCACCCGAACCCGCATGTGTCGTTAGGTGCCGGGATTCACTTCTGTCTTGGCGCGGCGCTCGCGCGGGTCGAGGGGCAGGAGCTCTTTCGCGCGCTGGCCGAGCGAGTGGCTTCGTTCCGGCTGGAGACGGCGGAGCCGGAGTATCAGCCCAGCATTCAGTTCAGGTCGCTGCGGGAGTTGCGCGTGACTCTAGCATGATGCCGCGTCAGCGGCCTTCGCTCCATGGTGGCGTAATGCCGTTGACACGCGCGTAAGCGATGAGCTGACCCGTATGCTCGCCGGTGTGTCGGGTGAAGAAGTACAGAATGCCGCGGTACGTGTTCTCGCCATCGAACCACGGCATTTTCCGTTCAGCATCGGCGTTTGTCAGTTTTTCGATCCCGGCACGCAGAAAGGCGAAGGACTGCTTCAGGTCGGCGACGATCTTGGCCTTATCGGTCGTCGACGTCGAGTAATTCGCCGTCAGCATCCCTTCCTTCGTACAACACCAAGGACGCGCGGAAGATTGAAGTTCGACCCAGCCACGTGCAGAAACACTTCGCTGAACGAGCGTACACCGGCGGCGGGGCGCCACGTGTACTTGTCGGCGGGGATCGCTTCAGCGAGGCGGACCAGATGATCCTCGGCGACCGTGAGCTCGGCGAGGTACTCGGCCTTGAATCCCGCGCCTTTGGGCGCGACCTGGGCGAGCGCAGTCGTCGCCAAGAGAGGCAGGGTCGCGGCCGTCGAGACAATCAGCGACTTTCGCATTAGCGCGACTCGCGTCGGAGTAGTGGTCAGCGCAATCGCTAAGACCAACAAACAACGAGGAGCGGGCGAACGCGCAAGGTCTTCAGCACTACTCGTCGCGCAACGCGCGTGCCGGGTCCAGCCGCGCCGCCCACCTCGCGGGCAGGATGCTCGCCGCCGCCGCGCACCCAACAAGGAGCGCGGCCACGGCGAGGTACGTCATCGCGTCGGTGGCCGCCACGTCGTACAGGATGCCCTGCATGAACCGCGAGAGTGCGTACGCCGCCCAGAGGCCGATCGCGATGCCGAAGCCCGCCAGAGAGACCCCGTGCCGTACGACGCCGCCAACGATGCGCGACGGCGTGGCGCCTAACGCCAGGCGGACGCCGATCTCACGCGTGCGCTGCGTCACGCCGTACGCCACCAGACCGTAGACGCCCACCACCGCGAGCACCAGCGCCGCCGACGCGAACAGCCCGAAGATCAGTGCCGTGAACCGCGGCGCTGCTGCGATCTGCGATACGAAGCGCGACAGCGGCTGTTCGTTCGCGACCGGCAGGAGCGGATCGATCGCGTGGATCTCGCGCCGGACGACCGGGGCGAGCGCCATCGGGTCTCCCGTCGCGCGCACCAGCAGCCACATGCTCGACCACGGCACCTGTTGGAACGAGAGGTAGATCATCGGCTGCGGCTCCTGCTGCAGCAGCTGATCGCGGATGTCGCTGACGATGCCGACCACCGTCCACGGCGTGGGGTTCCCGCCGAGCTTTATCTGCTGACCCAGCGGATCCACGCCCGGCCAGATCCGCCGAGCCGTCGTTTCCGTGATCACGACCACCGGCGGGGCCTGCTCACCGTCGGACACGGCGATCAGCCTTCCCTTCCTGAGCGGGACGCCGATGGCGGCGAAGTACCCCGGCGACACCGAACGCCAGGCGGCCGACAGGTACTCGTCCGCGCTCGTCAGCTGCCTCCCGAGCACCGCGATCGGCATGGCGGTGCTCCCGCCGCTGAACGGCGCGATGTTGGTGAACCCGACCGCGCGCACACCCGGCGTGGCCGCGAGTCGCCTCACCGCCTCGGAGTAAAACGCGGCACGCTGAGCGCGCTGGCCGTAACGCCCATTCGGGAGCGTCAGCGCGGCGGTGAAGACGCCCTCGGTGCTGAACCCGTAGTCCACGCGCATTAGCCGGTCGAAGCTCCGTCCGACCAGCCCGGCGCCGACGAGAAGCACCAGCGCCATCGCAACCGAGGTCACGATGAGGATGCTGCGGAGACGACCGGCGGCGGCGACGCGCCCGCCGCTGCGCAGCACGTCATTGAGGTTTGCGCGCGATGCCTGCAGTGCGGGTGCGATCCCGAACAGGATCCCGGTCACCAGCGAGGCGCCGATGCCGAAGGAGACCACCCGCCAGTCGATAGAGAGCTCGTCGAGCCGGGGGATCGCCGTCTGGCCCATGTCGCGCAGCACGGGGACGGCCAGGGTCGCCAGGAGAACGCCCATCGCCGCACCGATCACGGCCAGCACCAGGCTCTCGGTGAGGAGCTGCCGGGCGATCCGGCCGCGTCCGGCACCTAACGCCGCGCGGACGCTCATCTCCCTCTGTCGGACCGTGGCGCGCGCGAGCAGGAGGTTGGCGACGTTCACGCACCCCATGAGCAGCAGCAGGCCGACCGCGACGAGGAGCACTTGCACCCGCGTGCGCAGCTCACGTCCAATGAGCCACTCCTCGAGCGAGGTGACGTTCGCGCCCCACTCGCCATTCGTCTCGGGATACTGGTGGGCCAGCTCGCGGGCCACCGACCGCATCTCGTCGAGCGCCTGGCTGAGCGTGACGTTAGGCGCCAGGCGGCCAATGATTCCGAGCCGGCGATCGCCGCGCTGCGCGCTCGAGGAGGGCGCGAGCGGCACCCAAAGCTCCGGGTTCCCGGGAAACAGGAACGCCTGCGGCAGCACGCCGATGACCTCGTACGACGCTCCGCTCAGGTTGAGCGTACGACCGATGACGCCCGCGTCGCCGCCGAACCGCGTTTGCCACAGTGCATACGAGAGCACGACGACGCGCGCCGGCGCGCCCGACTTGCCCTCCTCGTCGTTGAACACGCGGCCCAGGATTGGCCGGACGCCGAGCAGTGGGAACAACGACGGCGTCGCCGCCAACGCGGCGAGCTGCTGAGGGTCGCCGTCGCCAAGCAGGCTTGCGTCCGTCCCGGCGAGCGCGGCGAGTTGGCTCATGCCGCGCACACGCTGCCGCCAGTCGAGGTAGTTCGGCTCGGAGACGGAGAACAAATCGGTCGTGGGGTTCGTCTCGTAGAGGCGGACGATTCGTTCCGGCTCGTGGTACGGAAACGGCCGGAGCAGCACGGCGTTCGCCACGCTGAAGATCGTGGTGGACGCCCCGATCCCCAGGGCGAGCGTGAGGAGCGCGACGGCGGTGAAGCCCGGGCTCGCGCGGAGCCCTCGCATGGCGTACCGCAGGTCGTGACGCAGCTCGGTGAACCATTCGGCGCGGCGCA
>Ga0307406_10001197_pt1 | contig 14517 bp, 12 predicted proteins | sample 322Cmetagenome_3_FD_203706 | JGI IMG/M metagenome (GOLD analysis project Ga0307406, IMG submission 203706) | Maize rhizosphere microbial communities from greenhouse at UC Davis, California, United States - 322HYB-C-2 | ecosystem: Host-associated > Plants > Roots > Rhizosphere > Soil | place... | reverse complement strand
CAGGAAGGCCGCGCACGCCGTGGCGAGCGGCAGCAGGCCGAGCACCACGCCGCCGTGCGAGGCATCCACCCGCTGCATCGCCCAGCCGATCGACAGCGGGAAGCCGATGAGCACGCCGAGCACGACAATGGCGAGTCGCTGCCATTGATCGCGGGAAGGGAAGGGCTGCCTTGTTAGAATGAGTAGCAGGGCCGCGGGGATCGATGCCACGACCGCACGGCCGAGACCGACGACGGCGGGATCGAGCGATGCCACTGCCAGTCGAGTCGCGGGCAGCGTGAGGCCGAATGCCATCACTCCGGACAGGCCGAAGAGCATGCCTTTTCGTGATGCATTCATGGCACGAAGTGGGGTGCGAGTTTTCCGAGCGTGGAGATGGCTTCCAGCGTGCGCTCGCCGAAAGCGAAGCCGCAGCTGAGGCGGAAGCAGTGATTCAAGCCGCCCGAAGCGGAGAAGATGGTGCCCGGCGAGAGGCTGATGCCTTTCTTCAAGGCGGCCTGAGTGAAGGCCTGCGAGTCGAAGCCAGTGGGCATTTCCACCCAGAGCACGAAGCCGCCGGCGGGGCGATTGACGCGGGCGTAGTCGGGAAAGTGCCGCAGCACTGCCTCGCGTGTTTGGGCGCATTGGCCGGCGTAAAGGCCGCGGATGCGCCGCAGGTGGCGATCGTAGCCGCCCGCATCTAACAGGCCAGCGATGACCAGTTCGGAGAGCGTGCCGTTCCATGGACACTGAATGCTCTTGAGGCGGCGGATTTCTTCAAGATGCGCCCCGGGCACCAGCCAACCGACGCGCAAACCCGGAGCGATGGTTTTCGAGACCGAGCCGCAATGGATCACCCGATCGCTGTGAGCTGCGATCGAGGGCGGGCGCACGCCATCGTGCGAGAGGTCGCCATAGACATCGTCCTCGATGATGGTGAAACCGTGTTTCGCGGCGAGGCCGGCGAGTGCTTTCTTGTTAGACTCCGGCATCACGCTGCCGATGGGGTTCTGGAAGTGTGGCTGCACCACGCAGGCGACGATGGAGTGCTTCTTCAGCGCCGTGGCCAAAGCCTCGACGACGAGGCCGGTACGTGGATCGACGGGGATCTCGATGACGCGCAGGCCCAGATTGCGGATGAGATTGAGCGTGCCGAAGTAAGACGGCGACTCTACGGCAACGAGGTCGGCGGTTTTGGCCGTCGCTTGAAGGGCTAGGTTCAGGCCTTCGGTAGCGCCTTGGGTGGTGATGATGTCGTCCGGTGCGACCTTCAGGCCGATATCGAACAGCCGGCGCGCAAGCGCTGCGCGGAGTTCGCGGCGGCCTTGTGGCGGAGTGTAGCGCAGGGCTCCCGCTCCATGCTTTCGCATCACCTCACGGGTGAGCGCTGCGAGCTTGGTTTCCGGAACGATGCCGTCTCCCGGTGCTGCCGTGCCGAAGGGCACGAAGGTCGGATCGCCGGCGGTGTCCATCAGCGTCTCGACAATCGAGCCGACCTTGAGCGGCTTCGATGCACGAGTTGCGGTGGTGGGAAACCGGTCCGCGGTGATCTTCGGTGGAGCGACGTAGTAGCCGGAGCGCGGACGCGCCTCGATGAAGCCCTCGTCCTCGAGATGGCGGTAAGCCTCCATCACCGTGGAAATGCTCACCCGGTGCTCACGGCTGGTGTGGCGGATCGAGGGAAAGCGCGAGCCCGCCGGAAAGGTGCCCGCCCGAATCAATCCGGCGAGCTTTCCCGAAAGCTCCTGGTGCAGTGGCGCGGCGGTAGGCATGGCAACGATCTTGGGCGGTTTGCGCGTGGCTTCCAGATACAGCCGGAACGAATCGAGTGCAGTACAGATTCTGTACTCCGGCGATTTTTTCCCAGCTGTACCTGTCGGCGGCGGGGGAATCCGGCAAAGTCGAATCGTCCGCCATGCCACTCGTCATCAAGCTCCTCATCGTCGCCTTCCTCATCTTCTGGACCTTCGTTGGAGGATGGCTGGTCGTGAAATATGGCGCGCTTTTCGGTCCGCACCACGATCACCGCGCCGAAACGCCAGGCGCCCGCAGCTTCGGCCTTGCCCACATCGGGGCGGTGTGGGTGGGCGCGTTCGCGCTGGGAGTATGGTTTTTGTGCCTCTGACGCCGCGCCCGCCGAGCGCCGGAAGGCTGCAGAAATCTTCCGGCTCGCGAATTGCAGGTTCGCCGGACAAAGCTGGCCCGCCACGCCGCTTTATCCCCGTCCCTGCATGAAAATTCGCTTTGTTATTCTGGCGACGGGCTCGTTGTTCGTCCTCTCCCCGGCCCTCCTTGCACTCCAGCCGCCGCCGGAAATCTCCGCCATCGTCCCCGCCTCCCAATCCGTCACGCCGGAGCGTTTCCCGAACGCGGACACCGTGGTGCTGGAGAATGTCCAGCGGGTCGAGGTGAATGCCGAGGGCGGGTCGGTTCGCAAGACCTTGGCTCGTACCAAGGCCCTCACCGAGAAGGGCCGGCGGGATCTGCTCACCTACTCGACTTCGTTCAATACCGACTACGGCTACGCGAAGGTGATCGCGCTGCGCATCATCAAGCCGGACGGTTCGGTGGTGACGCTCGACCCCGTGAAGCAATCGGCCGTCCAGCAGGACCCGTCGAGCGGATCGATGAACATCTACGATCCGGCCGAAAAGATGCTGGTGGCTTCCATTTCCGGCGTGCAGGTCGGCGACCTCGTGGAGATCGAGACCGAGGAGGGCGAGCCGAAGGCCCGCATGAAGGGCGGCTTCTCCGATATCACCACGCTTGAGGACGAGGTGCCAGTGCTGCATCGGACCTATACCGTGGTGACGCCGAAGTCACTGCCGCTCGTGCGCATCCTCATCAAGGACGGCGACGATAGCGGACTCGGTTTTACCAAGACGGAAACGGGTGACACGATCGAATATGCCTGGGAGACCGGCGAGACGCCGCAGATCATCCCCGAGCCGCAGATGCCTTCGTCGTGGCTATGCGTGCGCCGTTTGTTGGTAAGCACTATTCCCGATTGGGAGACTGTCTCGCGCTGGTATTGGGACATCTCCGAGCCGCATTTCAAAATCACGGATGAGATCAAGGCGAAGGCCGAGGAAATCGTGAAGGGAATCGATGATCGCGAAGAGCGCATCCGTGCGATCTACAAGTTTGTGTCGCAGGAGATCCGCTACATGGGGATCACCACCGAGACCGAGGCGCCGGGCTACGAGCCGCACGATGTTTCGCTGACCTTTTCCAAGCGCTACGGTGTGTGCCGTGACAAGGCCGCGCTGCTTGCGGTGATGCTGCGCGCCGCCGGTTTCGATGCCTACCCGGTGTTGATCATGTCCGGTGGCGGTCATCTCGATCAGGAGGTGGCGATGCCATACTTCAATCATGCCATCACCGCGATTCGCGAGGCCGATGGCTCGGTCCGGCTGATGGACTCCACCGACGAGAGCACCAAGGACATCTTTCCCGCTTACCTCGCCAACTGCAGCTACCTCGTCGCCGATCCCAAAGGCGACACGCTCCGTGTTTCGGCGGTGCCGGACGCCGCCGGTCACATGCTTGCGGCGGAAACGAATCTCGCCGTGCGCAAGGACGGCTCCGTCGCGGGCGAGACTGTCATCGATTTCGGCGGAGCCAATGACACCGCCTACCGCGCTTCGTTTGCCGAGGCCAAGACAGACGACATCCATCGCGCCCTCCAGCGCATGCTGGCCTCGGTCGTCCCTGGCTTGGAACTCGAGGAGATGAAGCTCGAGCCTGAGAGTCTCAAGGACACCTCGCAACCGATGAAGCTGCGCGTGAGCTATACCGCGCCGGACTTCCTCGTCGATCGCGATGGCAAGGCGCTGCTGCGCACCCCGTTTGTTTCCCAAGCGCTCGGCTTGGTCACCCGCCAGCTTTCCAACGCGACCACGCTCGAAAAGCGCCGCTTCCCGATCAAGCTCGACATGCTCGCCGGCGTGAAGGAACGCGTCACCGTCACGCTTCCTGACTCCGTTGGCGCGACGCTTGCATTGCCCGCCGACAAGTCGATCAACGACGCCAACCTGAGCTTCTCGCGCACCACCCGGCGCGATGGTCCGCAGCTCGTCGGCGAGTTTGACCTGCGCATGAAGCGCCTGGACATTCCTGCTGCCGATTATGACGGGCTGCGCACCGCGCTGCGGGAAATTTCCCGCGCCGACCGCCGCAGCGCGCTCCTCTCCACGGACTCCGGGGTGAAGCCCGACCTGCAGGTGCTGCAGCGCAAGGCCACCGTCACGATCGCCGACGCGCATTCGTATTCCGTGCGCACCGAGGAGCACTCCAAGGTGCTGACCTACGCTGGCAAGAAGGACAATGCCGAGCTCAAGCTTTCCTGGAACACGTCCAATCCCGAGCCCGTGCTGGAGCATGCCACGGTGACCGACAAGGACGGCGTGCGACACGAGGTTGCTGAGAACGAGATCAACGTGCTCGACGCCGACTGGGCTGCCTCCGCCCCACGCTACGCGCCATCCCGCACCAAGGTCATCTCGCTGCCGAAGGTGGAGGAAGGCTCGGTCATCGACTACGCCTACACAGAGGTTTACCACAATCTCATCGCAGTCTCTTGGTCGGAAATCTTTGCCAGCACCGATGCGGTGGATGCGGACGAGGTCGAGATCATCGCGCCCGCTTCGCTGCAGCTCCATGTGGACAACCGGGCCGGTGCCAAGGTCACGAAGGACGGCGATCAAGTGCGCATCACCGTGAAGCGCCGGCTACTGCCGATCGCCCGCGAGGCTGGCCTCGCTCCTGCGAAAACCTGGGCGCCCCAGCTTGGCTTTACCACGATGAGTGATGACGCCGCCTACGCCGAAGCGCTGCGTCCCGTGCTCGCCGCGAAATGCGACCCCGACGACGCGATCAAGAGCAAGGCCGCCGAACTGGTCGCTGGCCTTAACAGCGACGCCGACAAGATCGTCGCCCTGCGTGACTTCGTCGCCAAAAACGTCCGCGAGGCCGGTCCCGGCTGGGGCGAGATCCCAGTGGCCGGGCTTTCTGGAGCGGCACCGACGCTGGCCGATGGCTATGGTGGTGCGGCCGATCGCCAGCTTCTCTTCGTCGCGCTTTTGCGAGCTGCCGGTTACGATGCCACGCCAGCGCTATTCGCGACCGATCAACTCGCCGTCGTCACCCGCCGCCCTTCGGAGGCGCTTCCCCAAGGTTACTACACGACCCTCGGTACCCGCCTTAGACTGCAAGACGGTTCCATCGACTTTGCCTACCTTTCGCAGTACGCCGACTGGCGCGTGAACGCTGGCGACGGCGACGTGGTGCTGCCGCTCGACAGCGGCATTCCCGAGCGCGTGAAGTCGGTCGCCAACGATACGACGACGACTTACAACATCAAGATCGGCAACAGTGGCGACGCGGAGGTACAGTATTCGTCCGAGGTGCATGGCGAAAACGCAACCTCCTTCACGTCCTGGGCTGCCGAGGCCACGCCGGAGGAACTCAGCCGCCATTTCCAATCGCTGATCACCGGGCTTTCGCGTGACGCAACGCTGCGTGGCGAGCCAGTGATCGAGAAAGGCGCGGTCGGCAAACTCGGTTACAGCGCGATCGTCGCGGACTTCGCGGTCGTGCAGGGTGATCTCGCTTACTTCAGCCTTCCGGGCGGCGGGGGTGAGATCTTTGGTGGTGCGAATGAGACCGACCGCCGCCTTCCCTATGCCGTGGGCTCGGAGCGCGATTCACGCGCCGTGTGGACGGTTGATTTGCCGGAGGGCTGGAAGCTCGCCGGTGAGCCGCGGACCATCGACTGGGACGGCCCCAACGGCCTGGGTCGCGTGACGCTGTCCGTGACGACCGAGTCCCGCGAAGGCGGCGGGCTACGGGTGGTGTGGACGCGCGAGATCGCGTTGAAAGCGGCGGTCGTTTCTCCGGAAGCCTTCCCGGCTCTCGTGGAGCTCAACCGCCGCATGAAAGCAGCGGATACGTGGCGGGTGTTGTTGGAGCGGGAGTGAATGGGTTAGAGTATCTCGTGGCTGCTCTCGCTGCATTCGAAGGCCGCTTCCTTCTTCAGGGCCAAAGGCCCTTTCCATACCAGCCTGGTGCGAAGCACCAGGTTTGCATTATCATGGATCGTAAAGGGCTGTAGGCCCGCTCCATAAGGTCCCCGAAGCCGCAATGGTTTGTCGGGTTCCTCCACGCATGGGGCGGACCTTCAGTCCTCCAATATCCCTTGAACATAGCGACCTAGGCCTGCGGCCTAGGCTGGTATGGGCAGGGCCTTTGGCCCTCAAGATTCCAATCGCGGGGCGATCCGGCCGATCAGTATTCTCGCTTCAGTAGATACTCCGCGATCTCGCGCAGGCGCTGGGCCTTCTTGCCGAAGGGTAGCAGGGCATCCATCGCTTCCTCGGTGAGCTTGGCGGCTTCCTTGCGGGATTTCTCCAAGCCGAGGATGGCGGGGTAGGTGGCCTTTTCGACGGCGGCGTCCTTGCCGGCGGTCTTGCCGAGGACTTCGGTCGAAGCGGTGACGTCGAGGATGTCGTCGATCACTTGGAAGGCGAGACCGAGGGCGCGGCCGAAGACGCTCAGCGCCTCGAGTTGCTTCTCGGTCGCATTCGCGGTCATCGCGCCGAGGCGGATCGAGGTCGTCAGCAGCGCGGCGGTTTTCGCCTCGTGGATTTTGACGAGCTGGGCCTTGGTGAGCTTCTTGCCTTCGCCTTCAAGGTCCATCACTTGGCCACCGATGAGCTTGGTGGAGCCGCCGGTCAGAGCGAGTTCGGCAACGTAGCTGCCGACCGGGTAACGCTTTGCCGGATGGGTCTGGGCGAGAATGAGGAAGGCTTCTGTTAGAAGCGCGTCCCCGGTGAGGACGGCCATGCCTTCGCCATAGACCTTGTGGCAGGTGGGGCGGCCGCGGCGCAGGTCATCATCGTCCATGCATGGCAGGTCGTCATGAACCAGCGAGTAGGTGTGCAGGATTTCCACCGCGCAGGCGGGAGGGATCGCAGCTTCAGGATCACCACCACAGGCTTCTGCTGCAGCGAGGCAGAGGATGGGACGCAGGCGCTTGCCACCGGCGAATACGGTATAGCGCATCGCCGCGTGGATCGTGGCCGGCTTTTCCTTTGCCTTCGGCAGGAAGGCGTCGAGCGCGGCATCAACTTCAGCGGCGCGGGCGGCGAGATACTCCTTGAGGTCCATGGCGGCGTTCAGAAAAGGCAATGATGTCACCGCCAAGACGCAAAGGACGCCAAGTTACTCAAGAAAGAAGTCCCTTCCTGGTGAACTTGGCGTCTTGGCGGGTCTCTATTTTCAGAGGATCTCGGCGATCTGCACCGCATTGAGCGCGGCACCCTTGCGGACTTGGTCTCCGACCACCCAGAGGTCGAGAGCGTTGTCGAGGACCAGGTTCTTGCGAATGCGGCCGACGAGGCAATCGTCCTTGCCGGTGGTGTCGAGCGGCACGGGGAAGACCTTGTTCTCCGGATCATCGACGACCTGGATGCCGGGCTTGCCAGCGTAGGCAGCGCGGGCGGCTTCCACATCGACCGGCTTTTCGAACACCGCAGTGATCGAGACCGAGTGCGAGCGGTAGACCGGGACGCGGACGCAGGTGCAGGAGACCTTGAGATCGGAGTGACCGAGGATCTTGCGACCTTCGTTGAGCATCTTCAGCTCTTCCTTGGTGTAGCCGTTGTCGGTGAAGGAGTCGACCTGCGGGATCACGTTGAAGGCGATCTGGCGGGGATAAACCTTTGGCTCGAAGGGCAGGCCGTTGGCGATCGCCTTGACCTGCTCTTCCAGCTCGATGATGCCCTGCGCGCCCGAGCCGGAGACGGCTTGATAAGAGGACGCGATGATCGACTTCAGGCCAAACTTCTCGTGCAGCGGCGCAAGCGCCATCAGGGAAATGATGGTCGTGCAGTTGGGGTTCGCGATGATGCCCTTTGGATGATCCTTTGCAGCGGCCGGGTTGATTTCAGGCACGACAAGCGGGACGCCCGCGTCCATGCGGAACGCGGATGAGTTGTCGATCACGACGGCACCGGCAGCCGCAGCGGACGGGCCGAATTCCTTCGAGATGCCGCCGCCAGCGGAGAAGAGTGCGATGTCCACACCAGCGAAGCTATCGTGGGTGAGTTCCTGCACGACGATGTCTTCGCCGCGGAACGGGATGCGTTTGCCGGCCGAGCGGGCAGAGGCCAGCAAGGTCAGTTTGCCAACGGGGAAATTCCGCTGTTCGAGACAGAGGAGCATTTCCTCGCCGACCGCTCCGGTGGCGCCTACGATGGCGACGTGCTTTGGTTCGCTCATGATTTGGAGGGCGGGACTGTAGGGGTGAAAGGCGGCATGGCAATCGAATCGTGTGGCTGTGGGCCCGATGGAAGGATGGGCCATGCGTGTTTTCCCGGATGCCCCATGGTGTGACAAAGGTGTCGCCGGGCATACCGCGTTTACGTGATTGCCTTGGATTGACGGTCCGGCCAAGCTTTGCCCGACTGCTTCAAGTCGCCTACTTCTCGCAATGCCGATGTCCACCGGACGCAAACAGGCCTTCTCCGTTCAAGCGCTTCAGCTCTTGGACGCGGCCTTGGTCTGGCTGGGATTCTGGCTGGCGTCGATTCTCCGCGAGCCGATTCGCGAGCTATTCAACATGCCCGGAATGCAGGGGCGTTCGATGCTCGCGGACATGAGCTGGGTGCTTTACATCGCCGTTCCCTTCACACCTTTGGTGCTGGAACATTTCGGATTCTACGAGCACGTCCGCCGGAAATCCCGCCAAAAGGCGCTCCAGCAGATCGCCAAGGCGCTCGCCATCATGGGGTTGGTCCTCGGTTTGATTTCGGTTTTCTCCCGCCTTCAGGATGCGAGCCGTCTGATTCTTGGCATTGGTGCGCCGATCGTGGCGTTCCTGCTGTTGTTGCGTGACCGGGTCACGCGCAAGCGGATGGTCATCCTCGAGCGGGACGAGGGCCGCCGAGAACGCGTCGTGCTGGCTGGCTCGGCCGAGGATCTCGATGAGCTGATCGAAGAACTCGATCCCGAGGCGACCGGTGGCTGGAATATCGTTGAGCGCTTCGATCTTTCCACCCGGCCGGTGGAAGATTTGTATCAGTTGCTGAAGGAGGAAACCGTAGAGCGCGTGATCTTTGCGACCCGGCGCACCGCCTTCGACAAGGTGGCCCAAGCGGTGGAAGCCTGTGAGCTCCAAGGCGTGGAGGCGTGGATCGCAGCATCCTTCATCCGCACCCAGATCGCCCGGCCCGTCTTCGACTCCATCGGAAACAAGCCGATGCTGGTCCTGCGTTCGACGCCGGAACTGAGCTGGGAGCTTCTGACGAAAGAAGCTTTCGACCGGTTGGGCGCACTATTCCTGATTATCTGTAGCTCGCCGCTGTGGCTCGTCGCGACTATAGGCATCCGCCTGACCAGTCCGGGGGCACCGATCCTTTTCTGCCAAAAGCGCGCGGGCCATTACGGCAAGCCGTTCCGCATGTGGAAATTCCGCACCATGGTTCCGGACGCGGAGGCCCTGCTCGAGAAGATCAAGGCCGAGCATGGCAACCAGATGGACGGACCGGTTTTCAAGCTGGACCGCGACCCGCGGATCTTCGCTTTCGGCGGCTGGCTGCGAAAGCTCAGCATCGACGAATTGCCCCAGCTTCTCAACGTGCTCACCGGTGACATGAGCCTGGTCGGTCCACGGCCGCTTCCGCTCTATGAGGTGGCCGCTTTCTCGGAACTGGCCCATCGGCGCCGCCTGAGCGTGAAGCCGGGTATTACCTGCGAATGGCAGGCCGGTGGTCGCAACAAGATCACCAGCTTCGAGCAGTGGGTGGAAATGGACCTGAAGTACATCGACAACTGGTCGCTGTGGCTCGATTTCAAGATCCTGCTCAAGACCATTCCGGCGGTTCTGTTGGGCAAGGGCGCGAAGTAATTCCCTCACAGGCGGGAATTCGCCTTGAGGAACCGGGCATGACCGGCGGACGATGCGCCCGCCCCGTCGCTCCCGCATGAAACTCATCAGTGGAACCGCCCACCGCGCGCTCGCCGAGCGCATTGCCGATACCCTTGGCTCGAAGCTCGCCGATGTCCACGTCACCGCGTTTCCGGACGGTGAAACTTTCGTCAAGATCAACGAGAACATCCGCGGCGACGATGTCTTCATCATCCAGCCGAGCTGCCCGCCGACGAATCACAACATCATGGAGTTGCTGATCATGGTGGACGCCGCCCGCCGCGCCAGCGCCGGCCGGATCACCGCCGTGATGCCCTTCTTCGGCTACGCTCGCCAAGACCGCAAGGACCAGCCGCGCGTGCCGATCACCGCGAAGCTCGTCGCGAACCTGCTCACCTCCGCTGGTGTCGGCCGCGTGCTGACCATGGACCTGCACGCACCGCAGATCCAAGGCTTCTTCGATATCCCGGTGGATCATCTCTACGCGAAGCCCGCGCTGATCCACTACCTGCGCGACCGCCATCCCGATACCTCGAATCTCTGCGTGGTGTCTCCGGACGTCGGCGGCGTGAAGATGGCCCGCGCGTATGCGGATGCCCTTGGTGCCGACCTTGCGATTGTGGCCAAGCACCGCATCAGCGCCACCCGCGTGGAGGCGATGAACGTGATCGGTGAAGTGGAAGGCCGCGATGTGATCCTGATCGACGACATGACCGAGACTGCCGGCACCTTGACTGCTGCCGCCGAGATTCTCGGCAAGAACGGTGCCCGCCGGATTTTCGCATGCGTCTCGCACGCCGTTCTCGGCGACCTCGGACGCGAGCGGATCCAGAACTCGGTGATTGAGGAAATCATTACCACCGACTCCGTGCCACAAGCATCGGGCGACAAGGTCCAGGCCGTGGGCATCGCGCCGCTGCTCGGCGAGGCGATCCGCCGTATCAATGGCGGCCAATCGGTGACCTCGCTGTTCGAAGTCTGAAGCCCTGCGAATCTCAAAACGAAAACGCCGCGCGGAATCGCCATTCCGCGCGGCGTTTTTTCATCCTACCCTCCGGAGGATTCCTGAATGGACACTGTTGGGGAGAGCACCACTGTCCGATGGAATAACCCGGAGGATCGGGAGAGAAATCCCTGCCAGCTGTTGCCAACCGACGCGCTGAGGATGCCCTTGTTTTCTCTTCAGGGATATTACGCCATCACGGAGTATTTCTCTAACAGCTGTGCCGTGTTTGGCCCCTCTGGCCGGAAATGGGAAGCCCCCGGACACTAGAGGGGGGAACCGTTCCAGTGTCCGAGGGCCGTGTCCCAATTGCATGGGGGGCTGTGCAACTATCCCTTACGCGGACCACCATGTCCGATTTCCCCCCTTTCTGCCATTACGCGATCGCGGTGATTTGTCCGAAAATGATGCCTCGGTGACGGCTTTCTTTCCGTCGCCGGAAAATCCTATGTTTCCACATGCTCGGTGCGCTCAAGGACAGTCTCGCCTCACGGGCGGCGAAAAGCATGCTCGCCGGTCGCATGGAACGCTATGGCCAGCTCACCGAACTGCGGATTCGCAGCAAGGAGAAGATGCTGCTCGTGCAGGTCCTGCTGGCCGGAGAGGCGGAGGAAATCCGCATCGAAGTTTGCCGCTACCGGATCACGCCTGCGGAAGGCGGCAAGATCGCGCTGGTGATCGAGTCGATCACGGCGTCACGCGAGTGGTTGCAGCTTTTGTTGGAAGACTTCGTCGTCGGCCAAGCGATCCCGATTCCCGCGGTCGCCGCGATGGCGCTGGGCAAGCCGGAGTCGTCAGTGCCGGTCAGTTCTTCCACGTCAGAGCGCCCTTCTTGAGCGCATAGACGTAGGCCACGGCGAGCACGCCGGCGAAGCCCGCCATCGAGACCAGCGGGATGGCATTGCCACCGCTGACGAGGTCGCGGAACTGAACGGCCCACGGATACATGAAGACCACCTCGATGTCGAAGATCACGAAGAGCATCGCGACCAAGTAGAACTTCACCGAGAAGCGCGGCGCGCCTTCGCCGATCGGCAGCATGCCGCATTCGTAGGCGCTGTCCTTGGTCGCATTGCGGCGGGCGGATTTGCCGAGCACCACGCTGAGCGTGAGGCTGGCGACCGCGAAGCCGATGGCCACGAGGATCTGAACAAAAACGGGAAGGTACTGCGACGACATCCGGCCCGCGTGATAGGAGCCGGAGCTCGGGATGGACAGAAAAAAAACCCGCGCCGGGTTACGGCGCGGATTTTATCAAAAGGGAGGGCAAACAACGGGTGCTTCTAGGGCACCCTCTCGGCCTCAATCTTCCTGCTGCTGGGCGAGGTACTCGCTCGATGCCTCGTGGACTCGCTTGGTGCCCTTGTATTCCTTGCCGATCTTCTCGACGAGGCCGCGGGTTACCAGGTTCTGAAGTTTCTCGTAAGCGCGCAGGCGAAGCATTTCTTCACCGCCGCTCACGGCGTTGCGGACCTTGAGGTTGTCGAACACTCGCTCGAACAGGTCATTGAAGCCAAACACCTTGTCTTCCGCGAGGACGTTGCAGAGTTCATCCGTGACGTGATCAGGAAGCCGGCGTGAAAACCGGGTGCGTTTCGTGGTGGTTGCCATAGCGGCGCGATCATAGCAGCAAAATGCCCCACGCGCGACCCAAAAAAAGTCCGCTATTCAAAAAACTCGTTAAGTTTTCTCAAGTAAAAACTTTTAAACAAAATGCCTGATTCGTATCGTTTGGCCGATCCAATGGTGTTTGAAGCGGTTTTCTGCGGATTTTTACTTATCGCCCGTCGCGCAGAATGCGATTTTCTTCGTCGAGGACGACCTTTTTCGCCAGCACAGGAGTATCGGACAGGCCAAAAGCCATGATGGCGACGCGTTCGCCTTTCTTAATGCGGTGAGCGGCACCGCCGTTGATGAGAATGTTGCCGGTGCCGGGGATGCCGGGCTGGACGTAGGTCTCAAGCCGGTTGCCGGTGGTGATGGACGCGACGAGGACTTTCTCGCCGGGCCACAGGCCGACGACTTCCATCAGGTCCGTGGGAATCTCGATGCTGCCTTCGTAGTCGACGTCGGCGGCTGTGATCATTGCCCGGTGAAGCTTGGATTTGAGCACCTGGTGGAGCATGGCGGGCGGGAAGAAACCGATGCGTTTGGCAGGCGTCAAGCGGCAAGCGGCAGGAAAAATCCCACCGTGCCGCTCGCCGCATGCGTGCCGGCTCAGGGCCGGGTTACCTTCAGGTGGACGAATCGATGTCCAGAGCCTGCTGGCAAGCTGGCGACGACGGTTTCTAGGGTTCCGTCGTCCGCGATCACGGTTTCGCTCACGCCATTCGAGCTCCACGTGCTTCCGAGGGTGTCTGTCCACTCGACGGTGTAGATCACTTCCGCTGAGGCCAATTTGTTCCGCGTGTAGGTGAAGCCGATGATTCCAGCGAGCGGCTTGGACACCGGCGTTTCTATCGTGCTGCTTTCGGTGGGATCGGCTCCGGTGGCGAACTCCAGCAGGTTCTCCACGCCATCGTCATCCGGGTCCGCCTGGTCTGCAGCATCGCCCGAGTTCTCGGTCGACTCGAAGTACTGCTCGCGCCACTCGCTGATCGGTTGGGCGCCGAAGCCTCCAAGCGCGATCGTATAGGCAGGCTCATCCGCATCATTGCTGGTGATGTGCAGCATCGCTTCACGCGTTCCCTGAGCGGTGGGGGTGAAGGTGATGGTCAGCGTCTGCACGCCACCGGGAGTGAGCGTGGTACCGCTGCCGCTGCCGCTGTTTGCCACGCTGAAGTCGGCGGCATTGGGTCCGTCAATGGTCACGGTGAAGTTGCCGAGAAGATCATCGCCCTCGTTGCGGATCGTGATCGCCGCGGTCCGATGCTTGTTCGGCAAGACCGGGCCGAAGTCCTGGCGATAGACCTCGCTCGCGGTCAATGCCGAGCCTGCCTCGTTCTCCACCACGATTTCCGGGGCAGGCGGGGCATAGGCGACCACGAGGCCGTGGAAGCCTTCCATGGCGGCGGCGACCAAGTTGCGGCCGGCGAGTGCGCCGCCCATGTCCAGGTCGACCGGAACATTGCTATAGTCGTTGCCGCTGCCGTTCCCAAGCTGGCCGACGTAGTTCATCCCCCAGGTGAAGACCTTGCCATCGGTGGTGGTGACCAACGAGTTGGCGCTACCGGCCTGAATGGTGGCGATGGTCTTGCCCGCCAGCGCGCCGTTCATCGTGATCGGCACCGGCAGGGTCCGGTCGACGTTGCTGCCCTCACCGACCTGGCCGAAGAGGTTGTAGCCCCAGCCGTGAAGCTGATTGTCGGAAGTGAGCGCCAAGTGGTGACCGTAGTTCCCGGTGATGGCAACCACGGTCTTGTCTGCCAACGAACCCGTCACGGCGACCGGGGCGAGACGATCGACATCGGTGCCATCGCCCAGTTTGCCGTTGCCGTTGAAGCCCCAGCTGTAGAGCTTGCCTTCGCTGGTGAGTACCACGTTGTGGTAGTGCGCGCATTGGATCGCGGTGATGGTCTTGCCCGCTAGCAGGGTGCCGGCGGTATTCATGGCCACGGGCGAGAGGCGGGTAGTCGTGGTGCCGTCGCCGAGGATGCGGTAGAGATTG
>Ga0307406_10001195_pt1 | contig 14526 bp, 12 predicted proteins | sample 322Cmetagenome_3_FD_203706 | JGI IMG/M metagenome (GOLD analysis project Ga0307406, IMG submission 203706) | Maize rhizosphere microbial communities from greenhouse at UC Davis, California, United States - 322HYB-C-2 | ecosystem: Host-associated > Plants > Roots > Rhizosphere > Soil | place... | reverse complement strand
CCAGGGCCGCCAGGCGCCGCAGCCACTGTCCTTGGAGGCTGTTGAGCTGTTGCTGCAGCCGGCCCAGGTCCTGGTTCAAGGCGCTGTCGGAGAGCTGCTCCAGGTCCTCGGCGGCCAGCCGCTCCAGAACGGCATCGAGCGCAGCAGACGGCCCGGCGGGCAGACCGACCGGTGGATCAGCCGGTGGGTCGCCTGGCCACCCAGCTGGCGGCCCCGCCACCGACGAGGTCGAATGTGTGTTCGAGTCCATGACCGCAACCTACCAACCCCACCCCCGAACACAAGCACCGACGACAATTTGTGGATAACCCTGCCGGCCTCCGCATCCCGATCAGGGTGCGCATTCCCGAACAGGGTGAGCGAACCCGCCACCAGGTGAGCGACGCGGTCGCGGACTCTGGTCCGCGGGAGTCAGCCCGCGGGCGAACCGATGGATCAAACGCGCGAAGCGCACCAATCGGTTCGCCCGCACCAATCACCCGTCGGCCGAGCGCCCACCTCGGCAGCGGCCGGCCGAGCGCCCAACCGCACCAATCCACGGTGCCGACACCTCGCAGGCCACCTCCATCAGCCAGGCCGCAGCCCGGCCAGGCGACCCGGGAACCGGCTGGCGGTGTCGAGCAGCCAGGGCAGGGCGAACGCCCAGGCGGCGGGGTCGGCCATGGCCAGGGCGGCCAGGCGGCGCTGGGCGTCCCGGGCTGCGGCCGGCGGCCAGGGCGGCCCCATGGCCGGGTGGACCAGGGTCCGCAGCAGGCGGGCGGTGGCCCCGATCAGCGGGCTGGCCAGATGCGACTGGCGGCTGACGTGGTCGAGCAGCCGGTCGACGGTGCCGGGGCGGCGCCAGCTTCCGCCGTCCTCGGGGCCGGCCACCGGGAAGTCGCGGATGGTGCCCAGCCGTACCCGGGAGCCGGCGTGGTCCAGGGCCAGCTGCCCGGTGGGGTCGCACAGCAGGACCAGGTCCGGCCGGTCCAGCGGCGGACGGCCGGGCCAGCCGCCGACGGCCAGCTCACAGGCGACCCGGTCGGCCGCCCGGCCGGCGGCGGCGTCGCCGGCCAGCCACGCCCACTGGGCCAGGGTCGAGACCTGGCTGCCGAGGGTGAAGCGGGCGGTGTCGGGGCCGGGGTCCTTGAGGCGGCCCTCGACCACGGTCAGCCCGAGCGCGGCCAGCTCTCCCCAGACGCGCCGGCCCGCCTCGGGCCCGTCCAGGGCCCAGGTGTAGGCCCCGGCGGCCCCGGCGGCGACCAGCGCGGCCAGCCGGGCCGGTGGCTGGCCGGCCGGCTCCGGGCGGGGAAGCGCCGTCGCCGCGTCGACCAGCCCGGGCGGCGGGACGAGCCGGATCGTGTCCACCCTGGCCCCGTCACGTCGAGCCCGGCTCGTACTGCAGGACGTACAGCCCGGCGTTGTAGTCGGTGACGTACAGCACCCCGTCGCGGCCGGCGAACACGTCGCAGCTCTGGATGACCCTTGCCCGGCCGGGCCGGGTGTCGTGGAGCCGCTCGGGGGCGGCGGGCACGAACACGCCCACCTCGCGGGGGGTGAAGGGATCGGCGAGGTCGAAGACCCGCACCCCGGCGTTCTGGTAGGTGGCGAAGACCAGCCGGTCGCTGACGAAGCTGCCGGGCCGGTTCTCGTGCAGGTTGTGGGGGCCGAAGTGGCCGCCCTTGGCGCAGTAGTCGACCTCCGAGGGGGTGGGCAGGGTGGCGATGCTGACGGGGTTGGCCGGCTCCCTGACGTCGAACACCCAGGTGTACTTGACCTGGTCGGCGCAGTTGTCGGCGATCCCCTCGTCGGCGACCACCAGCAGGTCACGGCTCGGCAGGGGCAGGGCGGTGTGGGTGCCGCCGCCGAAGGGGGGCGACCAGTTGCGGTGGACCAGCAGGCGCGGGCTGGCCGGGTCGGACACGTCGTGGACGGTGAGGCCGCCGTCGCGCCAGGAGCCGTAGGCCAGGCCCTCGGCGACGATCGCGTGGTGGAGGGCGTAGCGGCGGTCGGCCGGCCAGTCGGGCCGCTCGCCGCCGTCGAGGTGCATGCCGGGCAGCCCCCAGCGGCCGGCCAGTCGCGGGCGGGCCGGGTCGGCGAGGTCGATGGTGACCAGGATGTAGTCGCTGTACCCGCGCAGCAGGGCCGAGGCGTAGGCCCAGCGGCCGCCCGTCCACCAGATGCGGTGCAGCCCGAACCCGTCCACCGGCAGGAAGCCGATCTCCCGGGGGGCGGCCGGGTCGGCCAGGTCGTACACGGCCATGCCGGCCCGGTACTCCGGCGGCGGGTGGGAGGCCAGCACCTCGCCGATGGAGCGGCCGTAGTAGGCCGACTCGTCGGCGAAGGCCTCGGCCGCGAACAGGTTGACGGCGTTGACCACCAGCAGCAGCCCGTCGGCCAGCTGCAGGTGGAGGTTCCAGGTGCCGGGGGCGGCCGGCAGGTAGTTGACCGGCTCGGGGTTGCGGGGGTCGCGGACGTCGATGACGGTCACGCCGTTGCTGAACATGTGGCCGACGTAGGCGTGGCCGCCGCCGACCATGACCTGGACGCCGTCGCCGCGGCCGCCCTGGTCGGTGTGGCCGAGCAGGCTGATGTTGCGGGCGAGGTCCGGGGCGGGAGGCATCCGGGCCGCGGTCAGCGGGGGGTGAACCGGGAGCCCGGCTCGCCCCACTCGCGGAAGAACTCCCCGGTCTTGCGGCACAGGTCGACGTTGAGGTTGCTGCCGGCGCGGATGATGGCGTTGCTGCGCCGCCGGGCCCGGGCGACCTCGGACGACCCGATCGGCCGGCCGTCCGGACCGGCGATCAGCGGCGCCGCCGGGCCGGTGCCGAGGCCGTCGCGGCGGCGCCGGGCCAGGTGCTCGAGCACGGCCGTCCGGGCCACGAAGGTCAGGAAGGTGATGCGGTCGGCCGAGCGGCCGCGCCGCTGGGTGTAGCCGACAGCCAGCGGCTCGGCCTCCGGGTCGGGGAGCAGGCGGCCGCCGGCGTCCAGGGAGCCGAGGTCGCCGACCCGCACCCGCAGCAGCTCGGCCAGGTGCAGGCCGCTGCCGATCGGGGCCAGCACCAGCAGCCGCTGGGCCGGGTCGGCCAGACCGGCCTCGGGGATGCGCCTGGCCGCCGTCGCCGACGGCAGCGGCCGCCAGGCGACCGGCACCCCGTTGAGCCGGAACCAGACCTTGGCCCCCATGGCCAGGCCGGCCACGGCGGCGTCGGGCTGGCCGTCGAGGACGCGGGCGAAGGCGACCAGGGCGCGGTCGCCCACCGCCGGGTCGTCCCTGGCCGCGGCCAGCAGGGCCTCCAGGTCGTCGTGCCCGCCGAGCGACCCGAAGCGGTCCAGGCTGGCCACCAGGGTCCGCACCCAGGACGGCTCGCGGCAGCGCTCGGCCAGGATCGCGGCCATGCGGGCCACGCTCGGCAGCTCCAGCAGGGACCGCTCGCGCCGCCCGGCCAGAGCGACCGCGGGGTCCGTCACCGCCGCATCACCCCGCGGGTCTCGGCGAAGCGGTCGCCCTCGTTGATGAGCCGGTGCAGGGCCTCGGCCATGAAGTGGTCGGTCAGCACGACCTCGACCGACTCGACCCCGGGGAGCTTGGCCACCCGGCGGCGGATCTGCTGGCCGATGGCCCCGGCGAACTTGGCCGGGCACAGCGGCGAGGTGAGGTGGAAGCGGACGGTGACCCGCCCGCCGTCCACCTCGACCTCGTCCAGCAGGCCGAGGTCGGCGATGGAGGTCCGGACCTCGGGGTCCTTCACCCCACCGGCGACCCGCCGCACCCGCTCCCGGTCGACCGGGACCGGGGTCACCGCGACTCGGTCCCGGCCACGCCGGTCTCGACGGCCGGCTCCTCGGTGCCGGGGGCGTCGGTGGGCTGGACCGCCGGCTGGCCGGCCAGGTACTCGCTGCGGCGGCGGGCGAACTCGTCGTCCTTGATCGCCTCGAGCTTGGCCGGGACGTCGATGTCGTACAGCCGGGCGATGTTGCCGCCGACGATCTTCTCCTTGATCTCGGGGGTCAGGTCGACGCCGTACTCCTCCTTGAGGTCCTCGGGCAGCTCGAAGTTCATGAAGTCGTCCAGCTGCCAGTGGGGGTACCAGATCGGGAAGTCGGTGCCGTAGACGATCCGGTCCGGACCCAGCCAGAAGAGCAGGTTGGCCATGACCTCGGCGAACCAGCGGGGCCGGTTGTGGATGAAGGCCAGCACTACCGCCAGGCCGGCGTACACGTTGGGGCAGCGGGCGGCGATCCAGCAGAAGTCGTCGACCCGCGGGGCCCCGCAGTGGTCGATGATGAAGTTCATGTCCGGGTACAGCCAGGCCGGCTCGTCGATGTCGCGGACGTCGAACTTGGACAGCGACAGCGGCTCGACGGCCGGGCCCTTGTGGAAGAAGTGGTTCTTCACGCCCAGCTCGAGGGCCTTCTCGTAGCAGGGGAAGACCGCCGGGTCGTTGGCGTTCCAGCCGCGCGACTCGCCCCGCCACTCGGCCGTGTACCACTTGAAGCCCTTCATGCCGAGCTCGGTGATCTGCCGCTCGACCTCTTCGACGGCGTTGGGGGCCCGCGGGTCGACCCCGCCGAGCGGGATGATCCGCTCCGGCGCCCGCCGGGCGAACTCGGCGTTGCGCTCGGGGCGGACGAACCCGGTGTGGTAGAAGTCCATCAGGACCTGGGTCGACAGGATGGTCATGTCGGCCGCGCCCTTGACGAACATCTCCTCCAGGTACCAGTCCGGGTCGACCTTCCGGAACTGCCGCTCGTAGTCCATCGTCCACTGCGGGTCGGGCGGGTTGAAGCCCTGGTGGAACGCGTAGAACGTCTCGATGAACGCGTCACCGAAGCGGTTCTTGGTGTTCTCCGCGCTGGCATCCCAGAAGCCGGTGTGGGCGTCGAACACGAACGTGCCGTCCTTCATCGGGCCACTCCTTCGGGTCGCTAGCTGGGGATGAGGATCGCTCGGGTTCCGGGCAGCCGTCCGTTGTCGAGGTCGCTGATGGCGTCGTTGGCAGCCTCCAGGGGGTAGGGCTTGGTGTGCAGGGTGACCTTGCCCTGGGCGGCCAGGGCCATGAGCTCGGCCAGGTCGTTGTAGGTGCCGACGATGTTGCCGATGACGTTGCGCTCGGTGGAGATGATCTCGATGGTCGGGACCTCGACCTTGCCGCCGTAGCCGATGACGAAGTGCGACCCGGCCTCCCGGGTCATCGCCCAGGCGTCCTTCTCGGCGCCCTCCTCGCCGACGAAGTCGAGCACCACCTCGGCCCCGTTGCCGCCGGTCAGCTCCTTGATCTGGTCGACCTGGGTGCCGTCGGCGACCACGCCATGGTCGGCCCCGATCGTCTTGGCGAACTCGAGGGCCTCGGGGCTGCGGTCGACCACGATGATGTTGGTGGCGGTGAGCGCGGCCAGCACCTGGATGCCGATGTGGCCGAGGCCGCCGGCCCCGATGACCACGCAGCTGGTGCCCGGGTAGAGCCGGGGCACGGCCTTGCGGACGGCGTGGTAGGCGGTCAGGCCGGCGTCGGCCAGGGCGGCCACGTCGGCCGGCTGGAGCTTGGGGTCGATCTTGACCACGGCCCTGGCCCCGGTCTTGAGGTAGGTGGCCATGCCGCCGTCGGCGTTGAGGCCGGGGAAGTAGCTGTTGAGGCAGTGCATGTCGTCGCCGGCCCGGCAGTAGTGGCAGAACCCGCAGGTGGCCAGCGGGTGCAGGATCACGGTGTCGCCGGGGGCGACGTGGGTGACGGCCGAGCCGACCTCCTGGACCCAGCCGGCGTTCTCGTGGCCGAGGGTGTAGGGCAGCGGCGCGTCCGCGTCCAGCTCGTGCCACTGGCCCAGGTAGAGGTGGATGTCGGTGCGGCACACGCCGGCACCGCCGATCTTGACGATCACGTCGAGCGGGCCCTCGATCTTGGGGTCGTCGATCTCGTCCACGGTGGGCCGCTCGTTGTATCGATGGAGCCGCACTGCCTGCATCGACGCATCACCTCGTCCTGGCGCGCTCGGGGGACCTGCCATGACCATTCGATCGTTCGATACATCGCGGTAACGAACAAGGTCCCAAACTTTCACGATAGGTGGGATATCGCGCGGCTTTGCCGCTTCTGCGAGCGCGGATGCACGATCGGCGCCGCTCGGGAATCCTGGCCCGGTCATGACACCCCTGGGGCGGCTGCGACGGGCCGCGATCGACGTCGAGCCGCTGCGCCACCCCGACTTCCGGCGGCTGTGGCTGGGCAACTCCCTCGGCTTCATCGGCTTCCAGCTGACCGCGGTGGCCGTGCCCGTGCAGGTGTACGAGCTGACCGGCTCCTCGTTCTGGGTGGGCATGCTCGGCCTGGTCGGGCTGGTCCCGCTGGTCACCTTCGGGCTCTGGGGCGGGGCCGTGGCCGACGCCGTCGACCGGCGGCGGCTGCTGCTGGCCTCCTCGCTGACCCTGTGGGCCTGCACCGGCGGGCTGCTGGCGGCGGCCCTGTCGGGAGCGGCCAGCCTGCCCCTGCTGCTCGGGCTGGTCGCGGTCCAGGCGGCCGGGTTCGCAGTCGCCTCCTCGACCCGGGGGGCGATCGTCCCCCGGGTCCTGCCGACCGGGCTGGTGCCGGCGGCCAACACCCTGTCGTTCACCGCCTCCAACCTCGGGATGGTCCTCGGTCCCCTGCTGGCCGGGCTGATCCTGGCCCGCTGGTCGTTCGCGGCCGCCTACGCCGCCGACCTGGCCATCTTCACCTTCGCGCTGTACGCCGCCCTGCGCCTCCCGCCGCTCCCCCCGGCGGGGGCGGCCATCGCCCCCGGGCTGCGGGCGGTGGCCGACGGGCTGGCCTTCATCGCCACCCGCCCGGTGCTGCTGCTGTCGTTCGCCGTCGACATCGCGGCCATGGTCCTGGCCATGCCGAGGGCCCTGTTCCCCGAGACCGCGGCACGCCTGGGCGGCCCCGGCGCCGCCGGCTGGCTGTACGCGGCCATCGCCATCGGGGCGGTGCTGGCCGGGCTGTCCTCGGGCTGGATCGGCCGGGTCCGCCGCCAGGGGGTGGCCCTGGTCGTGGCGGTGATCGGCTGGGGGCTGGCCGTGGCCGCGGCCGGGCTGGTCCAGGCCCTGTGGCTGATGGTGCTGCTGCTGGCCGTGGCCGGGGCGGCCGACCTGGTCTCGGCCGTCTACCGCCAGACGATCCTCCAGACCTATGCTCCCGATGAGATGCGCGGGCGCATGCAGGGGGTGTTCATCGTGGTCGTGGCCGGCGGGCCCCGGCTTGGCGACCTGCGGGCCGGGGCGACCGCGGCCGCCTTCGGGGCGACCGTGTCCTGGGTCGGGGGCGGGCTGCTGGCCGCCGCCCTGGTCAGCCTGGCCCTGCTGGTCCCGGCCCTGCGCAACTACGACGCCCGCGCCCCCCACCCCGAGGCCGAGGAGGCGACCACCCGGCCGTGACCAGACGGAGGGGTCTGGGGAACCCCGAGGGGGTGCCCCAATGAGTCGAACGGAGGGGTCTGGGGAACCCCAAGGGGGTGCCCCAATGAGTCGAGTGGTGTTCCGCGGGGCCCGCTGGCCCGGCGACGTGGCCGTCGAGGGCGGCCGGATCGCGGCCGTGGGGGCGGTGCCGGCCGCCGACGGCGACGAGGTCGTCCGGGTCGACGGCGACATCGTCACCGCCGGCCTGGTCAACACCCACCACCACTTCTACCAGTGGATGACCCGCGGCTGGGCCTTCGACCGCACCCTGTTCGGCTGGCTGACCACGCTCTATCCGGTGTGGGCGAGGCTGACCCCCGAGGACGTCGAGGCGGCCTCGGCCGTGGCCCTGGGCGAGCTGGCCCTGACCGGCTGCACCACCGCCGCCGACCACCACTACCTGGTCCCGGGCGGCGACGACTCGGTGTTCGACGCCATCGCCTCGGCCGCCCGGAGGATCGGCCTCCGGGCCCACATCGCCCGCGGGTCGATGGACCTGGGCCAGTCAAGGGGCGGCCTGCCGCCCGACTCGGTGGTCGAGGACCTCGACGCCATCCTGGCCTCGACCCAGGCGGTCCACGAGCGGCTCCATGACGGCGACCGGATCGTGGTCACGGTCGCGCCCTGCAGCCCCTTCTCGGTGACCCGGGAGCTCATGACCGAGTCGGCCGCCCTGGCCAGGCGCCTGGGGCTGCGGCTGCACACCCACCTGGCCGAGACCCTGGACGAGGAGCGGGCCTGCCTGGAGCGGTTCGGGCGCCGGCCCCTGGCCGTGCTGGACGAGATGGGCTGGATCGCCCCGGACGTGTGGGTGGCCCACGGCATCCACTTCGACGACGCCGAGGTGCGCCGCCTCGGCGAGACCGGCACCGGCGTCGCCCACTGCCCCTCCAGCAACTGCCGGCTCGGCTCGGGCATCGCCCGGGTGGTCGACCTGACCCGGGCCGGCGCCCCGGTCGGGCTGGGGGTCGACGGGGTGGCCAGCAACGAGATCGGCGGGCTCCTTCCCGAGCTGCGGATGGCGCTGTTCCTGGCCCGCCAGCGCGACCTCAGCCCGGCCACCTTCCTGCCCGCCGACGCGCTGCGCCTGGCCACCGAGGGCGGGGCCCGCTGCCTCGGCCGCGACGACATCGGCCGGCTCGCCCCCGGCTACCGGGCCGACCTGGTCGTCTGGCCGGGCGACGACCTCGCCGACGTGCTCGACCCGCTGGCCGGGCTGGTCCTTGGCCCCGAGCGGCACGCCCGGCACGTGCTGGTCGAGGGCGACTGGGTGGTCCACGACGGCAGGCTCCTCGGCGCCGACATGGACGAGCTGCGCCGGGACCTGGCCCGCCGGGCCCGCCGGCTGTGGCCCGAGGGAACGGGGTGAGGGGAACCTAGGCGCTGCCGCCGACGGCGATCTCGGTGGGGACGACCATGCCGGGCTCGCTGGTCGGGCCGTCGTCGATCTCGCGCAGGCAGCGGCCGACGAGCTCGGCGGCGATGCGGTCGACGGGGATGCGCACGCTGGTCAGCACCGGCTCGGTCATCTGCTGGACGAACCCACCGTCGAAGCCGGTCACGGCCAGGTCGGTGCCGACCCGCAGCCCCATCGACCGGGCGGCGTTCACCACCACCGCGGCCAGCACGTCGCTGCCGGTGACGATCGCGGTCGGGCGGCGCTTGCGGCCGAGCAGGCGCAGCACGCCGGCCTGGACCTTCTCCAGGGTGGCGCCGAGGACGACCGAGCCCTCGGCGGCCCGGATCCCGTGGTCGGCCAGGCCCTTGCGGAACCCCTCGAGGCGCTCCAGGTCCCAGTAGTTCTGGGCGTCGTAGCCGACGAAGGCGAACGACTCGTGGCCGCGGCCGACCAGGTAGCCGACGGCCGAGGCGGCCGCGGCCACGCTGTCGGTGTCGACCCAGGTCTGGGGCAGGCCGGGGTCGGTGCGGCCGAACATGGCGAAGGGGACGCCGGCCTGGTGAAGGAAGCGGACCCGGGGGTCGTCGACCCGCGACCCGGACAAGATGAACCCGTCCACCCCCCGGATGGCCACCAGCTCGCGGAACACCTCCAGCTCGTCGCCCTGCTCGGTGAAGACGAGCACGTGGTGGCCGCGGTCGGCGGCGGCCCGGACCAGGGCCTGGATGAACCCGAGGACGAAGGCGTTCTCGGCCGCCAGCTGCTCGCTCGGCATGTGGTAGCCGAGCTGCATGGTCCGCTGCGATCGGAGGCTGCGGGCGGCCCGGTGGGGCTGGTAGTCCAGCTCCTCGATGGCCCGCAGGACGCGGGCGCGGGTGTCCTCGGAGTAGCCGCTGCGGTTGTTGAGGACGTTGGACACGGTCTGGCGGGAGACGCTGGCCAGCCTGGCAACGTCGTTGATGTCGCTGCGGGCCTTTCCCTGCGGCCCCTCGGCGCTGGGCGTCGGAGCCTGATCCTCGGTCTGCTTCCCGGTCACTCTGACCTCCGGCCTCGCGGCGCGTGCGGCCAGGGTACCGGATCACCCCGGCAGCAAGGCGGGCACGGGAACATCGCTGAAGCCGGACAAACTTCACTCTTGACCCACCTTCGCTTCTTCGACCCTGAGACCGGGGCCGCCATCCGGGGCTAGCATGGCGGCGTGCGGAGCGCGCAGTGGTACGCGGCCCCGGGCCGGGACGGCTACGTCCACCGGGCGTGGATGCGGCGGGGGCTGCCCCGCCACGCCTTCGACGGCCGTCCCCACATCGCCATCGCCAACACCGCCTCGGACCTGACGCCCTGCAACAGCCACCTGGACGAGGTGGCGGCCAGCGTCAAGGAGGGGGTGTGGGAGGCCGGCGGGGTGCCGCTGAACCTGCCGGTGGTGTCGCTGGGCGAGACCCAGGTGCGGCCCACAGCCATGCTCTGGCGCAACCTGGCCGCCATGGCCACCGAGGAGATGCTGCGGGCCAACCCGGTGGACGGGGTGGTGCTGCTCGGCGGCTGCGACAAGACCATCCCGTCGCTGCTGATGGCGGCGGCCTCGGTCGACCTGCCGGCGCTGGTGGTGCCGGGCGGGCCGATGCTGACCGGCACCTTCCGGGGCGTGCCGCTGGGCTGCGGCACCGACGTGTGGCGGCTGGGCGAGGAGGTGCGGGCCGGGAACCTGCCGGCCGAGACCTTCCTCGAGTCCGAGTCGGCCATGATCCGCAGCCGCGGCCACTGCAACACCATGGGCACCGCCTCGACCATGGCCTGCCTGGCCGAGGCCCTCGGCATGACCATCCCCGGGGTCGCCGGCACCCCCGCCCCCGACAGCCGGCTGCTGGAGCGGGCCCATGCCGGCGGCCGCCTGGTCGTCGAGCTGGTCGCCGCCGGCCGCACCCCGGGCCAGGTGATGACCGCCGGGTCGTTCCGCAACGCGATCGTCACCCTGGCCGCCATCGGCGGGTCGACCAACGGGGTGGTGCACCTGCTCGCCCTGGCCGGCCGGCTGGGCGTCGAGCTGACCCTCGAGGACTTCGACCGCTTCGGCTCGGGGGTGCCGCTGCTGGTCGACCTGCAGCCGGCCGGCCGCCACCTGATGGAGGACTTCCACCGGGCCGGGGGGCTGCTGGCCGTGCTCGCCGAGGTGGCCGACCTGCTCGACCCCGGGGCGCTGACCGTGACCGGCCGGCCGCTGGTCGACCACCTCGGCGGGGCCGGGATCGCCGACCCGGAGGTCATCCGGCCCCGGGCCGAGCCGCTCCAGGAGGCGGCCGGGATCGCCGTGCTGCGGGGCAACCTCTGCCCCGACGGCGCGGTCATCAAGCCGGCCGCGGCCACCCCGGAGCTGCTGCGCCACCGGGGCCGGGCGGTGGTGTTCGAGAGCATCGAGGACTTCCGGGCCCGCCTCGACGACCCCGGCCTGGAGGTGGACGAGACCTCGGTGCTGGTCCTGCGGGGCTGCGGGCCCAAGGGGTACCCGGGCATGCCCGAGGTCGGCAACATGGCCCTGCCGGCCAAGCTGCTGGCCCGCGGGGTCCGGGACATGGTCCGGATCAGCGACGGGCGCATGAGCGGCACCGCCTACGGCACGGTGGTCCTGCACGTCGCCCCCGAGGCGGCCGCCGGCGGCCCTCTCGGCCTGGTCCGCAGCGGCGACCCGATCGTCCTCGACGTGCCGGCCCGCCGCCTGCACCTGGACGTACCGGACGCCGAGCTGGACCGGCGGACCCCGTCGGCGGCCGCGGCCGCCGCCTACGCCGCCCCCACCGGCGGCTGGCAGCGCCTCTACATCGACCACGTCCTCCAGGCCGACCGCGGCGCCGACCTCGACTTCCTGGTCGGCCGGCGCGGGCACGAGGTCACCCGCGAGTCCCACTGACGGTTTGCCGTCCCGGCCCGGCGGGGACCCCAGAGCACAACGCCGACGGAGAGGATTGGGCCATGACCGCAGCCGACGACAGGGCGGCGCGCCGGGCGGCGCGCAACAAGACCCGCAACGCCGCCCAGAAGACCAAGGGCCAGGTCAAGGAGGCGGCCGGCCGGGTCACCGGCGACCGCCAGCTCGAGGCCGAGGGCCGGGCCGACAAGGCCAAGGCCAACCTCAAGCAGGCCGGCGAGAAGCTCAAGGACGCCTTCCGGGGCCGCTGAGTCAGCTCTTCCTGCGCCGCTTGGGCAGGTACAGGTCGGTGATGGTGCCCTCGAAGGCCTCTGCCGACATGCCGACGGTCTCGGACAGGGTCGGGTGGGGGTGGACGGTCAGGCCGATGTCGGCGGCGTCGGCGCCCATCTCGATGGCCAGGGTGGCCTCGGCGACCAGCTCGCCGGCGTTGGGGCCGACCATGGCGGCGCCGATGAGCCGCTGGTTCGACTCGTCGAACAGCAGCTTGGTCATGCCCTCGCCGCGGCCCAGGGAGAGGGCGCGGCCGCTGGCCACCCACGGGAAGCTGCCCTTGCCGTACGCCACCCCGGCCGCCTTGGCCTCGGTCTCGGTGGCCCCGACCCAGGCGACCTCGGGGTCGGTGTAGGCCACCGAGGGGATCACCCGGACGTCGAACCAGCTCGGCATGCCGACGGCGACCTCGGCGGCCACGTGGCCCTCGTGGACCGCCTTGTGGGCCAGCATGGGCTGGCCGACCACGTCGCCGATGGCGAAGATGTGCCCGACGTTGGTGCGCAGCTGCTTGTCCACGGGGATGAAGCCGCGGTCGTCGACCACCACCCCGGCCGCCTCGGCCCCGATCAGCCTGCCGCTGGGCTTGCGGCCCACCGAGACCAGCACCTTGTCGAAGGTGTCGGTGGCCGGCGCGTCGGCGCCCTCCATGGAGACGGCCAGCCCCGCACCGGTGGCCTCGACCCCGGTCACCTTGGTCTTGAGGAAGATGTTGTCGTAGCGCTTGGCGATGGTCTTCTGGAGCGGCGCCACCACGTCCTTGTCGGCCCCGGGGATGAGCTGGTCGAGCAGCTCGACCACGGTGATCCGCGAGCCCAGCTCGGCGTAGACGGTCGCCATCTCCAGGCCGATGATGCCGCCGCCCAGGATCAGCAGCCGCCCGGGGACGTCGGTGAGCTCGAGCGCCCCGGTGGAGTCGATCACCCTGGGGTCGTCGGAGGGGATGAAGGGAAGGGTCACCGGCTCGGAGCCGCAGGCGATGATGGCCTGCTGGAAGCCGACCAGCTGGGCCGGGCCGTCGGCGGTGGCGACCTCGAGCTGGTTGGGGGACACGAAGCGGCCGGTGCCCCGCACGGTGGTCACCTTGCGCTGGCGGGCCAGCATGGCAACGCCCCCGGTGAGCTTGCTGACCACGCTGTCCTTCCAGCTCCGGAGGGCCTCCAGGTCGACCTCGGGGGCGGCGAAGCGCAGGCCGTGCTCGCCCATCTCCCGGGTCTCGGCGATCACCCGGGCCGCGTGCAGCAGGGCCTTGGAGGGGATGCAGCCGATGTTGAGGCAGACCCCGCCCAGCGCCTCCCGGGCGTCGACCAGCACCACCTTCTTGCCCAGGTCGGCGGCGCGGAAGGCGGCCGAGTAGCCGCCGGGCCCGGCCCCGAGCACCAGCACCTCGGCCTCCACGTCGGCCGGGCGGCCCACCGGCGCCGCCGGCCGGGGGGCGCCGTCGGGGGGCGGGGCGCCGGTCTGGACCGGGCCCTGCCCGGGGGCGGCGTAGACGCCGGCCGGCGAGCCGTACCCGGCCTGGTCGGGTCCGGCGGCCATCGCCTCGGCCTCGGCCGCCTCCTGGCCCCCGGCCGCCTGCTGATCCCCAGAAGGCGCCGCGCCCGCGCCCGCCCCGGCGGGCTCGAAGGTGAGGAGCACGTCGCCCTCGGACACGGTGTCGCCGACCGAGACCCGCACCTCGGAGACCACGCCGGCCCCGGTGGCCGGCACGTCCATGGTGGCCTTGTCCGACTCCAGGGTGACCACCGGGTCGTCGACGGTCAGCTGGTCGCCGGGGGCGACGTGGACCTCGATCACCGGGACGTCGGAGAAGTCGCCGATGTCGGGCAGGCGCAGTTCCATGCTGGGCTCCTTGCTCGCGTCCGTGACCTAGAGAATCAGCCGGCGCATGTCCTCCAGCAGCTGGCAGAGGTGGCGGGTGAAGCGGGCGGCCAGGGCGCCGTCGATCACCCGATGGTCGTAGGAGAACGACAGCGGCAGCATCAGCCGGGGCACGAACTCGCCGCCGTCCCAGACCGGCGACATCTTGGAGCGGACCACCCCCAGGATGGCCACCTCGGGGGAGTTGACGATCGGGGTGAAGGCGGTGCCGCCGATCCCCCCGAGGCTGGAGATGGTGAAGCTGCCGCCGGACATGTCGCCGGGGGTCAGCTTGCCGTCGCGGGCCCGTAGGGAGACCTCGCCCAGCTCCTTGCTGAGCTCGGTGACGCCCTTGCGGTCGACGTCGCGGATCACCGGCACGACCAGCCCCCCGGGCGTGTCCACGGCGATCCCGATGTGGTAGTAGGACTTGAGGAACAGCGCGTCCTTCTCCGGGGTCAGCGAGCTGTTGACCTCGGGGAACTCCCGCAGGGTGGAGACGGCCGCCTTCATCAGGAAGGCCAGCAGGGTGACCCGGTAGCCCTCGGCCTTGGCGGCGGTGTCGAGCTCCTTGCGGTAGGCGTCGAGCTCGGTGATGTCGGCCTCGTCGTTGTGGGTGACGTGGGGGACGTTCAGCCACGAGCGGTGCAGGAACGGCCCGGA
>Ga0307406_10001193_pt1 | contig 14550 bp, 12 predicted proteins | sample 322Cmetagenome_3_FD_203706 | JGI IMG/M metagenome (GOLD analysis project Ga0307406, IMG submission 203706) | Maize rhizosphere microbial communities from greenhouse at UC Davis, California, United States - 322HYB-C-2 | ecosystem: Host-associated > Plants > Roots > Rhizosphere > Soil | place... | reverse complement strand
TCTACCCGCTTCCCGGCGAACCGGTCATCGACAAGCCGGGCAAGGGCGCCTTCTTCGCCACCGATCTCCACGCCATCCTGCAAAACCTCGGCATCACCCAGCTCGTCGTCACCGGCGTCACCACCGAGGTCTGCGTCAATACCACCGTCCGCGAGGCGAACGATCGCGGCTACGAGTGCCTGGTCCCCTCCGACTGCGTCGGCTCCTACTTCCCGGAATTCCAGGAAATGGGGCTGAAGATGATCAAGGCCCAGGGCGGCATCTTCGGCTGGGTCACCGACTCGGAGTCGATCCTCGCTTCCCTGAGCTAACTGCCACTCACCCTTTCCTCCTCCTGTCTAACAGAACGAACCAACAGACATGAACACCGGCTTCAAACCAAAACTCTGGGTTCCGGGCGACTGGAACGCCTTCTTCGGGTTCGGCACGAACATCCTCGTGAACCTGCTCACCCTCACCGGCCTGCTGCTCTTCGTCTTGAAGATGCCGGCCGAGATCGTTTTCGGCCGCATCCTCCCTGCGACTGGATTGATGCTGTGCCTGAGCACCGGCTACTACGCTTGGCTTGCCTACAAGCTGTCGAAGCAAACCGGGCGGACCGACGTCTGCGCACTGCCCTCGGGAACGAGCGTGCCGCACATGTTCGTGGTGGTCTTCGTCATCATGCTGCCCATCACCTTGCAAACCGGCGACCCAATCAAGGGTTGGGAGGCCGGCCTGACATGGGTCTTCATCCAGAGCTTCGTGCTGATGATCGGCGGCTTCGTCGGCCCATGGATCCGCAAGGTGACCCCGCGCGCCGCGCTGCTCGGCACGCTGGCCGGTGTCTCGGTGACCTTCATTTCGATGAAGCCCGCGGTGGAGATGTTCATGACCCCGGTGATCGGCATCACCTGCTTCGCGGTCATCTTGCTGAGCTGGTTCGGTGGCGTGAAATACAAGGGTGTTCCCGCCGGTCTTGTCGCCATCGCGGTGGGCACTCTCATCGCGTGGGGCTCGAATCTCTTCGGTCTCAACTACGGCGGCATGACCACTGTGGCACTCTCGGAGTCACTGAAAGGTTTTGGCTTTAGCGTTCCTTTACCTGCCTTCGGCCACGTCTTCGCGGGCTTCGAATTCCTCGGCATCCTGCTGGTGACCGCGATTCCCTTCGGCATCTACGACCTCGTGGAAGCCCTCGACAATGTCGAAAGTGCTGAGGTCGCCGGTGACGCCTTCCCTACCACCCGCGTCCTCACCGCCGACGGCATCATCAGCCTGATCGGCTGCGTGATGGGAAATCCCTTCATCAACGCCGTCTACATCGGTCACCCGGGCTGGAAGGCCATGGGCGGTCGGATTGGCTACTCGGCCGCCACCGGCATCGCAGTGATCATCCTGACGTGGCTGGGCATCGTCTCGGTGATGCTCGCCTTCATCCCCACCGTGGCGATCCTGCCGATCTTGCTCTACATCGGGATGCTGATCGGCGCGCAGGCATTCCAAGAGACCCCGAAGCGTCACGCTCCGGCGATCGTGCTCTCGCTCGCACCGCACCTAGCTCACTGGGTCGTCACCATGATGACCGGAGCCCTCGCCGGAGCAGGGACCATTCTCGCCTCACTCGGGCCCGAGAAAAAGGCGGAGCTCCTCAAGGCGATGAACAACGAAGGCGTGCTCTTCCACGGCCTGGAGGTTCTCGGTGGTGGCTCCATCCTCGGCGGCCTCATCCTTGGCTCGATCGCGGTTTTCATCATCGACCGGAACTTCCTCAAGGCCGGCCTCTTTTCCATGACCGGCGCGGGACTTACCTTCTTCGGGTTCATGCACGGCGACCGGCTTGGCATTGCCCAGAGCCCGACGGTGGCTGCAAGTTACCTGATCGTCGGCTGCGTGATGGTCGCTGCGTCGAAGCTTGTCGCATTCTCTCCGGTAGTCTCTTCCCACGAGGACGAAGAAGAGGATGAAACCGAACCCGAGGCGGCTGGAGTCCTCGCTAAATCATGAACCACGGATCTCGGTAAAATACGGAATGGTTCCACGGATCTCACCGGTAGCGACATGAAGGCAAGCGCATCTTGGCCTGCATTCCGCTCCGTGGGGTCCGTGGCATTCGTTCCCACCAAGCTTTCCCACCATGCCCCACGTTGAAGCCGACCCCTACTTGTGGCCGTACGACGGCGACCTCCGGCCGGAAAACACTACGTTCCTGGTCATCGACATGCAGATCGATTTCTGCGGCCCCGGTGGCTATGTCGACCAGATGGGCTACGATATCTCGCTGACCCGCGCGCCCATCGAGCCGATCAAGAAGGTCTTCGAAGCCACCCGGTCCAAGGGCTATCACGTGATGCATACACGCGAGGGGCATCGTCCAGACCTTGCCGACCTCCCCGCCAACAAGCGCTGGCGCAGCCAACAGATCGGCGCTGGCATCGGCGACCCCGGCCCCTGCGGCCGCGTGCTGGTGCGAGGCGAACCGGGATGGAACATCATCGATGAACTCGCCCCGCTGCCCGGCGAGGTGATCATCGACAAGCCCGGCAAGGGATCCTTCTACGGAACCGATCTCGACATGGTGCTACGCCAGGCAGGTATCCGGAACATCATTCTCGCGGGCATCACCACCGATGTCTGCGTTCACACCACCATGCGTGAAGCGAACGACCGGGGTTTCGAGTGCCTGCTACTGTCGGACTGCACCGCGGCGACGGACCAAGGCAATCACCTCGCCGCCCTGAAGATGATCAAGATGCAAGGTGGGGTCTTCGGCGCAGTTGCCGATTCGGAGGCATTGATCCATGCTCTCGCTTGAACCTGTGAGCGAACCGGATCACGCACCCTTCGAGCATCTCGAAATCCAAGACCTCTTCCATCTCGCCGAGCATCCCGATTCCATCGAATGGGAGCCGTTTCGCGATGGCGTGGAGATCCATCGACTGTATGGCGATGGCATCTCGGGACCGACCGCCGCATTACTACGCTTCCGCGAGGAAGCCTCGGTTCCCTTGCACGTACACGAGGGCTACGAGCACATCCTTATCTTGGCCGGCAGCCAAAGCGATGCGAACGGCGTATTGAAACCCGGCACGCTGCGGATTCATCCACCGGGCACTCAACACAGCGCGACCAGCGAAGCCGGCTGCATCGTCCTCGCGATCTACGAGAAGCCGGTGAGGTTTGTAGAGTGATCCCCGCTGGGTGCGCGGAGCCTCCGGGATTCTTAGTCTCCGCGGACAGCGGCATCCTCATCCTGCCTTCCGCAAGAACTCCGCTAGCGCAGCGAGACGCTTGCGAGTCTCGTATCGCAAGGCCACCAACATGATCGGGTGGAGCAACCCGCGCAGGAAGCGAGGGCGCGCGGTGAAGTTCAGCTTGTAGGTCAATCGTGATCCCTCCGGCTCATCTTCATGGCGGATGCTCGCCGCGAAGTGCTCGAAGAAGGGCGGTCGATTGATCATTTCCACCGCGGCAATTGAACCCGGCACGAACGTGAGATAACGAGTCTCAATGCCGATCCATCCGAAGATCGGCTTCCCCACGCACAGCGAGTTAGCCCCTTTCGCAGCTACAGTGTGACCACGAGTGAGACGAGCCTCCCTCAGCAGCGTATCCCACTCCAACCGTCGGTCGTAATCGTGCAATAGCTCGAAGACGACCGCCGATGAACAGGGCATCGGATGACTGACCGTGGCGCTCGGCATTTGGATAGGCGGGGGCAAGCCCGCTTGACTCAATGGCGGAAGTGACGGTGACCCGTGAAGATCATCGCGAGGCCCGCGGCATTCGCGGCTTCGATGACTTCCTGGTCACGCATCGAGCCACCGGGCTGGATACAGGCGGTGGCACCGGCTTCGATCGCGGCTTGCAGGCCGTCGGCGAACGGGAACATGGCATCGGAAGCGATGACCGAGCCCTTCAGTTCAAGACCGGCTTCCTTCGCCTTCCACACGGCGATGCGCGAGCTGTCCACGCGGCTCATCTGGCCGGCGCCGATACCGAGCGTGCGGTCGGACTTCGCGTAAACGATGGCGTTCGACTTCACGTGCTTCACCACGCGCCAGGCGAAGCGCATCGCGCGCATCTCTTCTTCCGTCGGCGGACGCTTGGAGACAACCTTGCCTTCGAGGTTGTCGAGGCCGAGCGCGGTATGGTCGCGGTCCATGACCATGAGACCGCCCGGGCAAGAGCGAATGACCGGTGCCTTCTTCGCGGAGAGGTAGGCATCGTTCAGCTTCATGATGCGCAGGTTCTTTTTCTTCTGAAGGACGGCGCGGGCTTCCGGCTCGTAGTCCGGCGCGATGATCACGTCCGTGAAGATCTCGGAAATGATGCGGGCCACGCCTTCGGTGAGCGGGCGATTGCAGACGATCACTCCGCCGAATGGAGCCTGGCGGTCGGTTTCGAATGCCTTCTGCCACGCGATGCGCAGGTCCTCGTCGTCCTGACCGACACCGCAGGGATTCGTGTGCTTGAGAATGCCAATCGTCGGGCGGACGAAGTCGAGGATGAGGTCCGCCGCGGCTTCGATATCGAGGATATTGGTGTAGCTGAGCTCCTTGCCCTGGAGCTGGCTGAAGCAGCTCTTGAAGTCGCCGTAGAGAGCGGACTTCTGGTGCGGGTTGTCACCGTAGCGCAGCTCCATTTCGAGCGGCAGGCTGACGGTGAAGTTGCAGCGGGTCCCCTGCTTGCACTGGCCGAGGAAATTCGAAATCGCGGCGTCGTATTGTGAGGTGCGGAGGAAGACCTTCACGGCGAGCTGCTCACGGAAACCGAGCGTGGTGTTGCCACCGTGCTCCTTCATCTCCTCGATCACCTTCTCGTAGTCGGCGGGATCGGTGACCACGGTGACGGAAGCGTAGTTCTTCGCGGCACTGCGGAGCATCGAAGGCCCGCCGATGTCGATGTTCTCGATCGCGTCCTCCAGCGTCACGCCTTCCTTGGCGATGGTCTGCTCGAAGGGATAGAGGTTCACCACCACGAGATCGATCGGCGGGATATTGTGCTCTTTGGCCTGCGCGAGATGCTCCTTGTCGTCGCGCTTGTGAAGCAGGCCGCCGTGAACCTTCGGATGCAGGGTCTTCACCCGGCCTTCGAAAAGCTCCGGCGCGCCGGTGAACTCGGAAACATCCATGACCGGCAGGCCGGCGTCACGCAGGGCCTTGGCAGTGCCGCCGGTGGAGAGGAGTTCGACGCCCTGCTCATGGAGCTGCTTGGCAAAGTCGGCGAGTCCGGTCTTGTCGGAGACGGAGAGGAGAGCTCGGGCAATGGGCATCGGATACGAAATGGTTGTAGTGGTGAAGACGACCCGCCCCGCGTAGTCGCCGGTCCGGCGGGGGGCAAGCGCGGAGTGCGGCGGAGAATTTCAGAGACTGGCGACGATGCGTTGCTTAATTTCGCCGATTCCCTCGATGCCGAGTTCGACGCAGTCGCCGGGCGAAAGGTAGCGCGGGGGTTTCATGCCCATGCCGACCCCAGCCGGGGTGCCGGTGGCGATCACGTCGCCCGGCAGCAGGGTCATGAAACGGCTGATGTAGCTGACCAAGTGGCGGACCCCGAACATCATGTCTCCCGTCCAGCCGTTCTGGCGGAGTTCGGTGTTCACCTTGCACCACAGCCGCAGGCCCTGGGGATCGGAAATCTGGGAGGCAGGCACCAGCCAGGGGCCCATGGGGCCGAAGGTGTCATGGCTCTTCCCCTTGGTCCACTGCCCGCCCATTTCCTTCTGCCACGCCCGCTCGGAGTAGTCGCAGAAGACGGAATAGCCGGCGACGTGGTCGAGCGCGTGCTCCTCTTTGATGTGGGATGCGGTCTTTCCAATCACCACTGCGAGCTCCACCTCGTAGTCGAGCTTGGTGGATCCGGGCGGATTGACCACGTCGTCAAAGGGGCCGGACCAGCAGGTGGACGCCTTCATGAAAAGCACCGGCTCGGTCGGAATCCCCTCCCCGAATTCCTTGGCGTGCTCGAGGTAGTTCTTCCCCACGCAAACGATTTTCGATGGCCGGTCAACTGGCGGGCCGAGCCGGGCGTCGGGCGGGATTTTCTCAGCATCCGGGCAACCGTCATCGACCCACGCCTGCAGCGCCTCCAAGCCGCCGAGGGCAAAGAATCCCTCGTCGTAGTCGGTGAACTGCCCGCCGACATCCAGCCGACGTCCGTCTTCCAGGATGACACCCGGCTCCTCACGCCCCGGTTCGCCGTAGCGGATCAGTTTCATGATCCGACTCCTAACAATGGTCGCGGCCACTGGCAATGCACGGCACGCCGTTTATTCCCGGAATCGTCGCAAGCGGTTGAAAATGCCGCTTTTTGCACGGAGACCTCAGTTTTCTTGGCAATTAGGCTCACTAAATACTTTCCAATTCCGGATATTTGAGGCAATCTCCAACCGCGCTGAAATGCTTCGGCAGGTTAGCGCTTGGCCGTCGCCGGGCCGCGAATACGACTGACGGATTTGACCTCTGGGGGGAGATCAACCGACTGATATCGCGGCGGAGGTTCCGGTCATTCTGGAAAGGGCGCGAATCTTGACTCCGGGGGGAATCTTGTTCGCGCCCTTTCTCTTTTTGTTAGATCGGCCGCGGGTTTACCCGCAGGGAAAGATTGCAGGCTGGGAAATTTGCCCGTAAATCGCGCGCCCCGATGTTTCAGGTTCTTGCTCGCGATCCCTCCTGCCAGGCCCGGCGTGGGCGCATGGAGTTGGCCCACGGCACCGTGGAGACACCGATTTTCATGCCGGTGGGCACGCAGGGCACCGTGAAAACGCTTCATCCGGACGAGCTGGAGCTGCTCGGCGCCCAGATCATTCTCGGAAACACCTACCACCTGTGGCTGCGGCCCGGGCCGGATGTGATCAAGGAACTCGGCGGCCTACACAAGTTTGCCACGTGGGACAGGCCGATGCTGACCGACTCCGGTGGCTTCCAAGTCTGGTCGCTGGCCAAGCTGCGCAAGATCACCGAGGAGGGCGTCCGTTTCCAAAACCACCTCGATGGCTCGAGGATGATGCTGACGCCGGAACTGAGCATGGAAATCCAAGCGGCGCTCGGGTCGGACATCGCGATGCTTTTCGACGAGTGCCCGCCCTACCCCTGCGAGCGGAAATACGCCGAGACATCCCTCGGCCTGACCACCCGCTGGGCGAAGCGCTGCAAGGACTGGATCGAGACGAACCAGCCAGCCAGCGGCACCGGCATCCAGCGCCATTTCGGCATCGTGCAGGGCTCGATCTGGGCCGACCTGCGGGAGAAATCCGCTCGTGAACTGGTGGAACTGGACTTCGACGGCTATGCCATCGGGGGCGTCTCGGTCGGCGAGCCCGAGGAGGAAATGATGCGGGCCGTGGAACACAGCGTCCCGTTCCTGCCGGAAGACAAGCCTCGCTATGCCATGGGCCTCGGTACCCCGCCGCAGATCTTGGAAATGATCGGCCGCGGCGTGGACATGTTCGATTGCGTGATGCCCACCCGGGTCGCCCGCCACGGCCAGGCCTTCACCCTGGATGGGCCCATCCACATCAAAAACCTCGCCTTCGAGCGCGACCCGCGCCCCCTGTGCGAGAGCGCCCACCCGCACGTCGCTAGGTTCTCCCGCGCCTACATCCGCCACCTTTTCCGGGCCCGGGAAATCCTCGCTTTGCGGTTGCTTTCCTTTCACAACCTGCATTTCTTCCTGCGCCTTGCCGCCAACGCGCGGGAAGCCATCAGCGAAGGCAAATTCCTTGAATTCAAGGAGTCCTTCATCCGCCGCTACACCCAGTCGAAATCCGAATGATGCTTTCTTTCGTCACGCTGCTTGCCCAAGCACCGTCCGGCCAACCCCAAGGTGGGTTCCTCGCAAATGGAATGATCATGCCGATCGCCCTGATCGTCATGTTCTACTTCTTGCTGATCCGCCCGCAGCAACGGCAACGGAAGGAACTTGAGAAGCGCATCTCTGCCCTCCAAAAGGGCGATGAAGTGGTCACATCTTCCGGTGTTCATGCGATCGTCCACCACATCAAGGAGCGCACCGTCATGCTCAAGGTCGCCGAGGGCGTGATGATCGAATTCGACAAACAAGCCGTGGCAACGGTTCTCAAGAAGGAAGCCGCCACGCCGGCCTGATCCCATCCAGCCCTGACTTCGTCCGCGCCCTCCGCGCCACCCCTTCCCTTTCTCCGTCATGCTCCCGTCCGCGCTGCTCGCCGTGTCGTTCCTGAAGGACCCGATGGTCCTTTTCCTGTCCGGCCTCACCCTGCTGGTCCTGTTCTTCTGGTACTTCGCCACCGATTTCGAAGCCCGCAAGCGCAACCTCGGTAGCGTGCTCATTTGCGGCGTTTCCGCCCTCTGTGTGCTCGCGCTTCAGGATCCCTTGAAGCTCGGCATCGACCTCGCTGGCGGCTCCTCCTTCACCCTGCTGGTGAAGCCGAAGACCAACGAAACCACTGGCGAAGTAATCCCGCTCACGGCGGATGACGTGCTGCAGGCCAAGGCAACGGTGGAGAAGCGCCTCAATGCCTACGGCAACATCGAAATGAGCGCCGTGGTGCAGGGCAATGACAAGATCCTGCTCCAAATGCCCGGCATGTCGCCGGAAACCGCCGCCGAAATCAAGGTGCAGCTTAAGAAGGTCGCCCGCCTCGAGGTTCGCAAGGTGAACATCGACGGTTCTCAGCCAGGGCCCAATGGCAAGAACCTGGCCCAGCGCATCAATGATGGCGAGGAGCCGCGCATGCCCGGTTTCCGTGTCTACGAACACCACTACGATTACGAAGGCACCAAGCGCACCGAATTCTTGCTCCTCAGCAACCGCGTCGCATGGACCGGCAAGGATGTCCAACACGCCTATCCGGAAGCGATGGGTGGCAGCGTCAGCGTCGGCATCACTCTGACCAATGCTGGCGGCGACAAGATGATCAATCTCACGAAGGACTTGCAACCCGGCCGCGACCGTATCGCCGTGGTGCTGGACGGCGAAGTCCTCACGGCCCCCGGTCTCAAGCAAGTCCCCCTCGGCAAGAGCTTCCAGATCGATGGCCAGGAAAGCCTCGAGGAAGCCCGCGCCTTGGCCAACGCGCTGAAAAACCCACTGGAGAACCCGCTCGATATCATCGACGAGCGCACCGTGACCCCGACCCTCGGCGCGGCGGTCGTCAAGCAAGGCCTGATGGCAGGCGCTGTGGGCCTCGCCATCACTGCGTTGTTCGTGCTGATCTACTACCGCACGGCCGGCCTCATCGCCCTCTTCGGCCTAGTGGTGAACACGCTGATGATCTTCGGCGGCATGGCGATGTTCGACTTCACCTTCACCCTGCCGAGCATCGCGGGTATGATTCTTTCGATCGGTATGGCGGTCGATGCGAACGTGCTCATATACGAGCGATTGCGCGAGGAAATCGCGGCTGGCAAGTCGCTCAAGATCGCCATCAGCACGTCTTACGACAAGGCCTTCTCCGCGATCTTCGATTCGAACCTCACCTCGTTGATTACCGCTACCATCCTGCTCTTCATGGGCAGCGGCACCATCAAGGGCTTCGCGATCACCCTGGTCATCGGTATCGTGGCCTCGATGTTCTCCGGCATTCTGGTCACCCGCGTCCTGTTCCGCTGGGCGAATGACCTGAACCTCTTGAAGAAGCTGAGCTTCCTCAACCTGATCAAGGCGACCAAGATCGACTTCCTTTCCAAGACCAAGATCTCTTACATCGTCTCCGGTATCCTCATCCTCGCCAGCATCGGCGCGGTCGCGATGAGGAAGGAAAGCAGCCTCGGCATCGACTTCACCGGCGGCACGCTCGTCGAGTTCCAGATGGGCGACAAGCACATCAGCCAGCAGGAAGTCGACAAGTCGCTGGAGCACATCGAGACCGCCAAGCGTCCGACTTCCCAGTTGGAAAAGTCGATCACCGGCGAATTGCTAACCGTCCGCTGCGCCAGCGGCGACGAAGACAAGGTCGAGCAGCACCTGCGCAACACCTTCCCAGTGCTCGCTGAAAAGAATTCAGAAGGCAACTCCGTCATCCAGGCGAGCAGGCAGGCCGTGTCGGCATCGCTCGGTAAGGATTACCTGATCGAGTCCGGCATCGCGTTGTTGCTCGGACTGTTGGGCATTCTGGTTTACATCACCATCCGCTTCGAGTTCTCCTTCGCGCTCGGCGGCTTCGTCGCACTGCTGCACGACGTCGTGCTATCCGCCGGCATCCTGATCCTGTTCGGCGGAGAGCTTTCGCTGATTCACGTCGGCGCGCTGCTCACGATCGCCGGTTATTCGATCAATGACACCATCGTTATCTTCGACCGTATCCGCGACTCGTTGAAACACGGCGAGGGTGAAGTGAAGGATCTGATGAACGAGGCGATCAACGCCACACTCTCCCGCACGGTGCTGACCTCGCTCACCACCATCGCAACCGTGGCCATCCTCACCGTATTCGGGGGATCCCAATTGAAGGATTTCTCCTCGATGATTCTGATTGGTCTGGTAATCGGCACCTACTCTTCGGTCTTCATCGCATCGCCGGTGGTGCTGTGGTGGAGCGAGCGCAAGGGCGGCCTGCGGAAGGAAATCCTTCACACCTCGCTGGCCGAGTCCGACATCCAAGCCACACCGTAACCCGCATTTTCCGCCCGGCATGAAACGCCTCGTCCCCGGTCTCGCGCTACTCCTTCCCGTTCACGCGCAGACCGATGTCGGGAATCCCGGCGCGGAGGACAAGGACCGCCTGCCGATCGGCATTGAAGTGGTGACGGGCTTCCGCACCGACTACGTCCATCGCGGATTCCAACTCGCAGGAAGCCTGATCGACATTCAGGCCCAGGCAGAGATTGCGCTGAGCAACGAGTGGTTGCTCGATGTCGGCGGTTACTACGGCACCGCCACGGGCGATGGCGACTTCTCGGAAGCCGCCGCCTTCTTCGACCTCCGCTACGAGACGGAGAAGTGGACCGCCGCCTTCGGCACCACGTGGCGCGACTATCAGGACAGCTTCTTCGAGGACGGCTTCGACCTCGCGCCGTCATTCACGTGGCATCTCACCAAGGACTGGGACCTTGGCACCGGCATCGCCTACGACACCGGAGATGGTGGCTGGTATGGTCACCTCGAAGCCACGTGGTCGAAACCCACGGGCGAGAATTCATTCCTCTCGACCGAGTTCGGAACCTCGTGGACCGAGGACTACTACGGCAGCAGTGGCTGGCACGATCTCTATTCCCGGGTTGGCTGGACCTACGCCTTCAACCGCAATGTCTCGGTGACACCCTTCGTGGGCACCTCTGTCCCGATGAGCAGCAGTCCCGAGCGGAACCGCTTGTTCGGCGGTGTGTGGTTCGAGGTGAACTTCTGAAGAAAAGTCCCCGGTGGCAAAACCGTGAAACGAAGAAGGCAGCCCGAAGGCTGCCTTCCTGGCACTTGGTACTTCTTACTTAAAACTTCGCCCCATCAGGGCCCCACAGGTGCCCCCTCGCCCTTTGGACCTTCAGACTTCTGTTCATCGTCTTTGGGGCCATCGGGAGGAGGCGGGAAGTCGGCAGCGTCGATCTTGAGATCCTTGTTCCGATCCATTTCCTCGAAGCGATCCTCCTGTTCGTCCTCACTCTTGTCCTTAAGGAAACCGGCTTGGCGGAACTCCTCGAAGCTGAGCGCTCCGTCGCCGTTTTGGTCTAGCTTCCGGACGAGGTCCATTGGATGCCCCCCACGACCGCCTTTACCGCCGTCGGGCTTGCCATCCTTGTCCTTTCGCCCGTCCCACTTGCCGTCGTGGTGCGGCGGCCCCTCGGGACGATCCTTCGGGGTCAACGCGCCATCGCCATCGCGATCCATGCGATTGAACATCTTCTGTTGCCGCTCCTCGGGGAGCTTGGCGACGAAGCCGAGGTTCTTGAACTCCGAGAAAACAATCCGGCCGTCCTTGTCGGCATCGACCTCTTCCAGAGGCGGCATGCCCCCTTGGGGACGCCGCGGCAGTTCCTTCAAATCGATGCGTCCATCCCCGTCCTTGTCGAGCCGCTTGAAGATTTCAGCGCGCTTTTCAGCGGGGAGTTGGCCCGGACGTTCCATGGCGCCAAATTCGGCCGCGGAGATGAAGCCATCGCCATCGGTGTCCGCCTTTTTCCAAAACTCCAGCATCCGCCCCCCGCGATCCTTGTCCTTACCCTTGTCTGGACGATCCTTGGGGCCGCCCTCCCCGCGCGGTGGCGGAGCAGGCGGATCGTCCGTCTTCGGTGGCTCCTGCGCGATGGCGGAGCCGACGAGAAGCAGGGCGATCCAAGCGGAGTGAGAGGAGTTCATGAGGCCGGAGCGAGAATAGCGGGACCCTTACGGTCCGCGAGGGGGAAAACTCCCCGGATTCCGCGAAGTTGCGACAGCGCCGGTTTTTTGCTCCCCACACCGGGTCGTGGCGACCCATGCTGCCGCCGTCTTTCAGCGCACGCATGCATATCCGCGACATCCTGGCGACTCGCCGCCCGACCTTCTCTTTCGAGTTCTTCCCGCCGAAGTCCACCGCCGCGGTGGAGGATCTTTACAAGACCATCGTCGAACTCGAGGCCTTTCAACCGTCCTTCGTCTCGGTAACCTACGGCGCTGGCGGCAGCACGCGGGAGATGACCCACGAGCTGGTGGTGAAGATCAAGCAGACCACCTCCGTCCCGCCGGTTCCCCATCTCACCTGCGTCGGCCACAGCGAGCCTCAGATCGAAGAGATCCTCCGTCGCTACGCCGCAGCGGGCGTCAGCAATATCCTCGCCCTGCGTGGGGACCCGCCGCGCGATTGGCCGGACTACGATTGGTCGGACTGCGACTTCCGCCATGCCGCGGATCTCGTCCGTTTCATCCGCAAGTTCAATGAATCCGGCGCGCATCCCGATCCGCGCGGCTTTGGCATCGGCGTCGCCGGCTTTCCCGAAGGCCACCCCACCACGCCGAATCGCTTGCTGGAACTCGATCACCTCAAGGCGAAGGTCGATGAAGGCGCCGACTACATCTGCACGCAGCTGTTCTTCGACAACCACGACTTCTTCGACTTCCGCGACCGATGCCGGCTTCACGGCATCCACGTGCCGATCATCGCAGGCATCATGCCGGTGACCTCGCTCTCGAGCATGTCTCGAATGGCGGAGCTTGCCGCCGGTGCGCGCTTCCCCGCGAAGCTACTGCGGGCGCTGGATCGTGCCAAGGGCGACCCCGCCGCAGTGGAGAAGGTCGGCGTTCATTACGCCGCGCAGCAATGTGCCGAGCTGCTCGACCACAACGTGGACGGCATCCACTTCTACACGCTCAACAAGAGCAAGGCGACCCGCGAGATCTACGCCAGCCTCGGCCTCGCGGCCTCGGCGAGCTGATCGATATCCGCTTCACCGCTTCTCGGTGAGCTTGTTGATCTCCTCCGCTTGGCGGCGGGTCAGCTCGTAGATCGTGCCGTCCAGCGGCACGTCCAAGGCGATCCGGCCGGTGCCGGGATCGACCGGGAAGGTCTCGCGCAAGAGAAGATTGCGATCAAAGGCGTCGCCGGGAATCGTGATTCGCATACCACCGCTGCAGCGCAGTGCCTGGGCGCGGCGGATCATCTCCTCCTGCTCAAGCTGTGTATTGATCCGCTCCTGGGCACGGCGGTCGAAAATTTCCATGTTCTTCGATTCGGCCGCCTTCGCCGCTGCTGCCGACTGCTTGCCCGCCTTGTTCAGGGTGAGGTCCTCGCCCTTGCCGCTCTCGGAAGTGGCTTTCGGGTCGAAGGCCGGTGCAAACCGGGTCGGCACATTTGTGCCCTCGGCTCCTTCAAGTTCTTTCTCATTCGGATAGCGCACATCCAGCACGCCCTGCATGGTCATCAATTCTCCCGCCACGAGATCCACACGGGTGAGTTTAAGCAAGCCCTCGCCCGTCTTGAGGTGGAAGCTTCCGCGGGTGAAGTCGATTTTGCGATAGCTGTTGAACCGGTCCGCCAGGGCCAGCGACTTGAGAAGTTCGATGCGCTCCTCCCGGAGGCTGATCGTCGAGCCTTCGGCCAACTTGACGTCGCCTTCGAACTGGATGCCATCCGTCGTGTTCGTCGATCCGGACAATGCCAGTTCACCGGAAATCTCGCCTTCCATCATCCGGGTGGCCGATTCCGGAAGCAGTGACGCGAGGGCCACCTTGGTGAATTCCACCTTGCCGGAAACCCTCGGCTTGTCGCCTCCTGACACCGCCACGTCCCTGAAGACCACGGTGCCCTCGCCGCACTTGAACTTGCCTTCCTTGACCTGGAGCCCGCCGCGACCGAGTTCGATCACCATGCTCTGGATGGCTAGGTCCCTAAGCCAATTCTGGGAGAATCGACCGCCGGTAAAAACCAATCGCCACCCTTCTGGCGAACGAGTCGCGATCAAGCGGCTCTTTTCGATACGGCCGGCCGCCCGTTGCGAACCGCCCCGGCGAATCGCCGAATCGCCCCAGCGAATCGAGGCCTCATCCACTTCCACCGATGAGAAATCGAAACCCTCCCAGTCCTTGAACAGGGCATCGCCGAGCAATTTCGCCTGCGCTTGCGTGTCAGCCCCGCCCTTCACTTCCATCTCCAGCCACTTCGCCTGCAAGGTGCCGGCGCGC
>Ga0307406_10001192_pt1 | contig 14553 bp, 14 predicted proteins | sample 322Cmetagenome_3_FD_203706 | JGI IMG/M metagenome (GOLD analysis project Ga0307406, IMG submission 203706) | Maize rhizosphere microbial communities from greenhouse at UC Davis, California, United States - 322HYB-C-2 | ecosystem: Host-associated > Plants > Roots > Rhizosphere > Soil | place... | reverse complement strand
GTAGGCGGCATCGCCGTGGCGGGCGATGAGCTCGCGGATCACGGCCGGGGCGTCGGGCGTCGAGAACGTCACCTCGATGCCGGTGACGCCACCGCGGATGATCGCCTCGGACGCCTCCAGTGCGAGCTCGGGGGAGGGAGCGCGGAGCACGGCGAGGATGCCGGTGGTGCGGGCGCGGTCGAGACGGTCGGGCATCGGGGCTCCTCGGGGGTGGGTTGTGCCCATTCTCGCGGACGCGGACCTGTAATGACAAGCCGTGTCAGTGGGTGCGGCCGGGAACCCAGGCGTCGATCAGGAGCTTGGACTCCTTGAGGCCCAGACCGGTGTGCTCGCGGAGTACTTTGATCGCGTTGATCCGCTGATCGCCGGCGACCAGCCGGTCGATCTCGGAGACGGCGGATGCCGGCAGCGACGCGCGGACCGAGGAGGGGGTGTGCGCGGTCGGGGTGATCGAGGTGTACGCCGCCGCCGCATTCGAACGGGCGGCGAGGTGCGGGGCCGTCGTGCTGATGGACCAGTGCTCGACGCGGTCCTTCGCCTCTTTCAGGCCGACGCCGGTGGCGTCACGGAACATCTTGATGGCGTGGATCTTCTGGCCGGCTGCGATGAGCCGGTCGATCTCGGCGACCACCTGCGGCGTGAGGCCCGAGGCGGTCGTGGCCGCGGACGAGGCCGGCAGCGAGCGGGCGGTCGTCGGCGAGGGCGTGAACACCTGCGGCTCGGGGAGCTTCGGGCGCATGCCCCGGAGTGCGGCGGAGACGATCACCACGATCACGATGAGGGCGGCGACGAGCCCGATGATCCAGATGATGATGTCCATGGGGTCAGTCTATGGAGGCCCCGGCCCGCGCCCCAGGGCCTTCCCACCCGCCACCGCGTACCCTGGAAGGTATGACCGAGAACCCCCGCACGCGCGAGACGCGCCCCGCAGCATCCGCGTCCGCCCCCGAGGGTCGACCCGCTCAGGGCAAGGTCCGCTCGACGAAGCCTGCCCAGGTGCGCCCGGCGACCGAGGGGTGGACGCAGCAGAAGGATGCCGAGGGGCGTCCGCTCCTGCAGTTCGCGAGCCCGAAGCGGGGCAAGCCGCCCGTGCACCTCGCCGACCTCACGCCGGCCGAGCGCATCGAGAAGGTCAAGGAGCTGGGGCTTCCCGGATTCCGCGCGAAGCAGCTCTCCACGCACTACTTCCGGCACTACACATCGGATCCCGAGCAGATGACCGACCTTCCGGCTGACACCCGGGAGCAGCTCGTCGCCGGGATGCTGCCGCCGCTGCTCACCGAGGTGCGCCGGCTCGAGACCGACCGCGGAGACACGATCAAGTTCCTCTGGCGCCTGCACGACGGCGCGCTCGTCGAGTCGGTGCTCATGCGCTACCCCGGTCGGATCACGCTCTGCGTGTCGAGCCAGGCCGGCTGCGGCATGAACTGCCCGTTCTGCGCGACCGGGCAGGCGGGCCTGACCCGCAACATGTCGACCGCCGAGATCATCGAGCAGATCGTGCGCGCGAACCGCCTCATCGCCGAGGGCGGCCTCGGCGGCAAGAAGGCCGACGACCACAGCATGGAGCGCGTCTCGAACATCGTCTTCATGGGCATGGGGGAGCCGCTCGCGAACTACAAGCGCGTCATGGATGCCGTGCGGTCGATGGTCGCCCCGCAGCCCGACGGCCTCGGCATGAGCGCCCGCGGCATCACCGTGTCGACGGTCGGACTCGTCCCGGCGATCAAGAAGCTGTCCGACGAAGGCATCCCGGTGACCTTCGCGCTCTCGCTGCACGCACCCGACGACCACCTGCGTGACGAGCTCATCCCGGTGAACTCGAAGTGGAAGGTCGACGAGGCGCTCGACGCGGCCTACGAGTACTACGAGAAGACCGGACGCCGCGTCTCGATCGAATACGCGCTCATCAAGGACATGAACGATCACGCGTGGCGCGCCGATCTCCTCGCCGAGAAGCTCAACCAGCGCGGTCGCGGGTGGGTGCACGTGAACCCGATCCCGCTGAACCCGACTCCCGGCTCGATCTGGACCGCATCCGAGAGAGATGTCACGAACGAGTTCGTGCGTCGGCTCAACGACGCCGGCATCCCGACGACCCTCCGCGACACCCGCGGCAAGGAGATCGACGGCGCCTGCGGCCAGTTGGTCGCGACGACCGAGGATGAGGCCGCCTCGGCCGCGATGGCCTGAGGAGCTCAGTGCGCTGAGCGGCGGGCGTCGCGGGCGCCCAGGAGCTCGGCGCGTTCGAGCCAGCGGGTGACCTTGGCCTCGTTCGCGTCCTTGACGCCCAGCATCCGGTGCGTGCGTACAGAGCGGATGCCGCACAGGCGCATCGTGTTGCGTGCGACATGCGTCTGCGCGGGGATGCCCGTCACAGGCGCGGCGTACCACGGGGTGTCCGCGAGCAGGAGCAGGCGGCCGCGACGTGCGGGAAGCAGCCCTTGCGGGAGGCCGAGCTTCGTGTAGCGGTACTCCTGCTGCGGGAGAAGGGCCCGATCGAAGAATCCCTTCAGCACGGCGGGCACCGAACCCCACCACAGAGGCGTGGTCACCACGACGGTGTGCGCCTCGCTCAGTGCCAGCTTGGCGTCGGCGAGGTCGGGCTCGAGCGTCATCCGCTCGCGGTACCCGAAGCGCAGATGCGGATCGAAGTCGAGGTCGCGAAGGGCGAGCACGCGGGCATCTCCGTGCCCTTCGGCATAGCGCTGCGCGAGCGCGGCGGTCAGGGAGCGGGCGTCGGGGTGGCCGTCGATCACGAGAGCAGGCATGGCTGGGTTCCTATCTGGACAGTGTCAAGCTGGTGGACACTGTCAAGATAGGAGATAATGTTGCTCATGTCAAGTTCGAAGGACGGCTACCACCACGGCGATCTCGCCCGCGCGCTCGAGGATGCCGCGATGCAGCTGCTGGAGCGCATGCCTGCTGCCGAGATCAGCCTGCGCGAGGTCGCGCGCGCCGCGAACGTCAGCCACAACGCCCCTTATCACCACTTCGCCGATCGGCTCGGGCTGCTGAAGGCCATCGCCGAGCGCAGCATGGCCGACCTGCTCGAGCAGGTGCGGGCCGCCTCTGTCGCGGCAGGCACTCCCCGCGGCCGGCTCATCGAGGGCGGTTCGGCGTACATCCGCTTCGCGGTCGAGCATCCGCACGCCTTCGACGCCGTCTACGATCCGACGGTGTGCGTCCCCGGATCGCCGACCGCCACCATGGCGCCGCTCATCCAGGGTCTCGAAGACGCGCTCGCCGAAGCAGCTTCTGCGGCCGGACTAGACACCCCCGCCGACGGGCTGGCGCTGTGGGGGCTGATCCACGGACTGGGCACCCTCGCCGCCGCCGGGCACTTCACCCTCGACGACGCCGTGGCCGCGCATGCGGCGACCATCGACCGGCTCCTCGGAGAGCCGAACCTGTGAGTCGTTCAAAGCCTTCTTCCACGGGATGCACAGGCGACCTTTCGTAGATTGTCGGGATGCCCTATTCCGCCCATCGACCGGGTCGCTACGACTCGCAGGGTCGGATCATCCTCGACAGCGACCCGAACGCTGAGACGGACGACTTCGACTTCCTGCGCGAGTTCGAGCCCACCGGCACCGACGACGTCACCCGCGAGGTGCCCGTCACCGCGCCCTCGGAGGAGACGTCGGAGCAGTCGGAGCCCGCTCCGAAGCCGGCGCGCAAGCTCCGGGTCCGCAAGCCGCGTCGCGTGCGCACGCCCGGTTCCCGTGCCAGGACGCTCGCGATCCTCGGTGGTGCGGAGGGCGAGATCCTCGATCGCGTCCCCGGCGAGACCCCGCGCTTCGTGCAGATGTTCTTCGTCCTCGCCGGGACCGCGCTGGTCTCGGCGATCTCCATGCTGTTCGCGCTGACCACCGGGGTGCAGGCGGCGATGTGGCTGGCCGTCCCGCTCGCGCTCGTGTGGGCGCTCATCATCTTCAACCTCGACCGGTTCCTGACGTCGACCATGGCGTCGACGCGGAACGTCTGGAAGCTCATCGGGCTCGCGATCCCGCGAGTGATCATGGCCGCGATCATCGGCTTCGTGGTCGCCGAGCCGCTGGTGCTCCAGATCTTCCACAACGACATCGCGCGCGAGGTCGCCTCGACCAACATCACGCAGTCGCAGTCCGACCAGGAGGCCCTCGAGTCGGGTCCGGAGAAGATCGCTCTGGATGCTGCATCCGACCGGGTCGCCGAGCTGGAGAACCAGGCGGCGACGGGCATCGTCGCGGGCACGGACTCGTCCTCGGCGACCGAATCCGCCGCGCAGGCGAAGGTCGACGACCTCACCGCCAAGATGACCGCGCAGCAGGCGGTCATCGACCAGGCCCGCATCCTGTACCAGTGCGAGCTCACCGGCGAGGGCGCGGGCACGGTCCCCGGCTGCACCGGAGTCAACGGCGAGGGCGCGAGCTCGGATGCCGCCGAGGCGCAGCTCGCCGAGGCGCAGCAGACCTACGACGCCCTGGCTGCGCAGCTGCGCACCGCGAACGACGAGCTCGCCGCCGCGAGCACCTCCGCCAAGGAGAACACGTCGGCGTCGGAGTCGCAGAACCGCGAGCAGGCGCAATCGCAGCTGCCCGGTGCGCGCGACACCTATGACCAGGCTCTCGCCGCCTACAACGCGCGAGCGGATGCCGTGGCGCAGGGCAACGCGGGAGCGGTCGGCCTGCTCAGCCAGATCAGCGGACTCAATCGGCTGAGCGAGAAGGAGCCGACGATCCTGTGGGCGCACATCCTGATCGCGGCCCTGTTCTTCATGATCGAGCTGCTGCCCGTGCTGGTGAAGGTCCTGACGAGCTACGGCGACCCGAACCTCTACGAGAAGGCCGCGGCCATCCGCAAGCAGGTCGCGCTCGACAAGGTGACGGCCGAGGGCTTCCGCGACCGCGCCGAGATCGTGACGACGCAGTCGCAGGGGATGCAGGCGGATGCCGCCGGCTCCGGTGAACCGCAGACCCGTGCCGAGCGCCGCGAGGCGGCCGAGGCGCAGGAGCGCGAACTGGCCGAGAAGCGCGCGCAGGCGCAGACCCTCGAGGAGCAGGAGCAGCTCGTCCGACCGACCGTCGGCTGATTCGGGAGCTCCGGCAGGCCGGCAGGCGCTCAGGCGAGCTGGAGAAGCTGCTCCGGCGAGGACGTGTGCGTGGGCTCGGGGGCGGCGCATGCGAGATCACGGATGCGGATGTCGCGGATCGTCGGATCGCCCATCACCGCGTTGACGATCGATCGGATCAGCGTGACGGTCGAGGGGCTCCCCGTCCAGCGTGCGCCGGTGAGCTCTGCTTCGATCCGGGCCAGCGGGAGCCGCAGCGCCGGATCGTGCTGATGGGCGTCATCGCTGAGCCGTTCGACGAGCGCGCCGATGGTCCAATCGGGGTCGATTGGACTGATATCCGGTGACCTGGTGGCGAAGAACGTGTCCATTGGTCCAGAATCGGGTCTCATGAGCATCGATCACAGGGCCAATCCGGCGCCAGTGGACCACGGATCGGACAAGGGTGCGTCGACCGCACTCGTCCGGGCCGGCGAGGTGTCGTCCGAGGGGCTCTCCGGGCGCCTGGGGCGCTGGACCCATGGCGACGGCACTCTCGCAGGACGACTCGCGCGGGGGATCGCCGGCCTCATCGGGACCGGGGAGCTGCGGCCCGGCGACCGTCTCCCTGCCGAACGCGCGCTCGCTGCCGCCAGCTCGGTGTCTCGGGGCACCGTCGTCGCGGCCTACGCCGACCTCGCCGAGAGCGGACTCGTCGAGCGGCGACAGGGCAGCGGCACGCGCATCGCCGGGGCCGCGGCATCTGTCGCCCCCATGCAGCGGCCGGGTCGTGGCGAAGCGCTGTTCTCCGCCTTGCCGAACGCGATCGATCTGCTGCGGACCGTCCCGCAGATCCCCGAGCTCGCGGTGCAGCTGATCCGCGATCACCAGCCGCGACTCGACCTCGCGCTGCTGCCAGAGACGGACCCGGCCGGACTCCCCGTCCTGCGCCAGCTCATCGCGGAGATGTACCGGGCGGAGGGCACACCGACCACTCCCGAGCAGATCCTCGTGACGCACGGCGCGCAACAGGCGATCAGCCTCGTCGTGAACGCGCTCGTCGGACCGGGCGACGTCGTGCTCGCCGAGGAGATCACCTGGCCCGGGGTGACCGACTCGGTGGGTCTGCGCGGCGGCACGGTGCACGGCATCCCGATGGGGCCGGACGGACTCGACGTCGACGCGCTCGAACAAGCGCTGGCGCGGTTGCGACCCGCACTCGTCGCGCTCAACCCGCACCACCAGAACCCGACCGGGACCCGTCTGCCCGCGGCCGCGCGTCATCGCATCGCCGAGCTCGCCGCGCTCTACGGCGTGCCCGTGATCGAGGATCGCGTCGTCGCCGGCATCTCCTTCGACGGCGTCGTGCCGCCCACCCTCGCGGCCGAGCGCCCTGACGCGCCGATCATCGTCGTCGAGTCCGTGTCGAAGTGGGCCTGGGCGGGCCTGCGGATCGGATGGCTGCGCGCCGACCCCGTACTCGTGCGGCGGCTGCGCGGCGCACGGCAGCTCGCCGATCAGTCGACCAGCGTGCCGGGGCAGCTCATCGCGCTCGACCTGATCGCGCACGCGGAGGAGCTGCGGCGTGCGAACAGCCGCATCCACCAGGAGCGCCTCGGTCTCCTCCAGCGTCTGATGGCCGAGCATCTGTCCGACTGGCAGGTCGATCCGCCCCGTGGCGGCCTCTCGCTCTGGGTGGCGCTGCCCGCCGGCTCCGCCGACGCCCTCGCGAGGATCGCGGCCACGCACGGCGTCTCGATCGCCGGAAGCGCCGCGTTCGCGGCATCCGTCTCCTCCGACGACCACATCCGGATCCCGTTCACCGCGCCGGACGACGTGCTCACCGAGGGCATCCGCCGGCTCGGATACGCGTGGCGCGAATATCGGGAGACTCTCGGGCGTGCTTCCTAGGATGACCGCATGAAACGGATGCCGCGCCACACGCTCTGGATCTCGATCGCGGGCGTGCTCGCTGTCAGCGCCTACGCCGCGCTCGCCGCTGTGCAGATCCTCGTGTTGAACCCGTTGGCGGCGGCGCCCGGCATGACGCTCGAGGAGATCCGCGCCGAGATGGCCGCGGCGAACGAGAGTCTGGGGCACCAGACGGTGTTCTTCGTCCTCGGGATCGGCGTGGCGCTGGCCGTCGGGGTGGCCGTCGTCTCGATGATCGCCAAGGCGCCGCCGATCGTTCCGGGGATGAGTTTCCTCGCCCTCCTCATGTGCGGGGTCGTCGGGTACTTCGCCGCTTCGTTCACCGCCGGCATGGGCCTCGCCGACACGTTCGGGATCAGCGGTGCCGACTACTCGCCCTGGGCGCTGCCGCTGTACGGCGTGAGCGCCGGCGCGGCGATCGTCGTTATCGTCTGCGGGATCGCCATGGCAATGCGGAATCGCACCTCGACCGCCCCGGCCCGAGACCGGTCATGGAATCCCGCCCTCGGGCCGCTCGGCAGCGACTAGCGTGGGAAGATGGTCAACTATCGCTATCTCGGAAACAGCGGTCTCAAGGTCTCGGAGATCACCTACGGCAACTGGGTCACCCACGCCTCCCAGGTCGGCGACGACGCTGCCGTCAAGACGGTCCACGCAGCGCTCGACGCCGGCATCACTACGTTCGACACGGCAGACACCTATGCCAACACGGCCGCAGAGGTCGTGCTCGGCAAGGCTCTCGAGGGTCAGCGTCGCGAGGGCCTCGAGATCTTCACCAAGGTCTACTTCCCGACCGGCCCGAAGGGCCCGAACGACACCGGCCTGAGCCGCAAGCACATCCTCGAGTCGATCAACGGCTCGCTGAAGCGCCTCGGCACGGACTACGTCGACCTCTACCAGGCGCACCGCTTCGACTACGAGACGCCGCTCGAGGAGACCTTCCAGGCCTTCGCCGACGTCGTGCGCCAGGGCAAGGCGCTGTACATCGGCGTCTCGGAGTGGACGGCCGAGCAGCTGCGCGAGGGCCACGCGCTCGCGAAGCAGCTGGGCGTGCAGCTCATCTCGAACCAGCCGCAGTACTCCATGCTGTGGCGGGTCATCGAGGGCAAGGTCGTCCCGGCATCCGAAGAGCTCGGTATCTCGCAGATCGTCTGGTCGCCGATGGCGCAGGGCGTGCTCAGCGGCAAGTACCTTCCCGGTCAGCCGGTCCCTGAGGGGTCGCGCGCGACCGACCCGCACAGCGGCGCGGACTTCATCAAGAGCTTCCTGCAGGACGACATCCTCACGGCCGTGCAGCGGCTCAAGCCGATCGCCGACGAGGCGGGCCTGTCGATGCCGCAGCTCGCGATCGCCTGGGTGCTGCAGAACCCGAACATCGCCGCGGCGCTGGTCGGAGCCTCTCGCCCGGAGCAGCTCGCCGAGACGGTCAAGGCCTCGGGTGTGAAGCTCGACGCCGACACCCTCGCCGCGATCGACACGGCGCTGGGTGACGCGGTCAACCGCGACGCCGAGCACACGTACTCGGTGTCGCCGAAGGCTCGTCTGACCTGACGCCCGCTCTGCTCCTCTGCCGAGCCGCCCCCTTACGACCGAACCGGCCCCCTGTGCACGTGCACAGGGGGCCGGTTCGTACAGAAAGGGACGGCTCGGCGGAGAGGTGGGGCTACTCCTTCACCGCACCCGCGGTCAGGCCCTGCACGATCCAGCGGCTCGCGAGCGCGAACATCGCCATGGTCGGCAGGATCGTGAGGACCGCGGCGGCGCTCATGGAGCCCCAGTCGATGTTGAACGTCGAGATGAAGCCGTTCAGCGCCGAGGGGACAGTGCGGTTCGCGTCGGTGTTCATCAGCACGACCGACAGGAACAGCTCGTTCCAGCAATTCACGAAGTTGAAGATGAACGCCGCGATGATGCCGGGCGTCATGACCGGCACGAGCACGCGGAACAGGGCCCCGAGGCGGGAGCATCCGTCGATCATCGCCGCCTCCTCCAGCGCGTCGGGCACGTTCTCGAAGAAGCCGCGCAGCATGACCGTCGAGAACGGGATGCAGATCGCGATGTAGACGAGGATCAGGCCGGGCTTCGTGTCGACCAGGCCCAAGTCGGTCATCATCGAGTACAGCGGCCCCAGGGCGATGAACGCCGGGATCATCTGCGTGAGCAGGAACGCGATCAGCACCGCGCCCTTGCCGCGGAACTCGAAGCGGGCGATCACGTAGGCGGAGAGCAGGGCGATCAGCGTCGCCACCGCTCCCGCGACGATCGCCACCAGGGCCGAGTTGCCGAGGAACACCGCGAACGAGCTCTGCTGGAACAGGCTCACGTAGTTCTCGAACGAGGGCTCGCTGGGCCAGTACTCGATCGGGAACCGGTTGATCGTGCCCGGCGACTTGATCGACGTCAGTGCGATCCAGTACAGCGGGAAGAGAGTGATCACGAGCCACAGCCCGAGGCCGACGACCCGCACCACTCCGCCGGCGGTCACGCGGCGCTTCGGGCGCGGGGCCTTCGCGGGGTCCGGCACGGTGAGGCGACGGGTCTCGGTCATGGTGGTCGCAGTGACGGTCATCGCTGGGCCTTCCGCATCGCCATCAGGTAGAACGCGCAGAACACGAACAGGAACGCGACGACGATGAGGCCGATCGCGCTCGCGAGGCCGTAGTTGCCCTGCTGGGTGTAGTTGATCATCCAGGTCGTGATGATGTGGGTCTGGTTCGCGGGCCCGCCGTTGGTCATGGCGTAGATGATGTCCGGGAAGTTGAAGATCCAGATCACGCGCAGCAGGATCGTGAGCAGCAGCGTCACGGCGATGTACGGGATGATGATCGAGAACAGCTGCCGCACCTTGCCGGCGCCGTCGAGGCTCGCGGCCTCCAGCATCTCGTCCGGGACGGACTGGAGCGCGGCCAGGATCATGATCGCGAAGAACGTCACGCCGTACCAGATGTTGGCGACGATCACGGCGATCATCGCGAGCTTCGGGTCGGCGAGCCAGGGGAGCGGCGTGTCGATGAGGCCGGCCTTCATCAGCAGGTCGTTCACGACGCCGAACTCGGCGTTGAACATCCAGCGGAACAGCATCCCGATGAGGAAGCCCGACACGGCCCACGGGAAGAACACGAGGGCCTGGTAGAGCCCGCGGAAGCGGAACCGCTTGCGCAGGGCGAGCGCGATGAGGAAGCCGATCACGAGCTGCGGGACGAGCGAGCCGACCACCCAGAGGATCGAGTTCCAGGCGACGACGGGGAACGCCGGGTCCTGGAACACCGCGACGAAGTTGTCGAAGCCGACGAACGGGGTCGACGTGAGGTCCCAGAGGTTCCAGTCGTGGAAGGCCATGCGGGCGCCCTGCAGCATCGGCCAGTACGTGAACCAGCACACGAAGACGATCGCCGGGGCCATGAAGGCCAGGAGAGTCAGCGCATGCCGGCCGCGGAACTGCCGGCGGCGAGGGCCGGGGGAGCCCCCGCCGCGCGACTGCACGGATGCAGTGGCGGCGGAGCCTCCCTCACGAGCGGTCAGGGCCACGGGTCAGCCCTTCTCCGCGGCGTACTTCTCGGTCCAGAACTGATCCCAGGAGGCCAGCAGGTCGCTGGTCGACATGTTGCCGAGGAGCACGTTCTGCACATCCTGGTCGGACTTCTGGATCCACTCGGTCCACCAGCTGACGCCGCGCGGCTGGCGCACGTTGACGTAGGTGTCGGGGTTCTCCGTCATGGTGACGTAACTCGTCCACGGGCCCGTGGAGTAGAACTCGTCGTCGGCAGCGTCGGTGATGATCGGCACGAGGCTGTTCGCCTGCGCGAATTCGGTGGCGGGCTCGGCCGACGAGAGGAACTCGACGAGCTTCACCGCCGCCTCCTTGTTCTCGCTCGCCTCGGCGACGCCCCAGCCGGCGACGGCCAGCGGCTGCGCGGCCTTGCCCGACGGGCCGGTGAGCAGGGGAGCGGTGTCCCACTGGTCCTCGGTGAGGTTCGAGTCCTGCACGGTCGCGATGACCTCGGGGTCCTGCAGCAGGAACGCTGTGGTTCCGTTGGTGAAGCCGGCCACCATCTCGGGGTAGCCCCACGACACGGCCGAGGGCGGGGATGCCTCCTTGAAGAGGTCGAAGTAGTCGTCCACGGCATCCTGCGCCTCGGGGGCGGCGAAGATCGTCGAGCCGTCCTTCATCAGGAAGGCATCGTCGACGTTCAGGCCGTCGATCGTGTACGCCTCGATGGCGGCGACCACGTTGCTGTTCGCGTTGGGGCCGCCGCGGAAGGCGTAGCCGTAGACGTTGTTCGACGGGTCCTGGATCGCGGATGCCTGCTCGAGCAGGTCTTCCCAGCTCTTCGGCGGGCCGTCGAACCCGGCCTTCTCGACGAGGTCAGTGCGGTAGAAGAGCGACAGACCGTAGAAGCCGTAGGGGACGAAGTAGCTCTTGCCGTCCTCGGCGACCGACGCGGACTTGGCGTTGTCGGTCAGGGCGTCCCAGCCGTCCCAGTCCTTCAGGTCGTCGCCCAGGTCGTACAGCCAGCCGTTGTTGGCGAACGGTCCGACCGTGATGTCGCGCACCTCGAGGAGGTCGACGCCCTTGCCGGACTGCAGCATCTGCTGGATCTTCGCATCGGCCTGCTCGGTCGGCGGCGAGACTAGGTTGACCTTGATCTTCGGGTTCTCCTTCTCGAACTCGTCGAGGAGCCCGCGGATGAGGTCGGTGCGTGCCGGGTTGGTCAGACTCTCGACCATCTGCAGGGTGACGGTCCCGTCGGCGGACGGGCCGCCGCCGGCGGAGCAGCCGGTGAGCGCGAGGACGGCGACGGTGCCGATGCCTGCTGCTGTCGTCAAGATCTTGTTCTTCACGATGTGCCTCTCAGTTGGTGTTTCGGGTGGGGTGCGGGTCAGGGGATGATGACGGATGCCGCGGGCTGGATGCCGGCGCGCTGGAGGATCTGCGGGATGCAGCGCTCGACGAAAGCCTCGAAGTCGGAGGCCTCGGAGTAGAGGTGCGCCGAGAGGCGGAAGTAGCCGATGCCGCGGAAGCTCGTGAACGCGGTCTCGACGCCGGTCTCGTCGAGCAGGTCCATGCGCAGGGCGTCGGCTTCCTCCCGCGTGGCACCGAGGCCGAGGGGAAGGCGGACGAGCCGCATCGACGGCACGGGAGTGGGAAGCGGGGTGAGGGGCTCTTCGTCCGCGTACGGGCGGAAACCCTCGGCGATGATCTCGGCACCGGCATCCGCCAATACCGCCATCGTCTCGCGCGCCCGCTGCCAGCCGTACTCGTTCTCGATGAAGTCGATCGCGGCCGGGGTGGCGAGGTAGGTCGTCGCGTCGATCGTGCCCTGCGTGTCGAAGCGCGTCGGGAAGGACTCCTGCGCGGCCCACGAGTCGATGAGGGGCCAGAGCTCCTCGCGGTCGTGGGTCTCGGTGACGAGCAGGGCCGAGCCGCGCGGAGCGCAGGGCCACTTGTGCAGGTTGCCGAACCACCAGTCGCCGCCGGCGACGGCCGCGGCATCCTCGACGAGGCCGGGCGCATGCGCGCCGTCGACGAGGGTGCGCACGCCGCGCTCGGCCGCGAATGCGGCGATGCGCCGCGTCGGGAGGAGACGGGCGGTGGGGGAGGTGATCTGGTCGACGACGATGAGTTTCGTTCGTACGGTGAGCGCGTCGGCGAAGCGCTCGACGATCTCGTCGTCGGAACCCAGCAGCGGAAGCTCGACGACCCGCACGGTCGCGCCGAAGCGACGGGCGAGGCGCTGCGCCCCCATCGTGATCGCGCCGTACCCCTGATCGGTGACGAGGATCTCGTCTCCGCTCTCGAGGCGGAGGGCGTTGTAGACCACGGTCGCGGCGGCGGACGCGTTCGGCACGAAGGCGCTGTCCTCGGGGCGTGCGCCCACGAAGGGAGCTGTGCGCTCACGGGCGGCGCGGACGCGTTCGGCGATGCGGGGGAACCATTCGACCGGGCTGAGATCCGCCTTGCGTCGGAGTGCGTCCTGCTGTTCGACGACGGCCGTGGGGACGGCGCCGAACGAGCCGTGGTTCAGATGGATGATCGCCGGATCCAGGGGCCAGGCATTCCGCGCGCGGTCGAACGACCTCAGTCGGATCGGGGCGGGGAAACCGGTGGCCTGCATAGGTCCTCTTCAACACGTCGGGGGGAGTTGTTGCACAACTTTGCCATAGCGCTGTCTAGATCACCAGATATCACGGATAATTTAATAAAGTCGTCATACGACTTGGACGCGTCGTTCGCGTCCGACAGACTCACAGGAGATCCGAGTGCCAGAGAGGACCACGATGAGCGCGTTGGACAAAGCGCTGCACGGACTGCGGGCGCTCATCGCCGACGGTGCGCTGCGGCCGGGAGACCGGCTGCCCAGCGAAGGCGAGCTGTGCGAGACGCTCGGCGTCTCCCGCGGATCACTGCGTGAAGCGATCCGCACGCTCGGCGCCCTCGGCGTGCTCGAGACCCGGCACGGGTCGGGCAGCTACGTGAGCGAGCTGCGGGCCGCCGACCTGATCGGGAGCCTGTCGCTCACCGTCGGCCTTCTGCCGATGGCAGGAGTGCTCGAGCTCACCGAGCTGCGCCGGGTGCTCGAACCGCACGCCGCGGCGCTCGCCGCAGCGCGCATCGATGCCGAGACGGTGGAGAAGCTCGATGAGCTTCTGGGCGAGATCGAGGAGAGCGACGACTTCGATGATCACTCGCGGCTCGACCATGAGTTCCACATGACGATCTCGAAGGTCGCCGGCAACGACGCCCTCACCAGCCTCATCGATGTGCTCCGGTCGCGCTCGCGCGCCTACCGGATCCACGATGCGCACGACGCCGCGGAGCTCAAGCTGCACTCGGATGCCGGGCACCGGGCGATCCTGCGCGGCCTCGCCGCGTCCGATCCGGTCGCTGCCTCTGCGGCGGCGTCATCGCACGTCGCGTACACCGAGTACTGGGTGCGCAAGTACACCGAGGTCGAGGAGCAGGCGGAGTAGCTCTGCGTCGACCCGCCCCTCTAGGGACGAACGGGCCTCTTCTGGGCGTTCGCAGAGGGCCGGTTCGCACCGAAGGGGGCGGCTCGGCAATCAGGCGAGGGTGATGTCGACCTGGATCTCCGCCGCGATGCGCTCGAGGTCGGCGCGCAGCGTGTCGAGATCGACGGATGCCGGAACTCGCGCCGTGACGGATGCCTCGAACAGGCGCCCGCCGGCCATCGCGGCGTCCCGGGTCTCGGTGGCCAGCTCCTCGATGCTCAGGGCGTGTGAGCTCAGCACGGTCGAGACCTCGCGGACGATGCCGTGGCGGTCGTTGCCGAGCACTCGGATCGTGAGGAGCTGGTCGTCTTCGATGTCTGCGGCAGGGGTGCCCGTGAGCACCGCGAGGGTCAGCAAGCCTTGACCCTGCAGGCTTCGCAGCGCGGTCTGCAGCTCGGGCGCGCGGTCCTCGGCGACGGAGACCTCGATGACGCCGGCGAAGGTGCCGGCGAGCTCGGCCAGCGAACTGTTCTCCCAGTTGCCGCCATGCGCATCGACGACATCGGCGACGGCGGCGACAAGGCCGGGACGGTCTGCACCCGCGACGGTGAGGATCAGAGTTGTCATGCGGCCAGCGT
>Ga0307406_10001191_pt1 | contig 14554 bp, 14 predicted proteins | sample 322Cmetagenome_3_FD_203706 | JGI IMG/M metagenome (GOLD analysis project Ga0307406, IMG submission 203706) | Maize rhizosphere microbial communities from greenhouse at UC Davis, California, United States - 322HYB-C-2 | ecosystem: Host-associated > Plants > Roots > Rhizosphere > Soil | place... | reverse complement strand
CACAAGGTGTCGGTGATCTCCCGCGGCCGCGCCCTCGGCTGGACCCTCAGCCTCCCGGTGGAGGACAAGTTCCTGGTCACCCGGAGCGAGATGATCGACGAGCTGGCCATGCTGCTGGGCGGCCGGGTGGCCGAGGAGCTGTGGTTCCTCGACCCCACCACCGGCGCCTCCAACGACATCGAGAAGGCCACCCAGGTGGCCCGCAAGATGGTCTGCGAGTACGGCATGAGCGACCGGCTCGGCTCCCTGGTCCTCGGCACCAAGCAGGAGAACGTCTTCCTTGGCCGCGATTTCGGCCACCAGCAGGACTACTCCGAGCAGGTCGCCTTCGAGATCGACAAGGAGATGCGCCGCCTGATCGACGAGGCCCACGCCGAGGCCGAGCAGATCCTGACCACCTACCGTGACGTGGCCGACGCCATGGTTGAGGCGCTGATGGAGAAGGAGACCATCGGCAAGGAGGAGCTGGCCCAGGTCCTCGCCCCGGTGGTCAAGCGCCCGGCCCGCGGCATCATGGCCCCGCCCCCCGGCCACGTCCGCTCCAACGGCGGCCGTTCCCGGGACGAGGCCGGCATCGCCCGCGCCCAGGACGGCTCCCCGTCCGACTGAGCGGCCGCCCGTGACGGTCTCCTCCGACGGCCACGGCGAGGTCGGCCGCCTCACCGGTCCGACCGGACGGGCCTTCGACCTGGCCAAGGTGGAGCGGGGCGTCCGCCTGATCCTCGAGGGCATCGGCGAGGACCTGGACCGCGACGGCCTCCGCGACACCCCGGGCCGGGTCGCCCGCATGTACGAGGAGATCACCTCGGGCCTGCGCGAGGACCCCGGCCAGGTCCTGCGGGCGGTGTTCGAGGAGGGACACGACGAGATGGTCATGGTCCGCGACATCCCGATGTACAGCCTCTGTGTGCCCAGTATGCAGACGGTAAACGCCGTGGGAGGCCAGAAGAGGGCACGTGACGTCAGAGTGGGCGACGAGCTCTCGACGCTGGTCAACGGCCGCGTCCGCCCGACGCGGGTGGCCCGGGTGCGGGCTCGCAAGACCCGGGAGCTGGTCGAGGTCCGAACCGAGGAGGGGACCTTCCGGGTGACGCCCGACCATCCCTTCGCGACGCCGCAGGGCTGGACTGAGGCCAAGGACCTCGAAGGCACCTTCGTCGAGTGGACGGCGCCGCGAAGCCTCTGCCGGCCGCGATACGCTCCGGCGGTCGGGTACGACTTCGGGTATGCCGTGGGCGCCATCTGCGCCGACGGCACCGTCGCCAAGCGCTACGTTTCCCTGGTCGTCAACGACTACGACTACGCCAAGCGGTTCGCGGTCTCGATGGAGCGAGCGTTCAATGTTCGCGCTGAGCTGGAGGCGGTCGAACGGCCCTCGGGCTATCTGGGACGTCCTCTAGCCGGCTGGCGAGTACGTATTGTCTCCTCCTACTTGGCCGAGTTGATGCGCCAGTACGTGGGCGGGGACGCGCACCACATGCGGCAGCGGTTCCCGAGAGTCGTGCTCAACGACGAGCGTACGTTCGCCGGATTCCTGGACGGCTATGTGGACGGTGACGGCTGCCGTGAGAGCCGCTGGGCCGGTCGAAGAGTCACCATCAGTAACGTGCCGTTCCTCATCGACCTGTCCAACCTCATCGGGGCCCGCTTCTCGCCCAGTGCGAGCACAGCCTCCCATCTCTACATCGCCGACAGCTGGCTGCGCCGTCACGGCTTCCGTCAGGAGTCCCACCGGACCGACCTGATCGAGTCGCGTTGGGTCCCGGTGGAGGGCGTGCGCCCGGTTCATGCCGACGGAAACAAGCAGTTCACCGTCTACAGCTTCACGTGCGAGCCGCATCCGACGTTCCTAATAAGCGGCCATTTGGCTCATAACTGTGAGCACCACCTCACCCCCTTCCACGGCAAGGCGCATGTGGCCTACATCCCGAACGAGGAGGGGCGGATCACCGGGCTGTCCAAGCTGGCCCGGCTGGTCGACGGGCTGGCCCGGCGGCCCCAGGTCCAGGAGCGGCTGACCGCCCAGATCGCCGACGCCATGGTCGAGCGCCTGGAGCCGCGCGGGGCGCTGGTGGTGATCGAGGCCGAGCACCTGTGCATGAGCATGCGCGGGGTCCGCAAGCCGGGCGCGGTCACGGTCACCTCGGCCGTCCGGGGCTCGTTCCGCGACTCCATGTCCACCCGCCTGGAGGCCATGAACCTCCTCGGCGTCACCCGCCTCGGCTGACCCGGCCGCCGACCCCCGACCGAAAGGCGTCCGATGGACATCACCGAGGTCATCCTGTCCGACCATCACGAGCAGCGCCGGATGTTCGCCATGCTCGACGACGTGGACCGTTCCGACATCAAGACCCTGACGGCCCTGTGGGACCGGCTCAGCGCCATGCTCGAGGTCCACGCCCAGGCGGAGGAGCTCTTCTTCTACCCCGAGCTGCTCGCCCTCGGGCGGCGGCTGCGGGACGACTCGGAGGCCGAGGAGACCAGGGACGCCATCGGCGACCACAACGACATCCGCGACGGCATCCTCGAGGCGGCCCGTCACGAGGTCGGGTCGGACGGGTGGTGGGGCGGGGTCGACGCCGCCCGCCACGCCAACGACGAGCACATGGGCGAGGAGGAGCACGAGGGCCTGCGGGACTTCCGCCTCCACGTCGACCTGGAGACACGCCACCGGATCGCCGTGCCGTTCGTCGCCTACGAGGCCGAGTTCGCCGCCGGCGTGCCCGTCGAGGACAAGGACCCCGACCGGTACGTCGAGGCCCAGGGCGAGGGCGACGGGGCTCGGTAGGCTCAGTAAGTAAGATGACCGGGCACCCGTCCCGGGAGGTCCGGCCATTGTCCATCGCCCCGCTCGTCCCGCATGACCTGCGGGCTGGCGACCGGGTGCTGCCGACGGCCAGCCGCTGCCTGGTCATGGGGGTGGTGAACGTCACCCCGGACTCGTTCTCGGACGGGGGTCGCTACCTCGACCCGGCGGCGGCCGTGGCCCACGGGCTGGCCCTGGTCGCCGAGGGGGCCGACCTGCTGGACATCGGCGGGGAGTCGACCTGGCGGGGGGCGGTCGTGGTGGTGGAGGCGGTCGAGCTCGACCGGGTCCTGCCGGTGATCGACGAGCTGGCCCGGACCGCCGGCGTGCCGATCTCGGTCGACACCCGCAAGGCGGCGGTGGCCGCCGCCGCCGTGGCCGCCGGGGCGAGCATGATCAACGACGTCAGCGCCGGCCGCCACGATCCCGACCTGCTCGGCGTGGCCGCCGACGCCAAGGTGCCGCTGGTGCTGATGCACATGCTCGGCACCCCGGCGACCATGCAGGACGACCCGCGCTACGACGACGTGGTCGCCGAGGTGGAGACGTTCCTGACCGAGCGCTGCCTGGCCGCCGAGTTCGCCGGGGTCGACCACGAGGCCCTGGTCGTCGACCCCGGGATCGGCTTCGGCAAGCGCGACCAGGACAACTACGCCCTGCTCGACGACCTGGCCCGGTTCACCCGCCTCGGCCACCCGGTCATGGTCGGGACCAGCCGCAAGGCGTTCATCGGCCGGGCCCTGGACAGCCCCGCCGACCATCGGGTCGAGGGCACGGCGGCCACGGTGGTGTGGGCGGTCGAGCGCGGCGCCCGGATCGTCCGCGTCCACGACGTCGCCCCGATCGTCCGCTCGGTGCGGATGACCGAGGCCATGATGCGCTGGGGTGCCTCGTGAACCCGGAGGACGTCAAGGCCGTCAGCGAGGCCAACGAGGAGTTCTACGCCGCCTTCGAGGCCCTCGACCTGGACCGCATGGAGGCCTGCTGGCACCACGACGACGAGGTCCGCTGCATCCACCCGGGCTGGGACGTGACGACCGGCTGGCCCAAGGTCAGCCGGTCCTGGGTGGCCATCTTCGCCAACTCGCCCTACATCCAGTTCTTCCTCACCGACGTCCGGGTGCACGTCGACGCCGACACCGCCTGGGTCACCTGCGCCGAGAACGTCCTCTGGGGCGGTGCCGGCGGCCCCGACATGGAGGACGCCAAGGTGCTGGCCACCAACGTCTTCCGCCGCCACGGCGGCCGCTGGCGGATGGTCCTGCACCATGGCTCGCCGGTGCTCCGTACATGACCCGCGACCGGATCCTGCTCAGCGGGCTGCGGGTCCGCGGCCACCACGGGGTGCTGCCGCACGAGGACCAGCTCGGCCAGATGTTCGTGGTCGACCTGGAGCTGGCCGTCGACCTGGCCGCGGCCGGGCGGGCCGACGACCTCGACAGGACGGTGGACTACGGTAGCCTGGCCGGTCGGGTGGCCGAGGTCGTCGGCGGCCGCCCGAGGAAGCTGCTCGAGGCGGTGGCCGAGGACGTGGCCCAGCTGGTCCTGGCCGACGAGCGGGTCCGCCAGGTCCGGGTCCGGGTCACCAAGCCGCAGGCGCCGCTGCCGGTCGACGCCGCCGTCGCGGTGGAGATCACGCGGGACCGCGAGGCCACGGGAGAGGGAACGCCATGACACGGGCGCACGTCGGCCTCGGCTCCAACCTGGGTGACCGCATGGCCATCCTGGACACGGCCGTCCGGGTCCTGGACGCCGACGAGCACACCCACGTCATGGCCGTGTCCCGGGTCTACGAGACGGCCCCGGAGGGCGGGCCCGAGCAGGGCCCGTACCTGAACGCGGTGGCCGTGCTGGAGACCGACCGCAGCCCGTACGAGCTGCTGGAGCTGTTGCGGGCGACCGAGGACGGGCTCGGCCGGGTCCGGACCGAGCGCTGGGGGCCGCGCACCGCCGACCTGGACCTGCTGCTGTACGACGGGCCGCCGGTCGACTCGCCCGAGCTGACCGTGCCCCACCCGCGGGCCCGGGAGCGGGCCTTCGTGCTCGTGCCCCTGTGCGACGCCGACCCCTTCGCCGCCTTTCCGGACGGCGAGCCGGCCGCGGCCGCCCTGGCCCGCCTCGGCCCGGTCACCGGGGTCGTCCCGGTCGGGGAGCTGGAGGCCTAGTGAGCCGGCTCGCGTTCGAGCTGCTGGTCGGGCAGGTGCTGGAGGCGCTGCCGCCGGCCCCGGCGGACGTGGTCGATGCCGGCGGGGGCACCGGGCAGCTGGCCGTGGCCCTGGCCGGGCGCGGCTACCGGGTCACGGTGGTCGACACCTCGGCGGCCATGCTGGCCACCTGCGCCCAGCGGGCGGCCGACGCCGGCCCCGAGGTCGCCGGGCGTGTGACCGGCGTCCAGGGCGACGCCGCCGACCTGCCCGGCCTGCTCGGCCAGGGCGGCCAGGACGCGGCCGTCTGCCACGACCTGCTCACCCGGGTCGACGACCAGGCGACCCTGCTCGCCTCCCTGGCCGGGGTGCTGGTCGAGGGCGGCGTGCTCTCGCTCGGCTTCGCCAACCGCGACTGGCTGACCCTGCGGGCCGGTCGCCGCGGCGACCACGCCGCCGCTCTGCGGCTGGTCCGGGCGGGCGGGACCGGGCCACCGGCCGGCGGCGAGGCGATGACCCTTGAGGAGGCCGAGACCGAGCTCGGCAAGGCCGGGTTCGACCTGGTCACCGCGTCCGGGGTCGGGGTCTTCACCGACATCGGCGACGACGACCTGGGTCAGCGGGAACTGGCCGCCCTGGTCGAGCTGGAGCGGCTGGTCGCCGGGCGCGAGCCCTACCGGTCGAGCGCCAGGACCCTGCACCTGATTGCCCGGCGCAGGGTATTTCGTCCTGACTTGCCCGGAGATAGTCTGTGACTTCTCGTTCCGGGAGTTCCATGCCACCAGCCCAGGACAGCAAGCTCTCACCCGCCACCGTGATCGGCCCGGGCCGCGTCGGCCTGGCCCTGGCCATCTTCCTCGACCGGATCGGCGTCGAGGTCACCGTCTGCACCCGGTCCGAGCGCGGCCGCGAGCGGGTCGAGCAGGCCGGCCTGACTGTCGCCGACCCGACCGAGGCGACCAGAGGCGCCTCCCTGGTCCTGCTGACGGTGCCCGACGACGAGCTGCCGTCGCTGGTCACCGCCCTGGCCGCCGACGGGGCGTTCTCGGCCGGCCAGGTGGTGATCCACACCGCCGGGGTCGACGGCCCGGGCCTGCTCGCCCCGGCGGCCGCGGCCGGCGCCCGGATCGCCGCCTGCCACCCGGTGCAGATCTTCAACGACGACCTGGAGGCGACCCTGGTCCGCATGCCCGGCACCGTCTGGGGGGTCACCGGCGACCCGGTGGGCCGTGAGGTGGTGACGGCCCTCGGCGGCCGGCCCATGGACGTGCCCGAGTCGGGCCGGGTCCGCTACCACGCCGCCCTGGTCCTGGCGGCCAACGGCTGCGCCGCCCTGTCGGCCACCGCCGCCGACCAGCTGCGGGCCGGCGGGGTGATCGACCCGGCGGCCCTGCTCGGGGGGCTGATCCATGCCAGCGTGGACTCGGCCCTGTCCACCGGGCAGGCCGGCCTGTCGGGACCGTGGGTTCGGGGCGACGGGCGCACGGTGGCCATGCACACCGAGGCCCTGGCCCGCAAGCAGAAGGTGATCAACGTCTATGTCGCCCTGGCCCGGCTGGTCGCCGACCGGGCGGCCGCCGCCGGCCGCCTCGACCCCGAGGCCAGGGGGCGGGTCGAGGCCGGCCTGCACGGTCACGTCGAGGGCGAGGACGCCCACGAGCGGCTCGAGCTGCTGCGGAGACTGGGACGGCGTGCGCGAGGTCGCGAGCAGCGCTGAGCTGCGCGCCGCCACCGACGCCGCCCGCCAGCGCGGCGCCGGGGTCGGCTTCGTGCCCACCATGGGGGCCCTGCACGCCGGCCACCGGTCCCTGCTGGCCGCCGCCCGGGCCGGGAACGACCTGGTGGTCGCCTCGGTGTTCGTCAACCCGCTCCAGTTCGGGCCGGCCGAGGACCTGGCCGCCTACCCCCGCGACCGGGCGGCCGACCTGGCCGTGCTGGACGCGGAAGGGACCGACCTGGTCTTCCTGCCGCCCGACGACGAGATGTGGCCGTCCCCGCCCGACGTCCGCCTGGCCGTCGGGAGCCTGGCCGAGCGGCTGGAGGGGCTGGTCCGGCCGGGCCACCTCGACGGGGTGGCCACGGTCGTGGCCAAGCTGCTCCACCTGGTCGGGCCGTCCCGGGCCTACTTCGGCCAGAAGGACGCCCAGCAGCTCGCCGTGGTCCGGCGCATGGTCGCCGACCTCGCCTTCCCGAACCAGATCGTGGCCTGCCCGACGGTGCGGGAGCCGGACGGGCTGGCCGTGTCCTCCCGCAACGCCTACCTGTCGCCCGAGGAGCGACGGCGGGCGACCGCCCTGTACCGGGCCCTGTCGGCGGGCCGGGCGGTGTTCGAGGCCGGCGGGCGCGACCCGGCGGCCGTCGAGGCGGCCGCCCGCGACCTGCTGGAGGACGCCCCCGGGGTCGAGCCGGACTACGTGGCCCTGGTCGACCCGGTCACCTTCGAGCCGGTCAAGCAGGCCGAGCCCCGGCAGGTCCTGGCCACCGCGGCCCGGGTCGGCCGCACCCGCCTGATCGACAATGTCATCCTTTGAGGGAAGCGACATGAGCTGGGACCCGCGCCCCTGGCGGGCCTGGACCGAGGAGCGAACCGGATGCTGATCCCGCGCGGCCTGCCCGCCGCCGCCCCGCCGGACGGGGCGGCCGAGGAGGTCGACGTCCTGGTCGTCGGCTCGGGCGTCGCCGGGCTGTCGGCCGCCCTGGCCGTCCCGCCGGGCCGGACGGTCCTGCTGGCCACCAAGGACCGCCTCGGCCACTCGGCCACCCGCTACGCCCTGGGCGGGATCGCGGCCGTGCTCGATCCGAGGGGGTCCGGGGGGCTTGTGCGGCGAAGCGGTAGCCCCCCGGACTTCCTCTCCGACTCGGTGGCCGAGCATGTGGCCGACACCCTGGCCGCCGGGGCCGGGCTGTGCGACCCGGTGGCCGTGCGGACCCTGGTCTGCGAGGGTGGCCAGGCCATCGCCGACCTGCTCGCCCGCGGGGTCCGCTTCGATCAGGAGCCCTCGGCCACAGGAGGGTCGGCCGGTCCCGGTGTCTCGACGAGCCCGGGTGGCCCCCTGGCCCGGACCCGGGAGGGCGGGCACTCGCGGTCCCGGGTCGTCCACGCCGGCGGCGACGCCACCGGGGCCGAGCTGGAGCGGGCCCTGACCGGGGCGGTCCGGGCCGACCCGGCCGTCCGCAGCGTCGAGCACATCTACCTGCTCGACCTGGTCACCGCCGACGGCCGGGTGGTGGGGGCGTTGCTGTGGAGCGACGGCCGGCCCCGGCTGGTCCGGGCCGGGGCGGTCGTGCTGGCCAGCGGCGGCGCCGGGCAGCTGTTCGCCGACACCACCAACCCGCCCCTGTCGACCGGCGACGGGATCGCCGCCGCCCTCCGGGCCGGGGCGGTCCTGGCCGACCTCGAGTTCGTCCAGTTCCACCCGACCGCCCTGCACATCGAGGGGGACCCGCGTCCACTCATCTCCGAGGCCATGCGCGGGGAGGGGGCGGTGCTCCGCGACGGCGACGGCACCCCGGTGATGGCCGGGGTCCATCCCCTGGGCGACCTCGCCCCCCGTGACGTGGTCACCCGGGCCGTCGCCGCCCGCATGGCCGCCACCGGGGCCGGGCACCTGTGGCTCGACGCCACCTCGATCCCGGCCGACCACCTCGAGCACCGCTTCCCGACCATCCTCGCCCGCTGCCGCGCCGCCGGGATCGACCCGGCCCGCCAGCCGATCCCGGTCTCGCCCGCCGCCCACTACCTGATGGGCGGCGTGGTCACCGACCTCGACGGCCGCACCAGCCTGCCGGGCCTGTTCGCCGTCGGCGAAGCCGCCTGCACCGGGGTCCACGGCGCCAACCGCCTCGCCTCCAACTCCCTGCTCGAGGGAGTGGTGTTCGCCGCCCGGATCGGCCGCGCCCTCGAGGAGGAAGCCGGAGACCCGGGAGGCGGGGCTGTGGACAACCGCCAACCCGCCGCGGACCGCTGGGCTACCCTCCCGCAAGGGGCCCCACATTCCCGGGGTGTGGCTGAGGCGCGCCCCGGGAACCGGGGGAGCCGGGCTCCCGGCCCTGGGGGCGGGGGAGCGGACGATGTGCGGGGGCGGCTGCGGCGGGTGATGACCGACAGGGTCGGGGTGGTGCGGTCGGGGGCCGGGCTCGGCGAGGCGATCGCCGACCTGGAACGGCTCGCCGTGGAGCTGGACCCCGTCTCTCCCGGGACCGGACGGTTCGAGGTCGCCAACCTGATCCAGCTGGGCAGGTCGGTGGCCGAGCTGGCCATCCGCCGCGAGGAATCCAGGGGCGGGCACTGGCGGTCCGACCATCCCGAACCGGTGGAGGCCTGGCGGGTCCGCCAGACCCTGGCCAGGACCGAGGCCGGCGAGCTCCGCGCCGGTGCGCTCGGCGTTGCCGGGGCGGAGGCGGTCGAGGTGGCGGAGGTGGGGTGCCCATGACGATCACCTTGCCGGCGGGGGCGCTGACCCTGGCCGTGCGGACGGCGCTGGACGAGGACCTGGGGGCCGAGGGGGACCCGACCAGCCGGCTGCTTGGGGCGAGGGCGTCGGCGCAGCTGGTCGCCCGCGACCCGGGCGTCGTCGCCGGGCTGGCCGCCGTGGACGTGGTGCTGGCCGAGGTCAGGGAGCGGCTGCGCCTCGGGCCGGCGGCGTTCCGGCCCGAGGTCGCCGACAGCGCCCCGGTGGAGGCCGGGGCCGTGATCGGGCACTTCGCCGGGCCGGCCCGGGTGCTGCTGGCCGCCGAGCGGACCATGCTCAACCTGCTCGGCCACCTCTCGGGGGTGGCCACCCTGACCGCGGCCTATGTCGAGGCCGTGGCCGGCACCGGGGCGGTGATCCGCGACACCCGCAAGACCACCCCGGGCCTGCGCTTCCTGGAGAAGTACGCGGTCCGCTGCGGCGGCGGGGCCAACCATCGTATGGGCCTGTACGACGCCCTGCTGGTCAAGGACAACCACCTCCAGGCCGCGGGCAGCCTGCGCCGGGCGGTCGAGGCGGCCCGGGCGGCCGGCCCCGGGCTGCCCCTGGAGGTCGAGGTCGAGACCCTCGACCAGGTCGCCGAGGCCCTCGACCTCGGCTGCGACCTGCTGCTGCTCGACAACATGGACACCGCGACCATGGCCGCGGCCGTGAAGGCCTGTGGCCGGCGGGCCCGCACCGAGGCCTCGGGCGGGATCACCCTGGAACGGGCCAGGGCCGTGGCCGGGACCGGGGTCGACTTCCTGGCCGTCGGCGCCCTCACCCACTCGGCGCCTTCCCTGGACATCGCCCTGGACTGGGAGGGCTGACGCCGTGCTCCTGGCCGTCGACGTCGGCAACACCGAGATCACCATCGGGGTGTTCGAGGGCGACGAGCTGGCCCAGCACTGGCGGGCGGCCACCGTGGCCGAGCGTACCGCCGACGAGCACGCCCTGCTGCTGGACGGGTTCCTGGCCCAGGAGGGGCTGGGGCTCGGCGACGCCGAGGGGGTGATGGTCTCCTCGGTGGTGCCCCGGCTCACCCAGGCCCTGCGCGAGATGGTCCGGCGCTACTGCCAGGTCGAGCCGCTGATCGTCGAGCCGGGGATCCGCACCGGGCTGCCCATCCTGACCGACAACCCGCGCGAGGTCGGGGCCGACCGGGTGGTCAACGCCATCGCCGCCTACGCGGCCTACGGGGGACCGGTGGTGGTGGTCGACTTCGGTACCGCCACCACCTTCGACGCCGTCTCCGAGCGGGGCGAGCACCTGGGCGCGGCCATCGCTCCCGGCATCCAGATCTCCATGAACGCCCTGGTCGAGCGGACCGCCCAGCTGCGCCGGGTCGAGCTGGCGGTGCCCCGGTCGGTGATCGGCAAGAACACCGTGGAGAGCCTTCAGGCCGGGGCCATCTGGGGGTTCGCCGGGCAGGTGGACGGGATCGTCCGCCGGATGGTGGCCGAGCTCGGCGGCGAGGCCACGGTGGTCGCCACCGGCGGCCTGGCCGGGGCCGTGCTGGACGCCTGCGAGACCGTCCAGTGCCACGACCCCTGGCTCACCCTCCGCGGCCTGCGGATCGTGTGGGACCGGAACCAGGGGCCCGAACGGACCCATGGCTGAGCGGCTGCCGCGCCCGGACCGGGTCGAGGGGCGGGCGCTGTCGCCGCGGGCGTTCCGGACCTTCGGCATCGAGGCGGTGGTGCTCGGCCCCGCCACCGTCCAGGAGGGGCTGGTCCGGCGTGAGGGGGTGGCCGTCTGGCGGCGCCTGGCCGAGCACGCGCCGGTGTTCGACCGCCTGGCCGCGACCGCCGCCGTCGACCCGGACGGGCTGCTGCCGGTGCGGGTGGTGGTCGCCGCCACCCCGGCCCGGGACCGGGCCATGCGCGTCCCCGCCCTGGGCGAACGCGCCACCCGGGTCCAGGCCGCGGCCGAGCCCCCGCCCCGGGCCGGCTGGCTGCTGCTGGTCGACGAGGGCCCGGGCGAGACCTGGCTCTACCTGGCCGACGAGCACCACCCGGCCGCGGTCCTGGAGGGCTTCCTCGGCCGCCGCGGCCGCACCGACTTCGCCCGCGCCCGCCGCCGCTCCGGGATCGGCACCCTGGCCAGCCTCGGTCTGCTCCTGGGGCTGTTCCTGGTCATCTACGGGAGCGCCCTCGACCTGGGCTCCCCGGGCCAGCTCGCGGGGGTGGGGATGCTGGTGGCGTCACTGGCCGCGCTGGTGGCGGCGCGGCCGCGCTAGGGCGCGCCGGTCCAACCCCGGCCCCTGGGGGATGGGGGGGCGGGGGCCGGGGTTGGACTCGGGGGTCGCTCCACACGTCCCGGGAGCACCGGGACGGCCGGTCCGGGTAGCGACCCCGACGACCCGACGCCGAGGCGGAGAACTGCCCTCGGCGTGGCGGCGGCTCGGCACTGAGCCTGCCTGCCAGGGAATGCGGTCGTCGTCATCGGCGCGGCTCCGGCGAGGGGTAGGTGCCCGATCGCGAGGGGTCCCGCCTGGAGCCAGGACAAACATCCCCTAGACGTCTAACCGGGCGGTAACGGCGACAAGGTTCGGGGTGGGACCGGTGGGAGACAACCCTGCCAGGCCCCCCGGCCCTGATCACCGGCATCGTCGGCGCCAGCATCATCTACCTGCTTGTCGGCTTCACCGCGGCCATGACCGTGCCCCTGGACGTGCTCACCAAGTCGAGCGGGCCGCTGCTCGAGGTCGTCCACATCGGCCTGCCCACTGATCGGCGGCCTGGCCCTGTGGGCGATCAACTTCCTGGTGACCCGGCGCACCGGCACCGTGGTCGCCGAGGAGGACCTCACCACCGGCTCCGACGGGTAGCATGCGCGGGTAGTCCAGCCGCCAGCCCGAGGAGCCGCCGACCCGTGCCCACCGACGAGGACCGCCCCGCGGTCGAGCAGGTGCGCCGGGCCAAGCTGGCCCGGCTCCGGGCGGCCGGGATCGACGCCTTCCCGGTCGGCTTCCGGCGCACCCACACCCTGGCCGAGGTCCGCCGTGGCTGGGACCACGCCCTGGGAGACGGCGAGGAGTCCGGCGACGTCGTCCGGGTCGCCGGCCGGATCGTGCTCAAGCGGGCCATGGGCCGTCTCGCCTTCTGGACCCTGCGCCACGACGGCGATGAGCTCCAGATCATGCTGGCCACCGGGGCGCTGGGCCCCGACCAGTTCGAGGTCGTCGGCGACCTGGACATCGGCGACTGGGTCGGGGTCCAGGGACCGGTGATCAAGACCCGCAAGGGCGAGCTGTCGGTCAAGGCCACCGAGGTGTACCTGCTCGGCAAGGCCCTGCGGCCCCTGCCCGACAAGTGGAAGGGCCTGACCGACGTCGAGGTCCGCTCCCGCCAGCGCGAGCTCGACCTGGCCGTCAACCCGGCGGCCATGGAGGCCATGCGGCTGCGCTCGCGGGTGGTCGGTTCCCTGCGTTCCTCCATGCTGGCCAGGGACTTCACCGAGGTCGAGACGCCGATCCTGAACCCGGTCCCGGGCGGCGCCCTGGCCCGGCCGTTCGTGACCCACCACAACGCCCTCGACACCGACCTCTATCTCAGGGTGGCCAGCGAGCTGTACCTCAAGCGGTTGCTCGTCGGCGGGGTGGACCGGGTGTTCGAGCTGGGGCGGATGTTCCGCAACGAGGGCATCGACTCGACCCACAACACCGAGTTCACCATGCTCGAGTCGAACTCGGCCTTCCAGGACTACCGCGACATGATGGAGCTGGCCAGGGGGGTCATCCAGGAGGCGGCCGACGCCGCCGGCCAGGGCCGGCGGCTCACCTACCGGGACCGCGAGGTCGACCTGGACGGCGACTGGGAGCAGGTCACCCTGCTGGAGGCCGTCCGCGAGGCCGTCGGCCAGCCCGACCTGAACTACGACTGGCCGCTGAACCGGGTCCGCGGGCTGTGCGACAGCCACGACGTGGCGTGGGAGCCCGGCTGGGGCACGGGCAAGCTGGTCCTGGAGCTGTACGAGAAGCACGCCGAGCACCGGATCACCGGCCCGGCCTTCGTGACCGACTACCCGGTCGAGGTCTCGCCCCTGGCCCATCCGCACCGCGACGACCCGTTCGTGACCGAGCGGTTCGAGCTGATCATCGCCGGCCGCGAGTACGCCAACTGCTTCTCGGAGCTGACCGACCCCGACGAGCAGCGGGCCCGCTTCGAGGAGCAGGCCCTGGCCAAGGCGGCCGGCGACGAGGACGCGATGGTGGTCGACGAGGCCTACCTGCGGGCCCTGGAGCTGGGCATGCCGCCCAACGCCGGCCTCGGGATCGGCGTCGACCGCCTGGTCATGCTGCTCGGCAGCCTGTCCTCGATCCGCGAGGCCCTGGCCTTCCCCCAGCTCCGCCCGGAGGAGCTCTAGGAGGAGCGCCACAGGCCGTCAAGATCCGGCGGCAACCGCCGATGAAGCGGAGACGAATTCGGGAACAGGAGCCGGCGCCGAGGCGTTGTCGAAGTAGACGGAGTGCGTACCTGGACGTCCTGCATCTCCCGTACGGGGCGTCGGAGGGCCAGGTGTATAGTCGATTGGCGGCAAGGAACCGCAGCCGCCGTATCCCTGGGGGTTTGGCATGTTTGAGCGCTTCACCGACCGAGCTCGACGGGTCGTCGTGCTCGCGCAGGAGGAGGCTCGGCTCCTCAATCACAACTACATCGGTACCGAGCACATCCTGCTCGGGCTGATCCACGAGGGCGAAGGGGTCGCCGCCAAGGCGCTCGAGTCGCTCGGCATCTCCCTGGAGGCCGTCCGGGCCCAGGTCGAGGAGATCATCGGCCAGGGCCAGAGCGCGCCCACCGGGCACATCCCCTTCACTCCCCGAGCCAAGAAGGTCCTGGAGCTGTCGCTGCGCGAGGCGCTGCAGCTCGGCCACAACTACATCGGCACCGAGCACATCCTGCTCGGCCTGATCCGTGAGGGCGAGGGCGTTGCCGCCCAGGTCCTGGTCAAGCTCGGCGCCGACCTCTCCCGTGTCCGCCAGCAGGTCATCCAGCTGCTGTCCGGCTACGCCGGCGGCAAGGAGGGCCAGGGCGGCGGCGCCCCCGGCGAGGCCCAGCCGCAGGGCTCGCTGGTGCTCGACCAGTTCGGGCGCAACCTCACCCAGCTGGCCCGCGAGGGCAAGCTCGACCCGGTGATCGGGCGCGAGAAGG
>Ga0307406_10001188_pt1 | contig 14571 bp, 10 predicted proteins | sample 322Cmetagenome_3_FD_203706 | JGI IMG/M metagenome (GOLD analysis project Ga0307406, IMG submission 203706) | Maize rhizosphere microbial communities from greenhouse at UC Davis, California, United States - 322HYB-C-2 | ecosystem: Host-associated > Plants > Roots > Rhizosphere > Soil | place... | reverse complement strand
ATCGTCCGGCGTGTCGGCGTGGCTGATCGCTTCCACGTCCTGATGGATGATCGGGCCTTCATCGAGGTCCGCCGTCACATAATGGGCGGTCGCGCCGATCATCTTCACGCCGCGCGCATGCGCCTGGTGATAGGGCTTGGCGCCCTTGAAGCCGGGCAGGAAGCTGTGGTGGATGTTGATGCAGCGCCCTGAAAGGAAGGCGGCGAGATCATCGGAGAGAATCTGCATGTAGCGGGCGAGGATCACCAGTTCCGCGCCCGATTGCTCGACAATCTCCTTTATCCGCGCTTCCTGCCGCGGCTTTGTCTCCTTCGTGACCGGCAGGTGGTGGAAGGGCAGGTCGCCGATCATCGAGACGTTGAGCGCCTCCCTCGGATGATTGCAGACAATGCCCACCACTTCCATCGGCAGCTCGCCGATGCGGTAGCGGTACAGCAGGTCGCCCAGGCAATGATCGAACTTGCTGACGAGCAGCAGCACCTTGCGCGGCGCGCTGGTGGCCCGCAGCTTCCAGTCCATGCCATAGCGATCGACGAGGCCCCGGAACTCGGCGCTGATGCCATCGACCGTCCGATCCGGGCAGTCGAAGCCGATCCGCATGAAGAAATTGCCTGAATCGAGCGCGTTGAACTGCTGTGATTCGCGAATATTGCCGCCGATCGCGGCCAATCGCGTGGTCACCGCCGCGACCAGCCCAGGCTCGTCCTTGCAGGATAGAGTCATGACGTAGGCTTGCTGCATTCCATTCTCTCCCAACCGTCCGATCTGTCTGTCCGGGGATGCCGAGGCTGGTCCGAGGTCCGGACGGGCGCCGTGCACAGCCCGAAAAAATAGTTTGCTCTACATACAAAAAAACGTATGCTTCACGCAACAGTTTCCGCAGCTGCCATCTAATGTTTGGAGAGAATGATGTCTGGATCGAACCTGGAGCAGATTCTGGCGAGCGCCGGCAACCCGGTGACGATGCTCCGCAATTCCCAGATCGGCGCCTATGTCTACCCGGTCGTCGCGCCCGAATTTCACAATTGGCGTTCCGAGCAGTGGGCCTGGCAGCACAGCGCCGTGCTGTTCGATCAGTCGCACCACATGGTCGACCTCTACATTCGCGGGCGCGACGCGCTGAAGCTGATCAGCGACACCGCGATCAATTCGACGAAGAATTTCAAGGTCAACCAGGCCAAGCAATATGTGCCGACCACGCCCTATGGCCATGTCATCGGCGATGGCATCCTGTTCTATCTGGCCGAGGAGGAATTCGTCTATGTCGGCCGCGCGCCGGCGGCGAACTGGCTGATGTTCCACGCCGAAACCGGCGGCTATGACGTCGAGATCGTCAAGGATGATCGCTCGCCTTCCCGCCCGATGGGCAAGCCGGTGAAGCGCATTTCGTGGCGTTTCCAGATCCAGGGGCCGAACGCCTGGCGGATCATCGAAAAGCTGCACGGCGGCCCGCTCGAACAGCTCAAATTCTTCCACATGAGCGAGATGAACATCGCCGGCCGCAAGGTCCGCACCCTGCGCCACGGCATGTCCGGCGCGCCGGGGCTGGAAATCTGGGGGCCATATGAAGAGCAGGATGAAATCCGCGCCGCGATCCTGGAAGCGGGCAAGGAATTCGGCATCGTGCCCTGCGGCAGCCGCGCCTATCCATCGAACACGCTGGAATCGGGCTGGATCCCGTCGCCGCTCCCGGCGATCTACTCGGGCGAGAAGCTCAAGGCCTATCGCGAATGGCTGGGCGCCGACAGCTATGAGGCGACCGGCGCGATCGGCGGCAGCTTCGTCTCCGACAGGATCGAGGACTATTATCTGAATCCCTGGGAGCTGGGTTACGGCCCGTTCGTGAAGTTCGACCATGATTTCCACGGTCGGGAGGCGCTGGAGGCGCTCGATCCGGCGGCGCAGCGCCGCAAGGTGACGCTCGCCTGGGATGGCGAGGACATGGCGAAAATCTATGCCTCGCTGTTCGATCCGGACGGGACGCCCTGCAAGTTCTTCGATCTTCCGCTCGCCAACTATGCCTCGTCGAACTATGATCGCGTGGTCGACGCCGGCGGCAGGACGGTCGGCCTGTCGATGTTCACCGGCTACAGCTTCAACGAGAAATCGGCGCTGAGCCTCGCCACCATCGATCCCGAAATCCCGGTCGGCACCGAACTGCGCGTCGTTTGGGGCGAGGAAAATGGCGGCACCCGCAAGACGACGGTCGAACCGCATCGCCAGATCGAGGTACGCGCGGTGGTTAGTCCCGTCCCCTATTCGCGGGTCGCGCGCGAAACCTACCATCAAGGCTGGCGCACCCAGCGCGCCTGAGGCTGCAGCATGGCAACCGCGGCGAACATGGATGGAGAACGGCTGGCGCAAAGCGCCGCGCTTGCCGGCCTCTTCGCGGATTTCTCGCTGGAGATGACCGCAAAGGACATCGAGCAGCTGGAAGCGGCGGCGAATATCATTCCCGCCAATTCCGTCGTTTCGGTCACCTTCCTGCCCGGCGAGGCATTCGCGGACCGGATCGACGCGGCCGCCGCGGTCGCGCGGCTGGGCCTCAGGCCTGTGCCGCATATCTCGGCGCGGCGGATCACCTCCGCCGGGGAGCTCGAGGGGTTTCTGGACCGGCTGTCGGAACGGATTGCGCTGGAGCATGCCTTCATCGTCGCCGGCGATTTGCCCGCGCCGGCCGGTCCTTACCAGGACGCGTTGGCGGTGATCCGCTCGGGCCTGCTCGAAAAATATGGCATCCGCCATGTGGGGATATCCGGCTATGCCGAGGGCCATCCCGCGATCAGCCGCGAAAAGCTTGACCAGGCGCTGCGCGACAAGACGGCCGAGCTCGTGGCGCGCGGGATTGAAAGCTCGATCATGACGCAGTTCGGCTTCGACGCGGGGCCGATCCTGTCCTGGCTGGAGCGCATCCGCGCCGAAGGCATCGCCCAGCCGGTGCGGATCGGCGTTGCCGGCCCGGCTTCGATCAAGACGCTGCTCCGCTTCGCCGCGCGCTGCGGGGTAGGTGCGTCGGCCAGCGTGATGAAGAAATATGGATTGTCGCTCACGAGGCTGGTCGGATCCGCCGGGCCGGACCCGATCCTTGCCGATCTTTCGGCGGGCCTCGACCGGGGCGCGCACGGCGATGCCAAGCTCCATTTCTATCCCTTCGGCGGCTTCGTGAAGACCGCCGAATGGATTGCCCAATACCGCGCCGTCCACGGGGTCTGAGGCAGGTCGGTGGACGTGCGGAGACCGCGTGATTGGAGCAACATGGGCGATTGTCGCGCGGACATTTTCCTATTAGTAAGCGGCGCGAACGAAATCTGTGCGATCGTCCCCGATCCGGACGGCAGCGTGAGAGGTGCCCGACATGAATGACATGACCAGAATCTCTTATCGGCAGCGCGAATATTCGGCGGCTGCGATGCAGGCGCTTGCGCGTAATCCGAGCCTCTTCATCAACAATGAGTGGGTGGCATCCTCGCAAGGCGCGACCCTGCCGGTGGAAGATCCCTCGACCGGCAAGGAAATCAGCCGGATCGCCGATGCTTCGGATCAGGATGTCGATCGCGCCGTGGCCGCCGCCCGCGTGGCATTCGACGATGGCCGCTGGACGGGGCTGCCCCCGATCGTGCGCGAGGGCATGATCAACAAGCTCGCTGATCTGCTGGAGCAGCATGCCGCCGAATTCGCCGAGCTGGAATCGATCGACAATGGCAAGCCGATCGGCATGTCCTCGCATGTCGATGTGCCGGCCGCGGTGGGCATGCTGCGCTACATGGCGGGCTGGACGACCAAGCTCGGCGGCGAGACGATCGAACCGATGACGCTGCCGCGAGGCGCCTTTCACACTTATGTGCGACGGGAGCCGGTGGGCGTTGCCGCGCAGATCGTGCCGTGGAATTTCCCGCTGCTGATGGCCGTTCTCAAGATCGCCCCCGCGCTGGCAGCGGGGTGCACGCTGGTGCTGAAGCCCGCCGAGCAGACATCGCTCACCGCGCTGCGCCTTGCGGACCTCGTCGCCCAAGCGGGTTTCCCGGCGGGCGTCGTCAACATCATCACCGGCAATGGCCACACCGCCGGCGACCGGCTGGTGCGCCATCCGGATGTGGACAAGGTGGCTTTCACCGGCTCGACTGAGGTGGGCAAGATCATCAACCGTGCGGCGACCGACACGCTCAAGCGCGTCACGCTCGAGCTGGGCGGCAAGTCGCCGGTGATCGTGCTGCCCGATGTCGATCTGGCCTCAGCAGCGCCCGGAGCCGCCGGCGCCATCTTCTTCAATTCGGGCCAGGTCTGCATCGCGGGGTCGCGGCTCTATGCGCACCGCTCCATCTTCGACAAGCTGATCGAGGGCGTCGCCGAAGCATCGGCGTTCTGGGCGCCCAGGCCTTCGCTCGATCCGGAAGGGCAAATGGGGCCGCTTGTCTCCAAGGACCAGTTCGATCGCGTGCTGGGTTATATCGAAGCCGGAAAGCGGGACGGCGCCTCGGTGGCGATCGGAGGCGATTCTCCTTCGGCCGAGGGCTATTATGTCAACCCGACCGTGCTGGTCGACGTGAAGCCGCAGATGAGCGTGGTGCGCGAGGAGATCTTCGGTCCCGTCGTGGTCGCGCAGCGTTTCGATGATCTCGACGAAGTCGCCAGGGCGGCCAATGACACCTGCTTCGGCCTTGCCGCCGGCATCTGGACGAAGGATGTGTCGGCCATGCACAAGCTGGCGTCCAAGCTCAAGGCCGGCACCATCTGGGGCAATTGCCACGGCGTGATTGATCCGGCGCTGCCCTTTGGTGGTTTCAAGCAATCGGGCCTGGGCCGCGAGCAGGCTCGCCAGGGCGTGGAGGCCTATACCGAGCTGAAGTCTGTAATCGTGCAGCTTTGAGCCGCATGATGCGCGCCTGGCGAGTGCCGGCCGGTTGCCTCTCCGCTGACCAGCTTGAAATGGTCGAACGCCCGGTGCCTGATCCGGGCCCAGGCGAGGTCAGGATGCGCATCCACGCCTGCTCGCTCAATTATCGCGATCAGGCGATCGTGCGCGGTCGGTATTTCGGAGGTCCGGTCCCCGCGAGCGGCGTGCCCCTGTCGGACGGCGTGGGCGTGGTGGACGCGATCGGGGAGGGGGTGACGCAATTCCGCCCCGGGGACCGGGTTGCCGGCACTTTCTTTCAGGATTGGCTCGATGGACCGCCGACGCCGGCCATGGGCGACTCACTGGGCCATCCCCCGGCTGCGGGGATGCTGGCCGAATATGTCGTGCTGCCCGAGCGCGGGCTGGCGCCGCTGGCTGAAAGCCTGACGTTCGAGCAAGCCGCGACGCTTCCCTGCGCCGGGGTTACGGCGTGGAATGCGCTTATGGCCGGGCAGGTTGCGGTTCGGCCGGGTGCGACGGTGCTGGTGCTCGGCACCGGCGGCGTCTCGCTCCTGGCCCTGCAGATCGCCAAGGCGGCGGGAGCGCGCGTCATCGCCACCTCCTCGAGCGACGCGAAACTCGCCCGCGTGCGCGGGCTGGGCGCTGATGAGACGATCAACTACAAGGATCGACCCGAATGGGGCGCGGCTGCCGCGGCGATTGCGGCTGGCGGCATCGATCATGTCGTTGAGGTCGGCGGCCTGGGTACGTTGGCCCAGTCTATCCAGGCGGTCGGTTTTGGGGGAGAGATCGCGCTGATCGGGGTGCTGTCGAACGCCGGAGAGGCCAATCCGATGCCGTTGATGGTAAAGGGGGCTCGGCTGCGGGGGATCTTCGTCGGTTCGGCTGCGATGGCCCGGCAGCTCAATGATTTTGTCGATGCCCATGGCATCTGCCCGGTGATCGATCGGCTATTCGACTTTGCCGAGGCGCGTGACGCCTATGCCTACCAGTCCTCATCGGAGCTATTCGGCAAGGTGGTTATACGGGTGGCGCAGGCCGGCTGATGTCTTTGGCATTCCTTGGGCGCACATTGTATGCTTGGCCAGCCTTGTAGGATGGAAAGCACGATGGGACGCGCGAACGAACCGCTCGCAATCACAACGCCGCCGGGAGAAGGGGCCGACGATATTGGCGAGATCCGTGATATCGTGGGTTTCCACATCCGGCTCGCGCATGGCGCCGTCTATCGGCACTTCACCGAGACATTCGCGGACCTTGGCCTTACCCAGAAGCAGGTATCGGTGCTGTGGCTTGTCGACGACCATCCGGGCATTGCCCAGACGGGCCTTGCCAACCGGATGCGAATGGATCGTGCGACGACCATGGCCATCGTAAATCGGCTACAGAGCCGTGGCTTTCTCGAACGAGGCAAGTCGCAGACCGATGGCCGCAAACAGACCCTGAATCTGACCGATGAGGGGCGTAAGGCGCTGAATGTGGCCAAGGCGGCAATCCGCCAGCACGAAGACTGGCTGAAGTCGCGCTACACGGCGGCGGAGGTAAACAAGCTGATCGAGCTGCTATCGCGGCTGCACGAATGATCTGATCCAGATCCACAGAAGACAGGAGGGGGGATGTCGGGGCAAAAGCCATCGTCGATAATCCAGTCGGGGACCATGGGCGCGGGCCAGTGGGCCGCTGTTGCGGTTACTGTGGGCCTCAATGCTCTCGACGGCTTCGATGTGCTGTCGATCAGCTTTGCTTCACCTGGAATCGCCAACGACTGGGGCCTGGACAAGGCCATGCTTGGCTGGATCCTGTCGATGGAGCTCCTCGGCATGGCGGTCGGCTCGCTGGTGCTGGGCGGGGTGGCCGATCGCCTGGGCCGCCGCTCGACGATCCTGGGCAGTCTTGTCGCGATGACAGTGGGCATGTTTGGCGCCGCCCACGCTGGTGGCGTCACTGATCTGCTTGGCTGGCGGCTGCTGACCGGCCTTGGCATTGGCGGAATGCTGGCGGCCATCAATGCCACGGCGGCCGAGTTCGCCAATGATCGCTGGCGGAGCGTCGCGATGGCGCTGATGGTGATCGGCTATCCGATCGGCGGCGTGATCGGCGGCCTGGTCGTGCAGAACTTGCTTGCCGGCGGCGATTGGCGCGACATTTTCACCTTTGGCGCTATCGCTACGGCCTGCTTCATCCCGCTGGTCTGGTTCCTCGTGCCGGAAACCGTCGCATTCCTTGAAAGGCGCCGCCCGCCGGGAGCGCTGAAGCGGATCAATCGCACGCTCGCGCGCTTCGGGCATGGGCAGGTGGGCGCGCTGGGCGAGGCGGTGGATGCCGCAAAGCTTTCGCTGGCCGATATCTTCAGGCCGGGACTCATCGGCACGACCCTGCTGATGACGGTGGCGTATTTCGCGCACATCATAAGCTTCTACTATGTACTCAAATGGGTGCCGAAGATCGTCTCGGATATGGGCTACGATCCCAGCGCGGCCGCGGCTGTCCTGACATGGGCGAATCTGGGCGGTGCGACCGGCGGCGCACTTTTCGGCGCGATTGCCCTGCGTGTCGGGCTGAAGCCGCTGACGATCGTCGCTCTTGCCGGTTCCTTTGTGATGGTGACCTGGTTCGGCGCCGGCGCGCGCGACCTGCAATCACTGCAACTGGCGGTGGCCAGCGCCGGTTTCTTCGCCAATTCGGCGATCGTCGGGCTCTATTCGCTATTCGCGCGCGTGTTCCCCACCCATGTCCGCGCAACCGGAACCGGATTTGCCATCGGCGTCGGGCGCGGCGGATCGGCCATGGCCCCTGTGCTCGCCGGCTATCTGTTTCAGGCCGGCTATGGATTGCCGATGGTATCGCTGGTGATGGCTGCCGGATCGCTGATAGCGCTCGCCGCGCTCGTCATGCTGAAGGTTCGGGAAGCGGGCGATTGAGACAGCGGCGGCCGGCGCTGGCGGAACAGTGCTCTGGGTGGCTGGTCCGAAATCGTGGCGGAGTCCACGCCGGATTGATGTGATTTGTGTTACATACTAAAATGACCCCGTTCGAGTGAGACTGGTAAAACCGGCCGCGGCGGGCAAGCAAAGGGGGGGCGGCTGTGATTGAGCATTTCTCGACTCGACAGGCCACGGCGGGGCGCAAGATCGACTATTGGAACCAGTTGTTGGGGGAGACCTATTGCGGCCTCGTGGCCGATCCGCTCAACCAGCGCTTCGAGGCGCAGATGTCGCGATGGCGGCTCGGCGACATGACGATGATCTGGCCCAAGTCCGCCGGTGTTTCGGTGGCGCGTCGACACGGAAGCGCGAATTTGGCCGACCAGAGGCTGGTGTTTCATCTGCTCCACGCCGGAGAATGTCGGCTGTCGCACCGAGGCGGCGAAGTAAAGATGCGCGCGGGCGACATGGCGATCTGCGCCGGCGAGGAACATTATCGGTTCGATGTGAGCGGCAATCACGAGATGCTGGTCGTGGAAATGAGCCGATCGCGCGTGGCGGATCGCCTGCCGTTTATCGATGACCGGATCGGCCACCGCATTTCCGGCGAGCATGCCGCGACCCGCTTGCTCCATGCCTTCCTCCTGTCGCTATGGCGGGAGGGCGGCGCCAATTTCGATCAGGGCATGGGGCAGGCCTATTCCTCCGTGCTGGTGGACCTTATCGCCGCCAGCATGCAGGATCACACGCATTCGATCGCGGCTTTTCGCAATCCGCTGTTCCAGCGTATGATGGGAATTGTTGAGGCCCGCATCGGTGACAGTAGGCTGAGCCCGTCCTCGCTTGCCGACGATCTTGGCGTTTCGCTGCGGACGCTGCAGGTCGCCGCGGCGGAGCATGGGACCACGCCCGTCGCCTATATCGCGCGGCGGCGCCTGGAGCTCGCGGCGCAAAAGCTGGCGATGCACCCCAGGACCTCGATCACCCAGATCGCGTTCGACTGCGGCTTCACCGACAGCGCCTATTTCGCCCGGCGCTTTCATGATCATTTCGGGCTGAGTCCGAGCCAATATCGTTCCCAGCATTGAATGCTGCGCGCTGCGCGAAGCTGCAAGCATCTTGCGCGAAAGTCAAAGCGCTGGCGGCACAAAATCTTTAAAAACCAATGGCAACTAGGAATGTCATTGGGAGAGATGTCAATGAGTCGGTGTGTGTTCGGCGCCAGCCATGTTGCACTGGCGCTCGTCTTTGCCGCCCAGCCGGCCACGGCTCAGGAGACAGCCGAAGGGGGTGACGGCGGCATCGCCGAGATCGTGGTGACGGCGCAGAAGCGTGCCCAGAATGTGCAAGACGTGCCGATCGCCATTTCCGCCTTCACATCCGAGGCGCTTCAGGAGCGAGCGGTCACCAATGTCTCGTCGCTCTCGGCACTGGCTCCCAATGTAAACCTTGACGGCGGCACGCCATTCTCCGGCTCGACGGCGGTGCTTTCCGCGACGATCCGGGGCATTGGCTCGGACGATTTCGCCTTCAACATTGATCCCGGCGTCGGCATCTATCTTGATGGTGTCTATCTGGCCCGCACCGTCGGCGCGAATCAGGATCTCCCGGATGTCGAGCGCATCGAGGTTCTGAAGGGACCGCAGGGAACGCTGTTCGGCCGCAACACGATCGGCGGCGCGATTTCGATCGTCACGCACGATCCTGGCGACGAGTTTCGCGCCATGGGCGACTTCACGACCGGGCGCTTCAATCTGCTCAAGGCGCGCGGCACGATTGACATCCCCATCGCCGATGGCCTGTCCTCATCCGCGACATTCGCCGTGACGAACCGGCAGGGTTTCCTCAAGCGGCTGCCATATCCGGATCAGCGGGCCAGCAATTCGGACAACTATCTCAACTTCAACCATGCGGGTTACGAAGCCGCTTCGCGCGAGGGCGGCGACAACAGCCTCAACATGCGCGGCAAGCTGAAGTGGGACAATGGCGGCCGGCTGACCGCGACGCTGAGTGGCGATTACACAAGGCAGGATTCCTCGGCGCAGGCGGTCAAGTCGATCGCCGCGTTGAATGTTCCCGGGCCATTCGCCGGCAGCTTCACCCTGCCTGGAACGGCTTTCGATCCGACCCAGACAACCGGGTTCCTCTTCTCCGGCCTCTACAATTTCTGCATCGGCGCCACGCCGGCGGAAATCGCGGCGCGCAACGCGCAGGCGCTGTGCGGGGCACGCGGCACGCAGTTTCTCCCCAGCCGACTTCTGAGTCCGCTGGCGAGCGTCAATGTCGATGCCGATCCGACCAACGATCGGATCCCATGGGACAATCGCTTCCTCACCAGCGATCCCGATACCAGCTATGCCACCGGCCCCAGCTTCACAAAGCTCACCACCTGGGGGTTCAACGGTACGCTGCAGTTCGAAGCAAGCGACAGCCTGACGATCAAGTCGATCACCGCCTATCGCGAGAATCACTGGAAGTCGGGCAGCGATCTTGATGGCTCGCCGCTCAGCATGCTCGAGCTCAGCTTCGAACAGAATCAATTGCAGTTCAGCGAAGAACTGCAGTTGCTGGGTAAGGCCTTGGATGACAAGCTGAACTTCGTGCTTGGCGCATATTATTTTCAGGAGAAGGGAGGCCTGCACGATTATGTGACCTTCAATGAAGGTTTGCTGCAGGTTGATGGTCCCAACAAATTCGATACCAAGAACTACGCCTTCTTCGGTCAGATCGATTTCCGTCCGATCGAATTGATCGGCCTGACCCTGGGTGGCCGCTATACGCATGAACGCAAGCTGTTCGACGGCGGCCAGCAGGATCTCAACGGCTTCAACTATAAGCTATTCGGTTGCTCGGGCGCGGACGGCACCATCGCGCCGATGGGGCAGTTCCCGCTGGCGCCTCCCGGCGTGCCCTGTTTCGCCGCGCTCTCCTTTCCGGATCCGACGCAGCCGACCCGCCTCTATGTCCCCGGTGTGAACCGCAAGACCTTCAACAACTTCTCGCCCAAGGTCGGCGTCCAGCTGCATCCCAGTGACGATGTGATGGTCTATGGCAGCTGGTCCAAAGGCTACAAGACCGGCGGCTGGACGACCCGCCTGTCCAATCCGATCGGCGCGGTCGCGCCGGATTTCGATGAGGAGAAAGCGACCACCTGGGAAGTGGGCGTGAAATCCACGCTGCTCGACCGCAAATTGCAGATCAACGCGGCGGCATTCACCACGGACTATCGCGGACTGCAGCTCAATATCCAGGTCGGCGTTTCGCCCACTATCGACAATGCGGGCGATGCCCGCATCAAGGGCTTCGAACTTGAAATGGTCGCGGCGCCTATCGAGGGGCTGACGCTGAACGCCTCGCTTGGCTACATCAGCGCCAAATATACCAGCATCGAACCGGCCGCGTTGGTCAATGCGAGTCCGATCCCCGGGATCCAGGCAGGCATCTTCGACGGTGCGCCGTTGCCGAAGACGCCGAGCTGGAAGTTCAACTTCGGTCCGCGTTACGAAGCGCGATTGGGCAATGGCGGCGCGCTGGTGTTCCTCGCCGATTGGACGCACAGTTCGCAAGTGTGGAACGATATTGCTCGGACGCTGGCCACGCGTCGTCGGGCTCATGACATTGTAAATGCGAGCATCACCTATAATGAGCCTGGCGACCATTGGTCGCTCACGCTCGGCGGCACGAACCTTGGCAACGAGCGCTTCTTCACGACTGGCGGCGCGAACCTGGCGGCGGGCAACATCTTCGGCGCCTACAACCGCCCGCGCGAATGGTATGCGCGGCTCGGGTTCAAGTTCTGAGTATCGATCGACCTTGGGGAGCCGGAAGGCTCCCCTCCTTTTCTGTGTCGAACCACGAGGAAGCCACACGATGCCCACAACGGCACGCGCCGCGGTGCAACGGAGCGCGGGTTCCGCGCCGATCATCGAGACTGTGACGATCGAAGACCCGCGCGAGGATGAGGTTCTGGTAGCGCTCAAGGGTGTCGGTATCTGCCACACCGACATGGTCATGCGGGATCAGCTCCTGCCCATACCCCTGCCGGTGGTTCTCGGCCATGAAGGTTCCGGCGTGGTCGAGGCGGTCGGCCGCAATGTGACGGGCGTTAGACCCGGAGATCATGTGGTGCTGAGCTTCGCCTCCTGCGGGGGCTGCGTCTCGTGCTGGGATCATGCGCCGGCCTATTGCCATAGCTGGGTGCCCCTCAATTTCTTCGGGCAGCGCGCCGATGGCTCCACGGCACTGGTAGATGCGGCCGGGGCGCCGGTGCATAGCCACATCTTCGGCCAGTCCTCGTTCGCCACCCACGCCCTCGTCAATCAGCGCAACGCCATTGCCGTCGATCGCGATTTGCCGATCCAGCTGCTGGGGCCGCTCGGCTGCGGCATCCAGACCGGGGCGGGCGCGGTGCTCAACGCGCTGAAGGTGCGTCCGGGATCGAGTGTAGCGGTGGTCGGCGCCGGGGCCGTCGGCCTTTCCGCGGTGATGGCCGCGCGGATCGCCGGGGCGGGCACGATCGTCGCGCTCGATATCAATGCGCGGCGCGTCGCGACCGCGCAGACCCTGGGCGCGACGCACGGCTACCGCAGCGACCGGGCGACCATGACGGAGCATGCGGCCGCCGCCGGGCTTGCAGCCGGGTTCGATTACATCTTGGATACGACCGGCATCGCCGAACTCTGCAACGCCGCGATCCCCGCGCTTGCGCCGAGGGGAGAGCTGGCGCTGGTCGGGGCCTATGCGCCGGTGGCTGGCATTTCCGGCAATGCGACATTTCTGATGAGCGGCGGCCGGGTGATCCGGGGCGTGGTGGAAGGCAGCGCCGATCCGGCAAGCTTCATACCGGAGTTGATCGGCTATTATCGGGACGGGCGCTTCCCGTTTGACAGGTTGATCGAGTTCTTCAACTTTACGGACATAGCCCATGCGATAGAGCAGGGCGAAAGCGGCAAGGTGATCAAGCCGGTGCTCCGGATGGGCTGAGGGGCCCCGACAGGCCATTGCCAACCGAGCCCATTTTGCTATATACAATAGCGAAATATCGCCGTTGGGAGAGTCGCCATGGATTTCGCTCGCATCAATCCGCTGACCGGCGAGGTGGCATCGAGAGCCGCCGCCATGAAGGCATCCGACATCCCCGCGATCGCCGCGCGCGCCGGGACGGCGTTTCCAGCCTGGGCGGCGATGGGCCCCAATGCCCGCCGCGCCGTTCTGACCAAGGCGGCCGCCGCGCTGGAGGCGCGCGCCGAAGCCTTCGTCGAGGCGATGATGGGCGAGATCGGCGCGACCCGGGGCTGGGCGCTGTTCAACCTCGGCCTCGCCGCCGGCATGGTCCGCGAAGCCGCCGCGCTCACCACCCAGATCGCGGGCGAGGTGATCCCGTCCGACAAGCCCGGCTGCATCGCCATGGCGGTTCGCGAGCCGGTGGGCGTGATTCTCGGCATCGCGCCGTGGAACGCGCCGATCGTCCTCGGCGTGCGCGCCATCGCCGTGCCGCTCGCCTGCGGCAACGCCGTGATCCTGAAGGCGAGCGAGACCTGCCCGCGCACCCATGCGCTGATCGTCGAAGCCTTCGCCGAAGCCGGTTTTCCCGAAGGCGTGGTCAATGTCGTCACCAACGCGCCGGAGGACGCGGCCGAAGTCGTCGGCGCGCTGATCGACGCGCCGCAGGTCCGCCGCATCAACTTCACCGGATCGACCGCGGTGGGCAAGATCATCGCCCGCCGCGCGGCCGAACATATCAAGCCCTGCCTGCTCGAACTGGGCGGCAAGGCCCCCCTGATCGTGCTCGAGGATGCCGATCTCGATGAGGCGGTGAAGGCCGCCGCGTTCGGCGCGTTCATGAACCAGGGCCAGATCTGCATGTCGACGGAGCGGATCATCGTCGTCGATGCCGTGGCCGACGCCTTCGTCGAAAGGTTCAAGGCCAAGGTGGAAACCATGCCCGCCGGCGATCCGCGCCAGGGCGACACGCCGCTCGGCGCGGTGGTCGACACGAAGACGGTCAACCATTGCCGCGCCCTGATCGACGATGCGCTGGCGAAGGGCGCGCGCCTGCTGACCGGCGGCGAGACGGCGCAGAATGTGCTGATGCCCGCCCATGTCGTCGAAGGCGTGACGCCGGACATGAAGCTGTTCCGCGACGAAAGCTTCGGCCCGGTCGTCGGCATAATCCGCGCGCGCGACGAGGCGCACGCGATCGAACTCGCCAACGACAGCGAATATGGCCTGTCCGCCGCCGTCTTCACCCGCGACACCGCGCGCGGCCTTTGCGTCGCCCGCCAGATCCGCTCCGGCATCTGCCACGTCAACGGCCCGACCGTGCATGACGAGGCGCAGATGCCCTTCGGCGGCGTCGGCGCATCGGGCTATGGCCGCTTCGGCGGCAAGGCCGGCATCGACAGCTTCACCGAACTGCGCTGGATCACGATCGAGACGCAGGCGGGGCATTATCCGATTTGAGGGGGCCTAGTCGGTCGCCATTTGGCCGGTGGGGTAATGCTTTGTTCCCGCGCGCTGCTGGCGAGGCCAGCCAAAATCGTCAATCGCGCGGTTTCTTGAACGGATCGCAAAAAGCCGACCCGGGTGTTTATTTCGATGGCGATCGAGCTGGCGGTTTCGAGCCGAGAGCCTGGGGTGGGCGAAGCCCACCCCACGCGTCTTACAGGCCGTCAAGACCCTTACTGACCAGAATATTCACCGCTACGCGGCGGTTCTGGGCCTTGCCTTCGACGGTGTCATTGCTTGCCGCCGGGTCCGCTTCGGCCATCCCGGTGGGGGTAAGCATCCGAT
>Ga0307406_10001187_pt1 | contig 14572 bp, 9 predicted proteins | sample 322Cmetagenome_3_FD_203706 | JGI IMG/M metagenome (GOLD analysis project Ga0307406, IMG submission 203706) | Maize rhizosphere microbial communities from greenhouse at UC Davis, California, United States - 322HYB-C-2 | ecosystem: Host-associated > Plants > Roots > Rhizosphere > Soil | place... | reverse complement strand
CGACGCCCAGCAGAGGTTGCGTCGACGCCGCGACGAGCATGCGAGCGAGCTCGAGGGTCGCGGCGTACACCGCGTCGCCGTCCGGCGACTCCGGACGGGCGACCTCGCGACGTTCGAGCACGTCGCCGTCGAGACTGAGGACGGCGCCCTCGAATGCGCTCGGACCGGAGAGATCGAGACCGAGGATCTGATGACCGATGCGGTCGATGTCGATGAGGATCGGGGGCTTGCCCGGCCCCACGGCTTCGCGCACTCCCATCTCGATGACGATCCCGTCGGCGATGAACTCGGCGACGAGGTCGGAGATGGTCACGCGGGTCAGCCCGGTCTCCCGCGAGAGGTCGGCGCGGCTCATCGCTCCGGCGTGGTACAGGGTCTGCAGGACGAGGGCGCGGTTGTGACCGCGCGCGTGCTCGGGCAGCACCTTGGACCGGGAGCGAAGGTGGCGGCCGGGGCCGAAGGCGTGGGCATTCGCACCGCCGTACTCCGAGGGCGATGCGGCACGCTGTTCATCCGAAACGGACATGTTTGTTAGTAGACCTTACGAACAAAATTTGTGCAACCTCTGCCGCGAGGCGGACGGCGAGGGTTACCGAAACGTTACATTACTTTCGAGGCGGTACGGGGCGAGAATCCGAGAGCTCCACGAGCCGGGCGACCAGCCCCGCGACGATCGTCTCCCGCGCCTCGACGGTGAGAGGCTTTCCCGGGACACCGGGGCGCCGCTGATCCGGTGCCGGGCCGTCCTGGGGGCGATAACGCACCCCCGCGACTTCCAGGCGGCGCAGGTGCGTCGGGAGTCGCCGCCCGAAATCAGCATAGGGCGCTGGTTCCCCGCCGGCCCAGAGCCGTTCGGCGATCGCCGCGAGCCGGGGGAACATCGCGAAGTCGACCCGGTCGCGCGTGGGCAGATGCTCGCTCCACACGTTCGCCTGACCGCCGACCGCGCCGTCCTCGATGCGCAGCGTGTACGCCCGCTCGATGCTGAGCGGAGGGCCGACGCGGATCGGCTCCTCGGCGGACTCCGACTGCGGATAGTCCAGATACGCCTCGAGGTCGGGGCAGGCGATGACCGGGATGCCCCGCCTCAGCGCCTCCCGCATCGCGACGGGACCACGCCAGGCGAGGATGCGGACACCCTCCGGCACCTCGCCTTCGAGCACCTCGTCCCACGCCAGCGCGGTGCGGCCGCGGCTGCGCACGTGCGCGACGAACTGCGCCGTGAACCATGGCTGCACGTCGTGCGGGGTGGCGAGGCCGAGTTCGCGCATCCGCTCGGCAGCCGCGGGACTCTGCGCCCACTCCGTCACGGGCACCTCGTCGCCGCCGATGCCGATCCATTCGGCGTCGAACGCGTCGCAGAGCGCGTCGATGGCCGCGCGACCGAACGCCAGCGAGGCCTCGGTCGGCGCGAGCGTGCGCGGATTGACCCCGAAGCGCTCCCAGGGCGCCGTGACAGGTTCCCCGACATCGGTGTTGCCCAGCTCCGGGTATGCCGCCAGGCCGGCCTGGATATGGCCGGGGAGCTCCACCTCCGGCACGAGCGTGACGAAGCGCTCCGCCGCGTACGCGACGAGCTCCCGCAGCTGGGCGGTCGTGTAGAACCCGTCGTGGACGCCCGGTTCGACGGTCGCAAGCGGACCATGCCCTCGCTGCGTCGACGATCGACGGGAGCCGATCTCGGTGAGCCGCGGGTAGCCGGGCACCTCGAAGCGCCAGCCCTGATCGTCGGTGAGGTGCAGATGGAGCACGTTCAGGTGGTGATCCGCGAGAAGGTCGATGAGACGCCGTACCTCGTCCACGGGGCGGAAGTGGCGCGCGACGTCGAGCATCACTCCGCGCCAGCCGTACGCGGGCGCCCCCTGCCACACCCCGGCTGGCAGCGCCGCCGTCGCGGCATCCGGGTCCCGCAGCTGTCGCAGGGTCGTGGCGCCGCGGAAGACGCCGGCCGCGCTCGCACCGCGGATCTCGATGCCGTCGGGGGCGACGGTCAGCCGGAACGCCTCCTCGCCGGCCTGGCCGCCGGCGGCGACCTCGGCGGCGATGCCCTCGTCGATCAGGAGCCGGATCGGCGGCGAATCATCGGCCACCTCTCCCCCGCCCAGCCGCACCACGGATGCCGTCAGTCCCGGCTCGGCGATGATCGGCGTGGAGGGCCCCCAGGAGAATGCGGGAACGGACGGATCGATGCGGGCATCGATGTGCGGCACCGTGGCACGGTGCGCGGGCGGCGGCATCCGCAGCGCCCGCCCCGGCGTCGCTCCCGTGACCTCACCGCCGGACAGCACCGGGACGCCGGCGATCAGCACCTCGACGATGCCGATCGGCGTCTCGAGCGGGCTCTCGAACGTGGCGCCGGCCGCGACCGTCTCCGGGTCGAACAGCACCAGGTCGGCGGTCGCGCCCTCACGGACGACACCTCGTGGCGCGTCGCCCCGGTCCAGGCCGAGGCGCGCGGCCGGCGTCCCGGCGAGATGCCGCACCGCCTCCTCGAGTGTGAGCACGCTCAGCTCTCGCACATAGTGCCCGAGATACCGCGGGAACGTTCCGCGAGCGCGAGGGTGAGGACGCGCGCCGATCAGGATCCCGTCGCTGCCGCCGGTGTGACGCGGATGCCGCATGATGGCGCGGACGTTCCCCTCGTCTCCGATGTGCATCAGGATGCCGGTCGCCCCGGCATCCGCGGTGATCGTGTCGAGCACGACGTCGATCGCCCGACGCCCCGTCGTCGCCGCGATCTCGGCGACCGTGCGGCCGACCAGGTCGGCGAGCGCCGGATTCGCGACCCCGGAGATCTGGATCTCCGACCAGTCGGCCCTCTCGCCGTGGAACCCGTCGCACCCGGTCTCCTCGAGCTCGACCCGGACGGCTTCCCTGCCGTCCGCATCCAGCTCGGCGATCGTCCGCAGCAGATCGCCCGACGCGGCGAGCCTGCTGGGCAGCAGAGCGGACAGCGTCGTGGCGCCGGGGAGGTACGGGTAGGTGTCGAGCGTCACGTCGACGCCGTCGCCGATCGCCCCGTCCACCAGCGCGAGCAGCTCCTCGGCGCGTCCGCGATTCGGTGCGAAGTTCATCGTCGCGTGGGTCAGGTGGATTGGGCAGCCCGTGCGTCGGCCGATGTCGAGCACCTCGCGATAGGCGTAGAGCGCTCCCCCGCCGTAGCTGCGCGTGTGCGGAGCCCAGTAGCCGCCGCGCTCGGCGACCACGCGGCACAGGGCCTCGAGCTCGTCGGCGTCCGCGTACATGCCGGGCGTGTAGGTGAGACCGCTCGACATCCCGAAGGCACCGGCGTCGAGCGCTCGGCCGAGCATCTCCGCCATGGCGGCGATCTCGGCCGGCGTGGCGCGACGGTTCGCGTGTCCGACGACCATCATGCGGAGGTTCCCCTGAGGAACCAGCACAGCCGCGTTCCCGACCGTCGCGGCGTCGATGGCCACGAGCAGGTCCTCCATCGTGCGCCAGGGAGCAACCTCGGGCCTGCCGTTCCAGCCGGCGATCTGCCCGGGGATGACGGATGCCGTCTCCTCGTCCAGCGGCGCGTATCCGAGGCCGTCCTGACCGAGCACCTCGGTCGTGACGCCCTGGCGGATCTTGGACTGGTGAGCCGCACCGGTGAGGACCGCGAGGTCGCTGTGCGCGTGCATGTCGATGAAGCCCGGCGCGAGGACGAGACCGCTCGCGTCGACCTCCACGGCACCGTCCGGCAGCTCGAGCTCGACGGAGGAGGCATCCGCGCCCTTCACGATCGCGACGATCCTGGCCCCCTCGACCGCCACGTCGGCGGCGTACCGCGGCGCGCCCGTACCGTCGACGACGGTCGCCCCGCGATAGATCCGGACGAGGCCGGCCGCGGCCTTCTCGGCGCTCAGAAGCATGTCGCGACCGCTCCGATCACACGAGGGTCCGCGGCGTCGGGGTCGTCGATCACGGCGATCACCCGCCATTTGTCGAAGGCCGTGCACGGATGCGAGAGGCCCAGCCGCACCACGTCTCCGACGGCTGCCCTCGCTCCGTCGGCGAGACGGAGGAAGGCGTGCTGGTCGTTGAGGGCCGTGATCACGCCGCCGACCGACTGGGGCACGGGGAGATCGAGATCGAACGGCACATCGCGCCGACCCGCGTCGAGCAGAGCCAGACCCTCCTCGGGCTGCGAGACCACTCGCGCCCACGCATGCATCGCCGACCGCAGCGGCGCGGTGCCCGTGAGCGGTCCGAACGGCGACATCCGGCTGTAGAACCCGTCGTCATGGATCTGGAACGCCCCGGATCGCAGCACCACGTCGGCCCCCTCGCTCCGCGTCAGCACGGCGGCCGCGCGGTCCGGGAAGGAGCTGCCGCCCGCGCTGAGAATCGGACGGATGCCGTCGGCATACTCGAGCCGCTCATGCAGATCGATCAGGGTCTGCAGGTACCGGTCGACGGCCGCCACCGAGGCATCGCTGCGATCGGGACCGAACGGCCCCTCGTAGCCGGCGACGCCCGCGAGCCTCAGACCGGGGGCCGCCGAGATCGACGCGGCGATGCGCTCCCCCTCTTCGACCGTGCGCGCGCCGGTGCGTCCGCGGGCGCCGCCGAGCTCGACGAGGACGTCGAGCGGCCGCGCCGCATCGGCGAGCGCTGCCGTCAGGATCCCCACCCCGGCGACGGAATCGGCCCAGCACAGGATGCGCAGTCCCGCATCGGCGGCGAGGAGCTCGCCGAGCCGGGAGGCGGCTGCGGCATCGGTCACGGCGTTAGCGATCAGCACGGTCGACACGCCGGCGTCCACGGCGACCTCCGCCTGCCACGGGGTCGCAACCGAGATGCCCCACGCTCCGGCGTCGAGCAGGCGCTGCCACAGCGCCGGTGCCATCGTCGTCTTGCCGTGCGGGGCGAGGAGGACGCCCTGAGCCCGCGCCCAGGCGAACACGGTGTCCTCGTTGTGGGCGAGCGCTCTCTCCTGCACCGTCAGCACCGGCGTGACCAGGTCGGAGAGGTGCAGATCCGCGTCGGCGACCTCCGAGAGACGCAGCCCGGATGCGCGGGCGGGGAAGCCCTTCGCCCAGGCGCCGAGAACAGGATCCGGAATTTGTAGAGGCACCTAACAAGGCTACTAGGGTGGAACCATGACCGCGAAGACCCGAGTTTCCACCGATGCCGCTCCCGCCCCCGCGCACACCTTCTCGCAGGGTGTCCGCAAGGGACCCATCGTGCAGGTCTCCGGCCAGGGACCGGTCCACCCCGAGACGAACGAGTACCTCTTCCCCGGAGACGTCGCCGCCCAGACGACCCGCACCCTCGAGAACGTCAAGGCGATCGTCGAGGCATCGGGCGCCACGTTCGACGACGTGGTGATGCTGCGCGTCTACCTCACCACGCGCGAGGACTTCCCTCTCATGAACGACGCCTACGGCGCCTTCGTGACCGCTCACACGACGAGCGGCGTGCTCCCCGCGCGCACCACCGTCTTCACGGGATTGCCGCGCGAGGAGATGCTGGTCGAGATCGACGGACTCGCCGTCATCAGCTGACCCCACCCCCGCGCAGCCCGCGCGGATAGCACCGTTGCCTCCCTGTTACCTGCCATCCCGTACTATTGAGCAACAGGACACGTGAGAACCGGGGGGTGAAGTTCGTGACCGATGTGATCTCAGTACCGGGCGCAGCACAGGCGCACGGCGACGACGACGCGGCTACGGCCGTCATCGCACCCACCGACTCCATGCCTCCGACGACCGGCGAGCAGCCGCTCGCGTGGGCTCCGATCGAGCCCGCGCCGAAGAAGCGCCGCCTCGGCCTGTGGATCGGACTCGGCCTCGGCGTCCTCGCCATCGGCGCGGGTGCCGCCTCCATGGTCCTCATCGCACCGGGAACGACCGTCGCCGGCATCCCGGTCGGCTGGATGACTCCCGGTGCCGCCGCGGATGCGATCGACGCCCATCTCGCCGAGACAGAGGTCACCCTCACCGGCGACGGCGAGGGAACGGTGCTGACCGGCGCCGACCTCGGCGCCTCGGTCGATGCGACGGCTCTCGCCGACAAGGCATTCGCCGCGGCGCCGATGTGGAACCTCGGCGCCTGGATGGGCGAGCCCGTGCCCGCCGAGATCACCTTCGACACCGAGAAGGCGACGAGCGCCCTGCGCGCAGCCGTTCCGACCAGCTTCGAGGACCCGATCGATGCCGGCGTCGTCTTCGACGCAGCCACCGCCGCCTACGTCTCCACCCCGGCCGAGGCCGGAACCGGCATCGACGTGAGCGAGCTCAACGCCGCATTCGTCGACGCCGTCGCCGGCGGCGGCAAGACGCTCGAGTTCCCCGGCGGCCCGGCCGAGGCCCCCGCCGCCGTCTCCGATGACGACGCTGCCGCGATGGCCGCGAAGATGAACACGCTGCTCACCACGATCGGCTTCTACGTCGGCGGAGAGCGCACGGTCCCGATCGATGCGGCCACGGCCGCCACCTGGCTCACCGTCGTGGACGACGGCGGCCAGCTGCGCATCGAGGCCGACGCGCAGGCTATCAGCGCCACATCCGACTACCTCGCGCTGGTCGTCGACCGCGCTCCGGTCAGCGCGACGAGCATCGTCGATTCCGGCGGCAACGTCCTTCGTGAAGAGCAGGCCGGCGTCACCGGTCGCGCGGTCGGCGACACCTCGGACGTGGCGGAGCAGTTCGCTCAGCAGCTCGCCGCCGGCGACGGTGTGTTCGCCCTCTCGGTCACTGAAGTCCCGTTCGAGACCGTCACGCTCTTCCGGCGGATCGACGTCGACCTCAGCACGCAGCAGACGACGCTGTACGAGAACGGTGCCGTCGTCCAGTCATGGGCGATCTCCTCCGGCCTGGACGCGACTCCCACCCCGACGGGAAACTTCACCGTGTTCGCGCACACCGAGATCCAGGACATGATCGGCACGGACTACGTCACCAAGGATGTCCCGTGGAACACCTGGTTCGCGCCGGACATCGCCTTCCACGGTGCCTATTGGCACAACAACTTCGGCAACCAGATGAGTCACGGATGCGTGAACATGCCCATCTCGGTCGCGAAGTACGTCTACGACTGGGCCCCGGTCGGCCTCGAGGTCTCGGTCCACCACTGAGCGGGCGTCTCCTCGCGGGACGCACGCGAAAGGGGCCGGATGCGATTCGCATCCGGCCCCTTTCCGTGTTCGTCAGCGCAGGGCGTCGACGATGCCGTTCAGCGTGGCCGACGGACGCATGACCGCCTCGACGAGCGCGTCGTCCGGGCGGTAGTACCCGCCGATCTCGACCGGCTTCCCCTGCACCGCGTTGAGCTCGGAGACGATGGTCTCCTCGTTCTCGGCGAGGGTCGCGGCGATCGGCGCGAAGGACGCGGCGAGCTCGGCGTCCTTGGTCTGCGCAGCCAGCTCCTGGGCCCAGTAGAGGCTCAGGTAGAAGTGGCTGCCGCGGTTGTCGATCGTGCCGAGAGCGCGGCCCGGGGAACGGTCCTCCTCGAGGAAGGTGCCGGTCGCGGCATCCAGGGTCTCGGCGAGGACGCGGGCCTTCTCGTTGCCCGTGCGGTCGGCGAAGTGCTCGAGCGACGCGGCCAGCGCGAAGAACTCGCCCAGGGAATCCCAGCGCAGGTAGTTCTCCTCCACCAGCTGCTGCACGTGCTTGGGCGCAGAACCGCCGGCACCCGTCTCGAACAGACCGCCACCGGCGAGGAGCGGGACGATCGAGAGCATCTTGGCGCTCGTGCCCACCTCGAGGATCGGGAACAGGTCGGTCAGGTAATCGCGCAGCACGTTGCCGGTGACCGAGATCGTGTCGAGCCCGTGGCGCATCCGTGCGAGCGTGTAGCGCGTGGCCTCCTCGGGCGCGAGGATCGTGATCGTCAGCCCCTTGGTGTCGAGCGTCGCGAGACCCTGATGCACCTTGGCGATGATCTGCGCGTCGTGCGAGCGGTTCGCGTCGAGCCAGAACACGGCAGGCACGCCGCTCGCCCGTGCGCGGTTGACCGCGAGCTTCACCCAGTCCATCACCGGGATGTGCTTGGTCTGCGTCGCACGCCAGATGTCGCCGGCGCCGACCTTGTGCTCGATCAGCACGGTGCCCTCGCCGTCGAGGACCTGGACGATGCCGTCCGCAGCGATCTCGAACGTCTTGTCGTGGCTGCCGTACTCCTCGGCCGCCTGCGCCATCAGACCCACGTTCGGCACGGTGCCGATCGTGGCGGGATCCAGCGGACCGTTCGCGATGACGTCGTCGAGCACGGCCTGGTAGACGCTCGCGTACGAGGAGTCCGGGATGACCGCGAGCGTGTCCGCCTCGCCGCCGTCCTTGCCCCAGAGCTTGCCGCCGTTGCGCACGAGCGCGGGCATGGAGGCGTCGACGATCACGTCGCTCGGCACATGGAGGTTGGTGATCCCCTTGTCGGAGTTCACATACGAGAGGGCGGGGCCCTCGGCGATGGCCTTGTCGAACGCGGCGGCGATCTCGTCGCCTCCTGCCACGTTCGCGAGGCCGGTGAGGATCGAGCCGAGGCCGTCGTTCGCGCTGAGGCCCGCGGCGGCGAGCTGTTCGCCGTACTGCGCGAAGACGTCCGTGAAGAACGCTCGCACGACGTGGCCGAAGATGATCGGGTCGCTGACCTTCATCATCGTCGCCTTCAGGTGCACCGAGTAGAGGATGCCGTCGGCCTTGGCCGTCTTCAGCGTCTCGTCGAGGAACGCGTCGAGCTCGGTCGCCGAGAGCAACGTCGCGTCGATGATCTCGCGCGGAAGGACCTTCAGCCCCTCCTTGAGCATGGTGACGGTACCGTCCTCCGCCGTGTGGCGGAAGCTGAGGACGTCGTCGTGCGCGGCGACCCAGGATCGTTCGTTGCTCTTGAAGTCGTCGTGACCCATCGTCGCGACGCGGGTCTTCGATCCCTCGGCGAACGGCTTGTTGCGGTGCGGGTGCTTCCTGGCATAGTTCTTCACCGCCAGCGGCGCCCGACGGTCGCTGTTGCCCTCACGGAGCACGGGGTTGACCGCGGAGCCCTTGATGCGGTCGTACCGCGCCCGCACGTCCTTCTCCTCGAGGGAGGAAGGCTCGTCCGGGAAGTCCGGGATGTCGTAGCCCTGCTGCTGGAGCTCGGTGATCGCGCCCTTGAGCTGAGGGATGGATGCCGAGATGTTCGGCAGCTTGATGATGTTCGCCTCGGGCAGCGTCGCGAGGCCGCCGAGCTCGGCGAGCGAGTCGCCGACCTGCTGCTCGGGGCTCAGCTTCTGCGGGAAGGCGGCGAGGATGCGGCCGGCCAGCGAGATGTCGCGGGTCTCCACCTCGATGCCCGCCTGGCCGGTGTAGGCCTGGATGATCGGCAGGAAGGAGGCGGTGGCAAGGGCCGGCGCCTCGTCGGTATAGGTGTAGATGATGGCGTCGTCGGTCACCAGGAGGTTCTCCGTTCGCGGGGTCTATTTGTCTCGATACCAAGATACCTGAGCCGCTCTCGCCGTGTGGGCCGCGCCCCCCTGCCACAGCATCCGGAAGACACTCACGTTGCGGCCGTGAGCGAAATGTTCGGCGGAAACGTGTTCCTCCGCGCGGGAGGGGTTAGCCTGGGATCATGTCCGAACTGCGCATGGTCGAACTCTCCGCTGCGACGATCGTCGCTGTGAACAACCTGTCGCTCAAGCCCGGACAGGAGCAGTTCCTCGCCCCCGTCTCCTACGGGATAGCGGCCACCGTCATCAACCCGCAGACTTCCTGGCAGCGGGTGATCCTCGATCGCAACGAGGTCGTGGGGTTCGTCAGCGCGAACTTCGACGACGAGGCCCCGGAAGACCACTTCCGCTCGGTGCTCTGGCGCATCAACGTGGACGCCGACGACCAGGGTCGCGGCGTCGGGCGCTTCGCGGTCGAATCGCTCATCGACGAGGCGCGACGCCGCGAGGTCGACCACGTGAACGTGATCTACGAGGCGGGCGACGGCGGACCCGAGAACTTCTTCCACCGCGTCGGCTTCACGCCGGTCGGCGAGACGGCATACGGCGAGATCATCGCCGAGATCCGCGTCACACCCTGAGACCGGCGGCGGGGTCTCGAATCCCCTCCCCCATCGAGACTCCGTCGCCTTTCATCGACCATCGGCGGGACCGCTCCCACGCCGATCATCGCGAATATGTTGCGAGCGACCACAAAAAGCTTGCGCTCCTCTCCCCGCCGTGCGTATCATCGCTCCAGAGGCGTTAGCGAAACGCTTCGACAGCTTCCCCGCACGACGACGATGGAGTCACGATGACGACGATCCATGAGGTGGCCGAGGCCGCCGGCGTGTCGATCAGCACCGTCTCCTACGCGCTCAGCGGCAAGCGGCCGGTGTCCGAGAAGACCCGCGTCCGCATCGAGGACGCCGTGCGCGTGCTCGGCTACGAGCCGGATGCCGGAGCCAGGATGCTGGCGGGAAGGCGCACGCACATCTTCGCGCTGACGGAGCCGCTGCGCGCCGACACGCACGCGCCGACGCACATGGCCTTCGTACTGGCCACCGCGGTGGCCGCGCGACAGCGCGGATACGACATCCTGCTGCTGACCGACGAGCAGGCCTCCGAGGGCATGAACCGTGTCGCGGCCAGCAACCTCGTCGACGCGATCCTCGTGCTCGATGTCGCTCCGGACGACGAGCGTGCTGCGATCGCGCGTACCGTGCGCACCCCCACCGTGTTCATCGGCATCCCCGATGACCAGGAGGGGCTGACCTGCGTCGACCTCGACTTCGAGGCGGCCGGACACCTCGCCGTGGATCGCCTCGCCGACGCCGGGCACACCCGCATCACCCTGCTCGGGCAGACGGAGGTCTCCTACCGGAAATCGAACTTCCCTCGGCGACTGCTCCACGGCGTCCAGGATCGCGCCGTCGAGCGCGGCGTCGGCCTGGATTGGGTCACCACCGGCACATCGGCCACCGACACCGCCGCCGTGCGGGCGGCCGCCGAGGCCGCCATCGCACGCGGCGACCGGGCCTTCATCGTGCACGCCGTCGACGACGTGCACGCGGCGCTCCTGGCGGTCCTCGACGAGCGCGGACTCCGGGTCGGCGAAGACGTCTCCGTCATCTCCGCGGCCGCTTCCTTCGACACGACCACCCTGCCGGTCCCGGTCGACACCATCCCGCTCGTGCCGCAGCAGTCCTGCGAGCTCGCCGTCGACCTCGCGGTGCGCCGCCTGGAAGAGGTGGACGTGCGGGCCGGCATCCAGCTCATCCCGCCCGAATACCGCTCCGTCGGATCCGTCGCCCTTCGGGGCTGACGTCCGCCGAAGCTCCGCTTCTGCTTGCGCTTCGTCGAAACGCTTCGACGATTCGCTCCCCCACAACTGAACACCCGACCCAGAGAAGTGTCCGGCCCGATGGGCCACCGAGAAAGGAGTGCCGACGATGGCACGCAACATCCGCAGGACCAAGGCGCTGGCCGTGTTGGCCGCGCTCACCGCGACGGGGATCGCTCTGAGCGGCTGCTCAGCCGGCTCCGGCGATGACGGCGGCGATGGGAAGACCCTCAAGCTCTGGCATTACGAGGGCGCAGACAGCGCCATGGGCAAGGCGTGGGCCGAGGCCATCAAGGTCTTCGAGGAGGAGACCGGTGCGAAGGTCGAGTTCGAGGAGAAGTCCTTCGAGCAGATCCAGAAGACCGCCAGCCAGGTGCTCGACACGGATGCCGCACCGGATCTGATGGAGTTCAACAAGGGCAACGCGACGGCGGGCTTCCTCGCATCGACCGGGCTGATCACGGACATCTCGGATGCCGTCGAGGAGTACGGCTGGGATGAGAAGCTCGCACCCTCGCTGCAGACGACGGCGAAGTACTCCGAGGACGGCGTCATGGGCGGCGACACCTGGTTCGGCGTGCCGAACTACGGCGAGTTCGTCGGCGTCTACTACAACCAGGACGCGTTCGCGGCGGCGGGGCTCGAGATCCCCACCACCTACGACGAGTTCGTCGACGTGCTCGACGCGTTCGTCTCGAAGGGGATCACGCCGCTGGCCGAGGCCGGGGCGGAGTACCCCCTCGGACAGCTCTGGTACCAGCTCGCGCTCCTCGAAGGCGACCGCGGCTTCGTCGACGACTACCAGCTCTACAAGGAACCGGTCGACTGGCAGGGTCCCGAGGTCACCTCCGCGACCGAAACGCTGAAGGAGTACGTCGACAAGGGGTACATCGCCTCCGACGTCTCCTCGGTCAAGGCCGAGGACGCCGGTGTCTCGTTCATCAACGGCACCTCTCCCATCTTCGTGTCGGGATCCTGGTGGTTCGGCCGCTTCGCGGCGGAGGCCACGGGCTTCGACTGGACGATGACGGCGTTCCCTGGCGCGGACCTCTCGCTGGGCTCCTCGGGCAACCTCTGGGTGGTCCCGGAGAACGCCGCCAACAAGGAGCTCGCCTACGAGTTCATCGACATCACGATGCGGCCCGAGATCCAGGCGATCATCGGCAACAACGGCGGCCTGCCGGTCGCTGCGGACACCGCCGACATCACGGACGAGAAGAGCGCCGCCCTCATCGAGACGTTCAACGGCGTGCTCGACGCGGACGGTCTGTCGTTCTACCCGGACTGGCCCGCCCCCGGCTTCTACGACGTGATCGTCCAGGAGCTCCAGGGTCTCATCACGGGCTCGCAGGACGTGAAGACGACGAACACCAACCTCGGTGAGCAGTACGACGAAGGCACCGCCGAATTCCGTTGATCCAACCGCGGGGGCGGCATCCGCAGGATCGCCGCCCCCGCCTCCACCTGGAGATGAACATGTCGCTCGCCACTCGCGAGGGCCGCCGCCAGAAGCTGCCGCCCGAACAGCCGTCCATCCCGCAGCGCAGCGGCGGGACCGGCGCCTACTGGATGTACCTGCTTCCCGGATTCGCTCTGCTGCTCGTCGTCGTCATCGTCCCGCTCATCTGGAACGTGTACCTCACCTTCACCAAGTGGAAGGGCGTGCGCACGCCGGAGTTCATCGGGCTGGAGAACTGGCAGAAGATCCTCACCGACAGCGACTTCTGGACATCGTTCACGAACTCCGTGTGGATGATCCTCGCGATGGTCGTGGTCCCGACGATCGTCGGACTCGTGGTCGCCGCACTGCTGTTCGACGTCGTCGGCCGCAAGTTCGGCGGCAAGGTCGGCAGCTTCCTGCGGGCCACCTACTACCTCCCGCAGATCCTCCCGATCGCCGTCGCGGGCATCGTGATCGGCTGGATCGTGCGCCCGGGAGGAGACGGTGCGCTCAACCAGATCCTCGGCGCCTTCGGGCTGCCGTCCTACGACTGGCTGGGCCAGATGCCCTCGGCACTCATCGTGCTCATGCTCGTCATGGTGTGGGTGCAGCTCGGCTACCCGGTCGTCGTGTTCATGGCAGCGCTGCAGCGAGTGGATCCGGAGCTCTACGAGGCCGCGGAGCTCGACGGCGCGAACTGGCTGCAGCGGTTCACCGCCATCACGATGAGCATCATCCGCCCGGAGATCTTCGTCGTGACCCTGACCTGCACGATCGCCGCCCTCAAGGTGTTCGGCCCGGTCTACATCATCACGCGCGGCGGACCAGCGGGCGCGACGCTCGTGCCCGCCTACTACGCGTACCAGGAGTTCTTCACGAAGCGGAACGTCGGCTACGGCGCGACGATCGCCACCGTGCTCACCATCGTCGTGGTCATCGTGTCGATCGTGTTCATCCGCGTGCAGAACTCGCTCGAGCGCAAGGAAAGGGCGGGACTGTGATGCACGCCACCACTGCCATCGTCACCGGCAAGGCCCCCAAGAGCCGTCCGCGCGGCGGCATGACCAAGAAGCGGCCCGTCGACTGGCTGCTGCTCGCCCTGGTCGTCGTCGGCGCGCTGCTCGTCATCGCCCCCTTCTACCTCGTCCTGGTGAACTCCTTCAAGTCGCCGGTCGACTACGCGACGTCCGGCCCGCTCGCCTTCCCCGAGACGCTCGACTTCGGCGGCATCGTCAAGTTCTGGGAGCGGGTGAACTTCCCCGAGAAGGTGTGGAACTCCATCTTCATCTCGGGCATCGTCGCGGTCCTGGCGGTCGTGATCTCGATGCTCAACGCCTTCGCGATCGGCATCGGCCGCATCCGCGGACGCAGCTGGATCGTGCTGCTGTTCCTGATGGCCAACCTGCTGCCGCAGGAGGCTCTCCTCTACCCGCTGTACTACATGTTCAAGTCGGTCGGCCTGTACGACAACGTGTGGGCGGTGATCATCGTGTTCACGGTGATCCAGGCAGCGTTCGGCACGTACCTGCTGTCGTCGGTCTACGGCACGTTCCCCAAGGAGATCCTCGAGGCCGCCTCGCTCGACGGCGCGACCCGCTGGCAGATCCTGTGGCGGGTCATCTTCCCGATCAGCCGTCCGACGCTGTCGGTGCTGCTCATCTTCTTCTTCATCTGGACGTGGAACGAGTTCCTCATCCCGCTGACGTTCCTCGCCTCGAACGCGAACCAGACGGTTCCGGTCGCGATCAGCGTGCTGCAGGGCGACCGACTCATGGACGTCACCACCACGAGCGCGTCGGCCCTTCTCGGCATCATCCCCACGCTCATCTTCTTCCTCATCTTCCAGCGCACGCTGACACGCGGCATCACGGCAGGAGCAGTC